>Ga0210409_10002936_pt1 | contig 19648 bp, 14 predicted proteins | sample IncBWH17MmetaG_FD_161649 | JGI IMG/M metagenome (GOLD analysis project Ga0210409, IMG submission 161649) | Forest soil microbial communities from Barre Woods Harvard Forest LTER site, Petersham, Massachusetts, United States - Inc-BW-H-17-M | ecosystem: Environmental > Terrestrial > Soil >... | reverse complement strand
CGGTGATCGTCACGCTGCTGTTCTACCTGCGCGGCCTCTACCGCACCCGCCTGCGCGCACTCGTCCTCGACGGCGTCGTGCCCGTCGTCGCGGCGGTCTCGGTGGCGACGATGGCAGTGTCGATGTTCGGGCTCTACGTCAACGGCCACCCGCCGCCGCAGTGGCAGGGAATCCGCGCGTGGCTGTTCGCGCTCGTCGCCGTCTGCCTGGGGCGCGTCGTGCTCGCGCTCGCGCAGCGCTGGGCGCGTGCCAGCCGTCTCGTCGGTAAGCCGGTGTTGATCCTGGGCGCTGGAATGGTCGGCGCGCAGGTCGCGCGCCGGCTTGAGAACCACCCCGAGTACGGACTCACGCCGGTCGGCTTCCTCGACGAGGATCCACCGTCCGTCGCCGAGGTCGGCGGACGCCCGCTGCCCGTGCTCGGCAGCGTCGAGGATCTGGACGAGACCGTCGAGAGGACAGGCGTGAAGAGCCTGATCGTCGCCTTCTCCTCGGCGACCGACGCGCGCGTCAGCCGCCTGATCCAGCACTGCCAGGAGCTCGGCGTCGAGGTGTCGGTCGTGCCGCGGATGTTCGACACGATCAACGACCGCGTGAGATACGACACGGTCGGCGGCCTGCCTCTGATGAGCTTCAGCGCCGTCGACCCGAAGGGCGTCCAGTTCGCCGCCAAGCACGCGATCGACCGCGTCCTGGCGCTGGCGCTGCTGGTCGTCATCTCGCCGGTGATCCTGTGGGTCGCGCTCGCGGTGCGCCTGACCTCGCCGGGGCCGGTCCTCTTCAGGCAGCGCCGCGTGGGGCGGGACGGAACGGTCTTCGACCTCTACAAGTTCCGCTCAATGCGCCTGGACCCGACCCAGACGCCCCCGAGCGATGAAGACGTCAGCGCGCTTGATTTTCTGCTGAACGGCGACACCGCCCCCGGCGGGGTCGAGGGCCACGACCGGCGCACGCGGGTCGGTCGGATGTTGCGTCGCTTCTCGCTCGACGAGCTGCCTCAGCTGTTCAACGTGATCAGGGGCGAGATGAGTCTGGTCGGCCCGCGCCCGGAGCGACCCGAGTTCGTGGAGCTGTTCAGGCAGGACATCGCCCGCTACGGCGATCGCCACCGGGTCAAGTCGGGCATAACGGGCTGGGCCCAGGTGCACGGACTTCGCGGTCAGACCTCACTCGCCGAACGGGTGGAGTGGGACAACTACTACATCGCCCACTGGTCGATCGGCCTGGACCTAAAGATCCTGGCGCTCACGCTGGTGGCGATGTTCCGCGACGCAGAGTGATCAGATCGTCGCCTGCGCGCCCCGCGCGGATCCCGCCCACCACTGGAACACGCGCACGCGCAGGCCGCTCGTGCCGAGAACCGACGGCAGGGCCAGCGAGTAGCGGTTGAAGCGGTCGAGCGTGAACAGCGCCCGGTAGCGCAGGAGACTGCCTTGAAAGACTTCCAGCTGCATGATGTCGCCCACCGGCCCCGAGCCGCTGGCGATGGTCCGGCCGCCCGCGGCCCGCAGCGACAGCGCGACCGCACTCGGGTTCGCGAGAGGTGACACCAGGGCGCCCGACAGGGCGTCAAACGAAGGCTTGCGCGCGCCGCGACTGGTGAGCACGCCGAACCGTTCGGCGCGGTTGTCCTGCAGGTCGTAGACGACCTCGGCCGCCACATACGGCACGTGGGCCAGCGAGCGCAGGACGTCTCTGAGGTTGAGCGCCTGGATCGCAGGGGTGACGCATGCCTGTTCCTGCTCGATCCTGTGCCTGGGGTAGCAGCTGCTCCAGCCGAACTCGTCGAGCCACAACGGGGTGTTGTCGCCGCTGCGGACCTGCACTTCATGGATCTGGCGAACCGCTGCGAGCACCAGCGTGTAGTAGTGCACGGCGAGCCCGTCGTAGTAGCCCTTGATGCCCGCGGCGTAGAGCGCCCGCAGGAAGACGCCGTTGGACCCCACGAGCGATCCTGCGAGGACGGGTACCTGTGGGTTCGCCTGCTTGATCGCACGGTAGGCGGCCTTCAGGATGGTCGCGTAGCGCGCCACCTTGTGCGGGCCGGCGAAGTACAGCTGGTTGATCTGGTCCGGCTCGTTCCACACTTCGATCGCCGCCAGCCGCGTGCCGTAACGCTGGGCCAGGAGGGCGACGAAGCTCGCGTAGTCGGCCGCATGGCGCGGCGGCCATGCGTTGGCGCGGCCGGTGCGGCGGGGGTTGCACCTGTGAAGCAGCGGGGCCGGCGCCGAGGAGGCCCAGCACGGAGTGCTGTCGACGAGCACGATCACGCGGATTCCAGCCGCCGACGCCGCGGCCAGGAGCCGGTCCATGCCGGCCAGCGCCACCGCGTCGAGCCTCACGTCGGAAGGCTCGAACGTGGACCAGGCCGCCTCGACCCGCACGAGCTTCGCGTGCAGCTTGATCGCGGCCGCGATCTCCGCCTGCGCGTGCTGTCCGTCCGCGACGTTTCCGAGGCTCGCGATGTTGATGCCGCCGAGCGGGAGCGCGGACGATGCGTGCCCCACCGCTGGCGCCCGCGCGTAAGCGGCGGTCGCGGCGGTCGCGAAGCCGCACGTAAGCGAAAGCCCGACCGCGAGCAGTGCGATCGATCGGGCAAGGCATCCTGCCGGTCCCCTCAGGCATCCAGCCATCCGCGCAGCATAGACGGCCGTTCGCCGCCCTGCGCCAGCGGCCCGCGGGGCCGCGCGTGAGGGCGAATCGCATCGACCGCGGCCCCGAGGGCGCCCACGGCCTGTCGAAATCGCTGAGAGTACGCTGTTGTCAGTCATGTCGCCGACCTGGATCTGGATGCAGATCGCAATCATCGTGTTCGTCCTGGTCGGAATGGTCGTGGCCATCACGAAGCTCGCTTGAGCAGCTAGCGGCCGCCGCGCCACCAGCGCCCGCGCGCACTGCCGGCGGCCGGGGCGACTGCCGCCGGCCTGGGCGGGATCTCCGCGCCTTCGAGGATCGCGCTCGGCACTTGGCGTGTCAGCCAATCCGCGAGCGGCGCGAGGCCGGCACGCTCGAGCTCCGTCGCAATCCCGGGAGCACGATTTCCGTCGTCGTGCGCGTCGGAGGCGACGTTGTGAACCATGTCCGCCCGAACGAGGTCGAGCGCGAAGCGGCGGACGTGGCGCCCGAATGCCCCGACGAGCGAGCCGGCGGTGATCGACGTCAGCGCTCCGGCGTCGACCAGCGTTTCCAGAAGCTCCGGCTCGCGGTGGAAGACGGGACAGCGCTCCGGGTGCGCGAGGACGATGCGGTGTCCGCGTCGCTGCAGGTCGAGCAGGATCGGCCCCAGGCGCGTGAAAGATCTCGTGAACGGTGGCTCCATCAGCAGGTAGGGGCCGCCGCCGAGACCAAGGCTGAGGAGCTCAGAACGGTCGAGCTCTCCGACGTTCGCGATCGCGATCTCCGCGCCGGGGCGCACTTCGATCAACACCCCCTCGGCCTCCAGGCGGGCGTTCAGCTCGCCGACCAGCCGCCCGATCGTCGGAGCGTCGTTCCGATAACGGAGGCTCACGTGGGGAGTCGCGACCATGACACGCGTGCCGCCGCGGGCCGCCGCACGCGCGATCGCCACCGCCTCCTCGACCGTCGCGGGGCCGTCGTCGATGCCCGGGAGCACGTGACAATGCAGGTCGATCACAGCGCCGAACCATAGGCGAGCACCCAGCCGTCGGCGCAGGCAGGAGGATATGATCCGCTCGGGCTGGCCGCAGTGGCCCACCCACGCTCAGGCCACGCAAAGTCGGCAAGGGAGGATCATGTTCAAATCGATCGTGGTGGGCACCGACGGCTCCGATACAGCCGCCCAAGCGGTGCGACAGGCCGTCGACCTGGCCCGCGCGGTGGGCGCGAAGATCGAGCTGGTGAGCGCGTATGAGCCGGTGCCCGCCCAGCGGCTGGCCCAGGAACGGCGCCAGGCGCCGGAGGATCTGCAGTGGGCGATCAATCCCCGCGAGGATGTGGACGTGACCCTCGAGCAGGCAGCCGCCGTGGCAAGCGAGGCGGGCGTCACCGCCGAGACCTATGCCCGCCAGGGCGATCCCGCCGATGCGATCCTCGACGTCGCCGAGGAGCGGGAGGCGGACCTGATCGTCGTCGGCAACAAGGGAATGACGGGCGCCAAGCGCTTCCTGCTGGGCTCGGTGCCGAACAAGGTCTCTCATCACGCACCGTGCTCGGTGCTCATAATCCGCACGACATGAGCCAGTCCCCCGCGCCGCCCGGATGAGGTGTCCCGGATCGTCCTAGGCAGCACCAGGCTGGCTCGCCACCTGCGCCTCGCAGGCGACCCGCGCACGTGGATGGCGATTGCGGGCAACGCGCGCTGGCGCCGTGAGGGCCGCTGCCCGAGTCCGAGGACGTGGCGGACGGAGCACCCGGCGACGGTCGTGTCCTGGCCCGTGCGCTACGAGCACCCGATCGCGGCCTTCTTCGTGCAGGCCATCAGGGACGGGTTCGAGGCGGTCGCCTCGGTGGAGACCGCAGAGATTCCCCAGGCCTACCCGGGAATCGTGACGATCGAGGTCGATGGCGGGGGCGGACCCCGGCGGGTCGCGCTCGACTACTACGACTTCACCCACGTCAACGCCGAGTGCGCGGCAGAGGTCGACACGTACTTCAAGTTCCAGTACCAGCGTGGCGGCTACCCCGAGTTCGCGAATGTCAGCCCCGGGGGCTACATAACCGACAAACCCTTCCTGTATGCGAATTGGTGCCGTCTGCGGGCTCTTCGGCGCCGGGCACGCCCGAGCTCCGAGGTCTTCGGCCGCTACGGTCTGAGGTTCAGCGGCGCCGTGCGGGAAACGGCGATCGAGCGGCTGCGCAGCGACGGGCGCTTCGAGTATTCAGGCGGCACGCGCCGCACCCACCACACCCGCTACCTGCGCGAAATGGCGAGCGCCGGGGTCTGCGTCGATCTTCCCGGCCAGGGGCCGTTCTGCTGCCGGCTCGTGGAGGGCCTTGCGATGGGCTGCTTCATCATCGCCGCCAGGCATGCGGCCGAGATGCCGGTGAAGCTCCGCGACGGCGTCGAGATCGTCTACTGCGAGGAGGACCTCAGCGACCTCGCCGACCTGTGCGCCGAATACGCCGACGACGAGAGCAGGCGCCGGCCGATCGAAGCTGCGGCAGCCTCCTACTTCGACGAACATCTTCACCCGGTGCGCATGGCAGAGCGATATCTGCGCGTCGTTCGCGACGGCCCCGCGGCGCATGGTCCGGCCGGTAGCGAGCCCGGGCAGCGTGCCGGCTCGACCCTCAGCGCGCCGTGAAGCGCCTGGCGAGGCCGGTGGCTCCGCCAGCCAGTTCCCGCGTGGTCTCCGGCGCGAGGACTGACAGCAGGCCGAGATACACGATCGCCCCGAGCACGGCCTCGGCCGCAACGAGCGCCAGGCCGAGCACCGTCCCGTGCTGGTCGGCCTTGACGACGAAGTGCTCGAGCAGGAAGAGCCCGCCGCCCATCGCGACGGAGGCGAAGGCCGCGGGCCAGATCTCACGCTGCATCTGGGTGAGTGACATGTCAAGCGCCTTGCCCATTCCCCGGATCGCATAGGCCGCGACGCCGATCGCGCTCACCGACATCCCGATCGTCACGCCGACCAGGCCGAACGGCACCAGTGCTCCCACGCAGATCGTGGTCAGGGCGAGCGAGAGACCGTGCATGCGCGGGAGCATGTCCGGGCGGCCATAGGCCTTCCACGCCTCGCTGGCGAGCGAGTCCAATGACAGGGCGGCGCAGTAGCCGGCCAGCGCCATCGCGCCGTAGCCGGCTTCACGCCAGGTCTCACCGAACAGGAGGACCACCGCAGGCGTCGCGAGGGGGACGAGCAGAAGGCCGACGGGGAAGCTCGTCGCGGATACCCAGCGCAGCGCACGGAGCACAGCCGCCTGGAACCTCTCCTTGTCCGTAGCGATGCGCGAGAAGGCGGGCAGGAGCACGTATCCACCGACGTTCACCAGCGCCCTCAGCGGCTGCGTCGCGACGCGAAACGAGTATGTGAACTGGCCGAGCGCTCCCGTCCCTGAGAAGCGTCCGAGGGCGATGACGGGGATTTCCATGGTCACTCGCCGGATGAACTCGGCGCCCACGACCGAGCGGCCATAGCGCGCCAGCTCCCTCCACATCGCAAACGAAGCGCGAGCGGGGTGGGGGCGCCAGCCGGCCAGCGCCCACGCGGCCACGACGTTCACGAGCGCCGCCGCATAGGTGCCGATCACGAGCGACCAGACGCCGAGGCCGTAGGCGCCTGCCGTGACGGCTCCGGCCGCGAAGGCGATCACGCTCAGCGGGTCGATGATGACGCGACGGAAGAACGAGAAGCGACGCTGCAGATGTGCATCGGGGACGAGCGCGATCAGGCGCAGGAACATCGTGGCCGCCATCACGGCGGCCACGTCGCGGGCGGTGTGGCTGTGAAAGTAGAGGCCCACGAGGGGTGCGGTCGCGACCCCCAGCAACGTGAGCAGGATCCCGCCCGCGGCCGTCGCGAGAAGCGCCGAGTTGAACGCCTCGTCGAGCCGGTCCCTGCGGTGGATCAGCGCCGCCAGCATGCCGGACTCGCCGACGATCGTTCCCACTCCGGCGACCGTAGAGGCGGCGGCGAAGATCCCGAACGCCGTCGGGGTCACGAGCTTGGCAAGCGCGAGATACGTCGCAAACGTGAGCACCTGGCTGGCTCCGTAGCCCGCCCCCGCGAAGCCAACGCCGCGCAGCACCACCCCGGCCAGCCCAGGTGGTTGGCGATCGGTGGGTTCGACGTGCTCGCTCAGCGGGACCACCCGTCGATCGTGGAGGGAGAGGCGCTCGATGCCGCGGCGACCCGGTGGCTAGTAGGTCGCAAGCCAGTCACGCAGCGCCACGTCGTCCGCGAGCGGCGCTGCGGCCTCGCCTGGTGCCTTGCGGCGCATACGAAAGTGCCGTACGGCTGCCCGAAGTATCTGGATCCGGTGCGGGTTGCGCAACAGCAGGCGCGTGACGGCGGCGACGAGCTGGCGCGGGCTGCGTTTGTGCAGCGCGTCGATCGAGACCTCACACAGCTGGACCCCGCGTCGGCGGGGCAGGCAGTCGCTGAGGCGCTCGTCCATCTCGCCGACCACCTCGATCAGCCGTTCATCGGCGGGAGACATCGCCGGTGTCCAGCGGTTTCCGCCGTGGCGGCGATGGACGCACACGATCTCGGCCACGTACGCGGGCTCCCCGCGACGCGCCAGCGACAGCCAGAACGCGTGATCCTCGGCAAACACCATCCGCGTGTCGAAGCCGCCGAGGGCGAGCGCGACGTCGCGGTCCACGAGTGCTCCCCCCGAGGGCACCGAGTTGCGGACGAACAGGCTGCAGAGGAAGTCCTGGCGCTCGCCGGGGGCGGGCCTGATCACGCCCTCCGCGCTCCAGCCGCCGGCGCCGCGCCGGGCGACCAGCGCGTGGCCGAACGCGAATGGCGCCCCTGGCCGGGCGCGAAGCGCCGCGTGGAGGCGCTCCAGGGCGCGCGGGTGCAGCAGGTCGTCGGAGTCGATGAACGACACGGTGTCGAACGAGGCGGCCGACAGGCCCGCGTTACGGGCCGCCGAGGGACCCCAGTCGCTCCCGGTGTTGCGAATGTGGCGCGCGCCCGCGGCGCGGACCACCGCCTCGGTGTCGTCCGTCGAGCCGTCGTCGGCGACGATCACCTCGCTCGGGGACAGCGTCTGCTCGCCCACGCTGCGCAGCGTCTGCTCGAGCAGCCGGGCGCGATCCTTGGTGGGGATCACGACCGAGACGCCCTGACTGGAGCTTTGGGTGGGGAGTCTCGGCATCGGCGAGCTAGCTGTTGCGGATAGGCCTGGCTCGGGTGTCCGGCTACCGCGCGCCTTGCGGCCACTATATCCGCCGCCCCGGATCACCTTTGAGGGCCGCAAACGGAGCACGCAAGGGGACATAACGCGGGCAGGAACGCCGGCAGAACGGGCCTGCGGCCTGGACGCGCACCCCGGCGCACGTACACGCGTCCAACGAATCTTGCAGGACTGTCGCGCGCGGCGGTCGCCTCCGATGGAGGGAGTGTCGCCGGACGGGTGGAGGCCCGGGCGCAAAGGCATGGAGGCCGCGAGTGCCGGCGAGTGAACTCGATCGGGCGTCGCCCGGCACTGGAACGAAAGGCCAGCGGACATGCGATCATCGACGCGCTCTGTGCTTGTGATGCTCTCGTGCGTGTGGGTCCTGGTCTCCCCCTGCGTGGGCTCTGCCGAAACGGTCAGCCACTATGACTCGGCGACGACCACGCCGGCCGCGTTCGCAAACCCGGTCCTCTCGGCGCAGCGGAACTCCTACATCGATCTGCAGGCGTGGGAAGGCGCGAAGGCCGCCGAACTGAAGGCGGCGAACCCCAGCCTGAAGGTGCTCGTCTACCAGAACCTGGGCGCGATGACCCAGGGCGTCGGCCCGAACGGCCTCAGCTCAAGTGGCGTCAACTACGGCGAAGCGGACGTCGCGCACCCGGCGTGGTTCCTGAAGAGCTCGAGCGGCGAACGGCTCGCGTTCGAAGACTACAAATGGCTGTGGGCGGCCGACGTCGGCAACCCCGAATACCAGCATCAGTGGGCGGCTAACGTGATCCGTCTGCTCAACAGCGGCCCGTGGGACGGCGTGATGATGGACGACACGAACACGACCAACCGCTATCACTTCAACCCCTCCTCGAAGGTCGCGCAGTACCCGACCGACGCCGCCTACCAGGTGGCCGTGCGCTCGATGCTGGAATACGTCGGACCCGCGATTCAGGCGGCCGGAAAGCTCGCGATCCCGAACATGGGTTCCTGGAGCGAATATCCGAGCGTCGTGAGGGAATGGCTCCCGTTCGTCAGCGGTGGCATGGATGAGATGTTCGTCAAGTGGTCGAGGTCGGCCAGTCAGGGCTACCGGGGCAGCCACGAATGGGAAGCGCAGGTCGGCGAGATCGCCTCCACCGAGGCGATGGGCAAGCGCTTCATCGCGATCACACAGGCGGAACCCGGCGACACCCAGGGCGCGCGCTACGGCTGGGCCTCTACGCTGCTGGCCGGCAACGGCCACACGGCGTTCCAGGCCTCGAACGGGCATCTCGGCGAAGAAACGTGGCTGAGCGAGTACGAAGCGGCGATCGGGACACCGACGGCGAGCGCGGTGGCCGCGGGCAACGGGGCGTGGCAGCGGTCCTTCACCAACGGGCTGGTGGCTGTCAACCCGACCAGCACGCCCGTGACGGTGACTTTCGGCGGCGCCTACTCCGGCGACGGGCTCACCGCCGCGACGGCGGCCACCTTGGCGCCGCACGGCGCTCTCGTGCTCACGCGTGCGGGCGCGAGCACAGCGGGCGCGGGAACCGTCGCGCGGGCGGCGGCGCTGGGCTCCGGCCTGATGCTGACGGCGTCGCGCTACCAGGCGGTGACGGGCTCCTCGTGGGCGAGGGCGTCACATCGACACCGCCGCGCGCGGTGGGCGATGCGCTGCTGGCGCGTGCGCGGTGCCTACCGCAGACAGTCCAGGGCCGTGCGCGTCGTGTGCGCAGTCCACAGGTCCGGCCGGGGCAGGACTCACGCGGTCCGCCTGCCCCTGGCGGCAAGCAGGCGCGCATAGAGCTCTGAGATCGTGCGCGCGTTGCGCTCGGCCGTGAAGCGCTCCTCGACGCGTCGCCTCGCCGCCTGCGAGCGCAGGGCGGTCTCGGCGCCGTCCGCGCGGGTCTGATCGATCGCGTTCGCGAGCGCGTGCGGGTCCCCGGGCGGGATCATCCTGGCGACGCGCTCGTCGACGATCTCCGGGATGCCGCCGACGGAGGTGGCGATGACCGGCACGCCGCTGGCCATCGCCTCGAGCAGCGCCAGCGGCGCGTTCTCGACGTATGAGCAGATCACGAACACGGCCAGTGTCTGAAGCGCCTCGCTCGCCGGAACGAAGCCGGGCCAGCTCATGCGCTCGCCGAGGCCCAGCTCCTCGGCGAGCTTTTTCAGCGGCTCCGCCTGCGAGCCCGACCCGTAGGCGACGAAGCGCCAGCTCGGATGGCGTTCGGCCAGCTGCGCGGCAGCTCGCACGAACACCTCCAGGCCCTTGACGGGCTCGAGCAGCGAGAGCGTCCCGACCAGCTCGCCCGCCGGCCGGGCCGACGCCGGCGGCTCGATTCCGTTGGGCACCACGACGATCTTCCGCCTGGGGTAGCCGACCCGCTCGATCAGCGCATCCGCGATGGCCTGCGAGGGGACGACGATCGCGTCACAGCGGGCGCTCAGGGCGGCGTCGAGGCCACGGTAGAGCAGCGTCGCCCGCAGGCCCGGCCGCTCTGGGCCGGCCGGCGGCGGAAGGTAGGGCTCCGGGAGCCCGTGAGTCGTGTAGACGCGAACTCCTCCCCTGGACGGTCGCGGGCCGATGCGCGTCCACAGGCCCGAGCGCCGGTCGTGGGCGTGGACGACGTCGGCGCCACGCGCCAGCCGCGACACGCGGGCCGCGCCGAGGACGTCGGCCTGATGGCGCAAGGGCGCCACCTCCGCGCGCACCCCGTCGCTCGCAAACCGGTCCGCGAGCTCACCGTTCGCGCAGGTGACGAGCACGGAGGCGCCCATGCGGGCAAGGCCGCGCGCGAGCAGCAGGGCCTGCTCGATCGGCCCGCCGCGGTCGATCGACGTGACGAGGACGATCCTCACGCAGGCGTCGCTGGGATCGCGCGTCCCAACTCGCGTGGCCCCTGGGACGGTTCGGGCCCGATGGATCGCCGCTCTGCCGAATTGCGCGCAAGCACGACGGCGAGTCCGCCGAGCAGCCAGAATGGCGAGGTCAGTTCCTCGCTGAGGAAGAACCCAGAGACGACGGCGATGATCAGCGACGCCTGCAGCGCCGTCGTGAGCCGTTGCAGGTCGCGATCGACGTCGAGCGCCGCTCGCTGCCCTACTTTCCGCAGCAGCAGCCAGGCGCCCCCCAGGTAGGCGAGGAACAGCAGCAGCGCCGGGATGCCCTCCTCGGCGAGGATCTGGAGGTAGGTGTTGTGCGTCACCGGGTGTTCGAGCGCGCCTCCGACGTTGTTGCTGAGAAGCGGCGTCGCCTCCGTCGGGAAGCGTCCGGGACCCACGCCGGTGAGCGGCCGTCGCTCGTCGAGCTTGATCGCGGCGCCCCAGAAGACTTCACGCGATTCGGTGTTGCTCTTCGCCACGTGACTCTTCTGATGCAGGGCGACGTCGATCAGCGGTTTCCAGAGGGTGAACGCGAGCGCCACCACCACCAGCGCGCTGACGACCCCGCCCGCGACCACCCACAGCGGGATGCGGCGGGTGACGATCCCCCAGACAACGAGCGCCGCGATCCCCACGAGCGCGCCACGGGAGAGCGTGGCGAGCATCGCCCCGGCGACGGCGAGGAACGAGATGCTCCACAGCAGCCGCCTGCGCCTGTCGGCTCCGATCAGGTAGCTGATTATCGGAAGCGCGCACGCGAGCAGGTAGGCGAAGTCGTTCGGGTCCTGCAGCGGCCCGGCGGCCCGGAAGTCCTTGCCGTGATGGCCGACGAACAGGACCAGCGCGTATACGGCGGCAGCCGTGACCGCCGTGGCGAACCAGCGCATCGCCCGGCGGATCTCCTGGCGCCCGTCCACGAGCTGGATGACCAGGAAGAAGAAGGTGACGAGGAGCATCCATCGGACCAGCGTCGTCGTGCTTTCCGACGGGTCGGGGGCGGTCACGAACGAGACTCCCACCCACACCAGCAGCGCCGCGACCACCCCGACCAGCCAGGGGAGCTCGATGCTCGCCCGACGGTCGCGGATCATGCGCAGCACATAGGCGAGCAGCACGAGCGCGCCGATGCCCTTGACGGTGGAGAATTCGGCGCTCGGATAGTGAAGCTTGTTCTCCCACGGCAGCGCGGCGATCATCGCGAGCAGTACCAGGTCGGCTCGGGTGGTGACGATCACGATGCCGACCGCTGCTGCGATCAACCCGACTGCGGCCAGCGGGACGCGCGCGGCTACGGCGCCCATCGCGAGCCCCAGCAGGGCCGCGACCGCGACGGCTCGCGTGTCCCGCTGCAGAATCGCAGCGCTCATGGCCTCACCCGTGGAGAATCGAGCCGGGCTGGGGGATGAACGACTGCCCGTAGCCGTAGCCGCCGAACGTCTCGTCGTCGCGTTCGGCGAAGTTCAGCACGAGCCCGAGCGGGTTTGCCTGGGCGAAGCGCAGCTTGTCCACGACGGAGGAGACCGTCGCCGTCCTGGTGCGGTCCACCGCGACGACCACCAGCACCCCGTCGACGTAGCGCGCGATCAGCGGCGCGTCGCTCACGGGCAGCACCGGTGGCGAGTCGATCAACACGATGCCGCCTTCCTCGCGCAGCTCGCGCAGCACGGCGCGAAGGCGGACGTGGAGGATGTCGGGCGCGTTGGCGGGGATCAGGCCGCTGGTCAGCACCGACACGTTCGTGAACGTCGTCGGCTGAGGCGAGAGCTCGCTGTCCGGCAGCAGCAGCGCGGTCGAGAGGCCGACCTTGTTGTCCAGCCCGAAGATCTCATGCTGGCGCGGATTGCGCAGGTCGGCGTCGACGATCGTGATCTTGATCCCGATCTGGCCGAGGGCGACGGCGAGGTTGGCCACGACGGTGGACTTGCCGTGGCCGGCTCCGGCGCTGGTTATCTGGATGGTGCTCGGCTGCTCGTCGGTCAGCAGCTCGACGTTCGCGCGCAGGGCGCGAAACGCCTCGCGCACGAATTCGTGACCGGGGGCGTTCCAGATCAGCTGGGCCTGTCCCTTGGCGAGCGTCCGCTCGCGTGGCAGCCGGCCGATCACGGGCAGGCCCGTCAGCTGCGTCAGCTCGACCGGGTCCTCGACGCTGTTGCGGAAGCGATCCAGCAGCAGCGCGTAGAGCACACCCGCGATCAGTCCCAGCAGTGCCGCCACGGAGATGATGAGTGGCGGCCGCGGCTGCAGAGGCGTGAACGATTCGATCGGCGGGTTGATGACGTTCGCAACGAGCAGGCCGTTGCCTTCAAGCGAGTGAACGAACGCCTGCGTGATCGCCCTGGCGGTCTGCTCGGCTCCGCGGGGGCTGGTGTCGGTGCCGCTGATCTGCAGGATCCCGCCGCTCGCTCCCGTCGAGGTGCTGACGCTGCCGCTGACCCTGTGACCGAGGATGCCGCCGGCGGCGAGGCGCGTCTGCCGGGACTTCGCCACTTCGGCGTATGTCGCGAGCAGAGCCGCGAGGTTTTCAGAGGGAAGGAAGTTCTGGCCCTTGGCGGGGTTCGGCGTGAACGCGATCGTCGCGGTCGACTGGTAGCGCTTCGGCTTGGAGTACGCGTAGGCAGCTGCCGCGACGACGCACAGTCCAAAGACGACAGCCACGACGAGGCGGCGCCTCCAGACGATGTCTACGAAGTCGCGGAACTGCATATCTCTATGTCGGCCGGCCGGCGGCGATGCCTTAGCTCAGCGACCCTCAGGACGGCGCCGGGTCGGCAGCCAGAGGCAGTCGGGGAGTGGATGTCGCGTCGCGGTGGGGGCATCCGTAGGGCTACCGGTCAATCCTTTAGGGCAACCTCATGATAGACCCCGACTAGGCGATCGATCATCGCCTCGCGCGTGAACAGACGCTGCACCCGCAGCTTGGCGGCGCTGCCCAGCGCGGCGCGTCGCTGCGGGTCGTCCAGCAGGCCGATCAGCGTCTGTCCGAGCGCGGGCACGCTACCGGCGGGGACGAGCAGCCCGCTCTCGCCATCTATCAGCGCCTCGCCGACGCCGCCGACGTCGCTCGCGACGATCGGAGCGCCCGCGGCCATCGCCTCGAGGATCGCGTAGGGGAAGGCCTCGGCAAGGGAGGGATGCACGAACACGTCCGCGCCTCGCAGGGCCGCGAGAGGGTCGGCGCTCCGGCCCAGGAAGTGGAACGACTCGGCCACGCCCGTCTCGCGTGCCCGCGCGAGCAGCGACTCGCGCTCGGGTCCCTCGCCCCAGATCGCGACCTGCAGCTGGCGGTGGTGGGCGAGCAGGGCAGGGGCTGCGTCGATCAGCGTCTCGATTCCCTTGCCCGGCCGCAGCTGGGTGAGCACGCAGATGACCGGACCTGAGCGACCCAGCTCGAGCATCCGCGGATCGCTCGGGCCCGGGTCGGGGACGTCGATGCCGTTGTGAACGACCCTGATGCGCCCGGAGAAGCCCACGGAGGCGCCCAGCCTGGCCTCGGCCTCGCACACACATACCACGCGGCTCGAGAGCGGTGCGAGCGCCCGCTCGATCTCGCGGTAGGCAAGCCGTTCACGCGAGCTCGAGAACCATCCGGCGAACGCATATCCGTGGGGCGTATAGACCACTGGTGTGCGGGGCCGGGACAGCCGTGCCATGCGCCCGACGGCCCCCGCCTTCGAGCTGTGCGTGTGGAGCACGTCGGGCTTCAGCTGCCACAGGATGCCGGTCAGACGCGCGAGGGCCGCGACGTCGGCTGCGGGCGACACCGCCCGGCCCAGGTCCAAGGAAACGTGGCTGACGCGCGGCGGCAGCTGCGACATCCCGTCGGGAGCCGACGGTCCGCACAGCACCACCTCGTGTCCGCGTCGCGAGAGGCACTCGGTGATGTCCTTGACGTGCCGGCCGACGCCGCCACCGGTCGGCTGGTAGAGCTGCATTATCCGGCTCATGCTGGTGAGTTACCCGCGCGTGCCGGCCTGGTCGCGCGCGTCGGCGCGGTCCGATCCTCGGGCTGGGCGTGTTCAGCGCCACCTATCATCCCGGCGGCATGGCTCGCACTGACGGTCACGATGATCGAATCGGCGTTCTGACGCTCGGCCTTTACGTGGGGACCTGCTACGGCGGGGCCGAGCGCGTCGCGTTCGAGTTCACAAAGCGCCTGGACCCGGAGCGCTTCAGGCGATACCTGTGCGTCGTGCACGCGCCTCCACCCGACCGCCGCGCCGTCAGCGAAGCCGATCTTCACGAACTCGAAGAGCTCGGAGTCGATGTGCTGAGGCTCGAATGTGAGTCTTTCCTGTCGAACGTGGCGTGGGCGCGGCTGTACAAGCTACTGCGACGCGAGTCGATCGGCGTGATTCACGCTCACATGCCGCGCGCGAGCGTGCCTGGGACCGTGATCGGACGTCTCGCACGCACGCCCGTGATCGTGAGCCACGAGCACACGTGGTCGTTCGAGGGAATGCCGGTCCGCAGGTTCCTCGACCGAAACGTCGTCGCCCGCGGCAGCGATGTGGTGCTGGCGGTCTCGGAGCGCGACCGCCAGCAGATGATCGAGGTGGAGCGAATCCCGCCGGAGCGCATCAGGGTCCTTCCCAACGGCATACCCACCCCTTCTGAGAACGGGGTCTCCGTGAGGAGCGAGCTCGGCGTGCCCCCGGAGGTCGGGCTGATAGGCGCGGTGGGCAGGCTCTATCCACAGAAGGGCTACGACGATCTGATCCGCGCGATCGCGCTGCTGAAGGAGCGCTACGCCCGGCCGTTTCGCTGCCTGATCCTGGGGCACGGACCGGAGGAAGCCAGGCTGAACGCGTTGATCGACGAGCTCGGCGTCGCCGGCGAGGTCCAGCTCGCCGGACGCCGCGAGGACATCGCGGACGTAGTCCGCGCTCTCGACATCGCGGTTCTCTCCTCGAAATACGAGGGCATGCCGCTCGCGATACTCGAGTACATGGCGGGCGGCGCTGCGATCGTCGCCACGGCCGTCGGCGGGGTGCCCGAGCTGATCGAGGACGGCGTGCACGGCCTGCTCGTGAGGCCCGAGCACCCGGGTGAGCTCGCCGCGGCGATGCAGCGGCTGCTGGAGGATCGCGATCTCGCCGCACGGCTCGGTCAGGCCGCGCACGAGCGTCAGCGCGCCAACTACGACCTGGACGTCGTCGTGCGCCAGCTTGAAGACCTCTATGTCGAGCTGTACGGCGGCTCAACCGCGGGCGCGACGCGCACACACGCCTCGGTCGGCTCGCCGTCGAAGGGCTGAATCAGCCGGGAGGCTCGCCGCTTGGGCGGCGAGAGCGAAGCAACTCGCGCAACCGCTTGCTGGCGGCTCGGGCCAGACGCGCCGGTGGGCTCCGCAGCAACGGCTCATAGCGATCGGTGAGCTTGAGCAGCACGACCGGAAGCGGGTCGATGGCGCCGATCATCGCGCGCGTGATCTCGTATGGCTCCCAGCTGCCCGACCCGGTCGTGACGGCTGCGATCACGGCGGCGTCCCGCGCCGCGGCGAGCGCCGCCGGGCCGTACCGCCCGAACGGGTAGGCGAAGGTCTCCACGCGCACGCCGGCGATGCGCTCGAGCGCCTTGCGGCTGTCTTCGATCTCTCTCAGACAGGCGTCATAGTCGCTGGTCGAGAGATCGGGGTGGGTCATCGTGTGCGCGCCGAGCTCCCAGCCCGCGCGCGCCAGCTCGCGTAGTTCGGGCTCGTCCATCATCGCCCCGTCTCCAGCCGGGCCGACCCATGGGCTCACACCCCCGATGAACCCGATCGTGACATACACGGTCGCCGGGATTCCATACTCGCTGAGGATCGGCAGCGCGGTCGTGTGGTTGTTGCGCATGCCGTCGTCGAAGGTGATGGCGGCCATTCCCGGCTCGGGGACTCCGCCGCCGGCACGGTGTGCCAGCTCCGCGAGCGTGACGAACCGGAAGCCCGCGCCGAGCAGCAGCTCCAGGTGCCCCCGAAAACGCGACGGCGAGACCTGAAGCAGGCTGAGGTCGTCGCGCAGCCTCGACTTCGCAACGCCGTGATAGCCGAGCACGACCGAGCGCTGCCGGCAGATGCGCTCGAGCGCCCTCGCCGCGGGGCGCATGCCTGCGGCGGTCCTGTACCGCGCGCCCACGCTCACGAGCCTGGCCTGCGGGACAGCTCGCGGTCGAGCGCTCGATCCAGCGCCTCGTGGGCACGCTCCTGCGAGTAGTGCGGACGCAGCGTGTGATCGCGGCCGGGGATCAGCTCGAGCTTCATGTTGGGCCAGCGCTCGTTGCGAGGCAGACGGCCCTGACGCTCGAGCTCATCGTGGAGCGGCTCATTCTCCGAGAAGACGAACAGCAGGCGCTTGTCGGCGTCGCGCAGGAGATCGAGCACCGGGTCGAGCTGGTCGCGGGCCCCGAGCGCTTGAACCCGTGCGACGGTCCGCCTGATCAGCGCTCGCGGCATCCGCCAGGATCTCGGTTGGAAGAATCCGGGTTGCAGGTAGCGGACCGCCTCCTGCGAGCCGTCGGAGAACAACGCGCGCGGATTGACCATCAAGGCCGCGACCACGCGCTCGTCGCGAAGAGCCGCGTGGAACGACCAGTAGGCCCCCGAGCCGAGCCCGACCGCGACGAAGCGGTGCGCGACGCCGTGCGCTTCCATCACGTCGATGGCGGTCTGCACCTGATCGACGAGATGCGGGGTGTAGAGCTCCGCCGCGTCCGCGAAGCGGCGGTCGTCGCCGTCGGAGTCGCCGAGCCCCTCGAGGTCCAGTCGCAGCGAGGCGACGCCGCGGGCAGCCCAGCGGCGCGCCAGCTCGACCCACATGCGGTTCGGACCGATGCGGCGCATCGCGCCGGCGTTGAGCAGGACCGCTCCCACGTCGGTCGTCTCCTTCATCGCGGGCTCGGCGAGCACTGCGAACAGGCGTCCGAACGGCTGTTCGATCGCCAGCAAGCGCTCCCGGATCACGGCGTCGCCGACCGTCAGCTCGGTGGCGTCGCGTTCACGAGCGAGCCCCGTAGGAACCACCGAGGGCGCCACCTTGGGACCCAGGTGGGCGGCCGCTTCGTCGATCAGGCTGCTCGCACCGACCAACCCGGAGGGCCCGAGCACATCCCGGTCGCGGGGCCTCGAGAGCCACGACTTGACCGCGGCGAACACCTCCGTGGGCGGCTCTGCTTCCAGCGGCTCGGCCATCATCGCGTCGTAGCCGGTCCCCGGCGCGATGCTCACATCCCTGCCGGAGCGCTCGAGGTGCTCGAGCAGGCTTGCATCGACTGCGATCCCGTCGCGCTCCAGCAGTAGCACCCGCCGCAGGCGGTCGTCCGGGAAATCAAGCGTGGCCAGGTCAAGGCGCTCGAGCGCCCTGGCTGTTCCGGCGCTGAGCACGAACCCGCCGGCTCCAACATAGCCACGGGGTAACGGCTGCACTTTGAAGCTCTCGCCCTGTCCGAACTTGGACGACTCGGCCCGCCCGAACGCTCGCAGCTCGCGCACGAACGTCCGGCCCTTGGCGGGAACCGCCCAGAGCACAGCCTCGGCGATCGGGCCGCCGCGGGCGCCGGCGCGGCAGACCAGCAAGCCGCCCAGGCCGATTCCGATGGCCGCCACGCGACGACCACCTGTCGACGCCGCGAGCCAGGCGGCCGCCGATGCGATGGCCTCGGTCCAGGCGTCGAGCAGTCGGGCGTCACCCGGCGAGCCGCCACTGTCGCCGGCGCCCGGCAGGTCCAGCCGAAGCGTGGGATGACCGGCGGCGGCCAGGTCCTGCGCCCATGCCCGCCGACTTCGGTAGGAGCAGACGTCCTCCCAGCCGAAGGGCGGGCACATCAGCACGGACGTATCGTGCTGGGCACGCTCGTCCGGCATGTGAAGGAGGGCAAAAATGGGCTCGACGCCGCCCACGTCGAGATAGACGCCGCGTGCCGGCGGTGGAGAGGAGCTCACCCCGCGGTCGCCGGAGCCGCGGGCAGGCTGGTCCGTATCGGATGGCAGTCGAAGCGGGCGGGTCCCCGCAGGACCACCGCCGAGCTCACCACGCGTAGCCGGCTGCGAGGTGGTTGGGCGTCCTGCCGGAAGGTGCATCAACACCGAGATTAACGCCCGACGGCGAGCTTCGCCGCGACCGGGCCAGCTCAGGGCTGCCCGATCCTCGGGCCGCGCGCAGGGGCCCGACGTGTGCATTCTCTCAGACAGTCCCTACGCTCGATTGCAGCCGCTACGCTTCCCGCCATGACATCGAGGACCGAGGAGCATTCGCCGTCGAAGGCGGGGGTCGGGCCCTCGAATTCCGAGCCGCGCTACGCAACTTTTCCGCTGCGGTGAGCGGCGCGCGCCACAGGCCGCTGCTGCTCGCCGGAGCCCTCGCCGGCCTGCTCTGGCTGCTCGCCTCGCTGGGCTGCTCCTCGGGCTCCCACGCTCAGGCCACCACGGCCGCGGTCGGCAAGCCGTCGACGGCCGTCGCGGGAGGAGCCGCGGCCACCGTGCACCACTACGAGTACGTGTTTCCCGACGGATCGATCTACGTGTACGACATGGACGCCGGCCACCGGCTGGTGCAGCACGTGGAACTGCCGACGGCGAGGGGGATCAGAGGTGTCGCGGCGAGCCCGCGAACGCACACGCTCTACGTCAGCTACGGCGGGGACGGTGGCGGGAACGGGAACGGGTCGATGCTCGCGTATGACCTGCTCGCAGGGCGGGTGCTGTGGCAGCGCTCTTATCCCACGGGGATCGACAGCATGGCCATCAGCCCCGATGGCAGCCGTATCTACATGCCAACCGGCGAGCTCAGCTCTGGCGGGACGTGGCTCGTGCTCGACGGTCGTGACGGACACGTGATCACCACGATCCAGGGCGGGAACGGGCCGCACAACACGGTGATGAGCCTGAGCGGGCGGCACGTCTATCTCGGGGGGCGCGCCCACGAATACCTGGAGGTGGCCGACACCGGCACGAATCGCGTGTTCCGGAACATCGGCCCGCTTCGCAACACGGTCAGGCCATTCACGATCAACG
>Ga0210409_10002934_pt1 | contig 19652 bp, 12 predicted proteins | sample IncBWH17MmetaG_FD_161649 | JGI IMG/M metagenome (GOLD analysis project Ga0210409, IMG submission 161649) | Forest soil microbial communities from Barre Woods Harvard Forest LTER site, Petersham, Massachusetts, United States - Inc-BW-H-17-M | ecosystem: Environmental > Terrestrial > Soil >... | reverse complement strand
CAACCCGGCGAGCCCGAAGAAGATCTACGACTGGGCGATCGAGAACGCGGAGCTCCACCGCGGCCTCGGGGCGCTCGATGGGAAGTACTTCAAGATCGGGAGCAAGTACTACTATGCGCAGTCCTACCAGTTCATGCAGGGAAGTCCCGACCAGGACTTGGGCGCGATCATTTTCGATGTGACCGGACTGCCGGATCCCTCCAAGGTGAAAGTCGTCGCGCGCATCCGCTATCGCAAAGCGCTGGGTGGCTTCCACAACACGTTCGCGTACAAGCATTCGGACGGACGCGTCTTGTACTTCACGACCGTGAGCGATACGAAGGCGGTCATCTGGGATCTCTCCAAGATCGTGAGCGGCGCCGACACGAGCACGTGGGTCGTCGGCGAAGTGCCGAATCCGACCCCGTTCCCGCAAATCGGCGCCGGCATGTATCACGATTTCTACATTGGGTTTGATCCGGCGACGCATCAAGACAAGTTTTATGGCGCGGGTCTCGGGGGATTCTCGGCCTGGGATGTGACGCATCCGGACAAGCCGAAGCAGCTCTTTACGATCACGTCGCTCGGGCAGGACATCGCGCATACGTTCACGCCGTCGCCCGATGGCCGGTACGCGGTGACGGAGACGGAGTTTCAGTACACTCCGCTCCGCATTTGGGACCTCACGGCGGCGCAGGCCGGGACCATGCTGAACGTCGATACGCCGATCAGCGCGTGGGCGGCCGATTGGCACGATCTCGCGCACAATCACGAGGTGCGTTGGCCGTACGTGTTCGTGTCGGCGTACGAGGACGGCCTCCAGGTCTTCAACTTGAAGGACCCGAAACATCCCAAGACCGAAGGCCACTTCTATACCTGTGAATGCCAGCACGAAAACGGGTTCGGCGGCAATCCGGATAACGGATGGCAGACGACCCTACCAAGTGTCGAGCAGGGTGCGTTCGGGGTCGATGTGCGGAATTACGACGGACTGATCGTGATCTCGGACATGCGCACCGGGCTCTGGCTGTTCCACATGGACGGGTTCGATGGGTGGAATGGCCGCGATTTCGGGCAGCCGAACATTTCGAGTGTGCAGGACTATGACCGCGGCCCAACTGGCGTACCGGTGTCCAGCGTGCCAGCGACAGCAGGTCAGGCGACCGGGGGCTGAGTTCGCGGCCACGATTGCGACGACGTCGTTGCAACGCAATACAACGGTACGCCGCGTGACCCGGAGCGCGGCAGACGGCGGCGTCGCTTGGAGGGCGCGCATCTGATACCAGTTCGACCTGCTATTCACGTAAGTATCGAGCATGCAAGCCGTGGTGCGCGCGACTTGCGCGTATTCCTCGAGCAACGGGCCAGCCGTGGAGTCCGCCATCCAGCCGCCCGGACACCCCACGATGTGAACTGGCGTTCGTGAGGTGCTTGACGTGTATCAGGTACGCGGGCCCCGGTCGAGCGAGTCGTAAGGGCATCGTGAAGCGCGTGCGATCGAAAACCGAAGGACACACTCCGCGCCTTGGGGCCGGGTAGGCCAGGGAAGATCCGCAAATGACACTTCGGGGACCCAGGTTTGGATGTTGCGTTGATGCAAGATACGCCTGACCAGGGTGTGCAAGATTTAGCACTCCACCCTTGGGAGTTACCGTCTTGTCGCGTTTCCGGCTCAGCACGCTCCGCGTGCTCTTTGCGGCCGTCGCGTTCCTGTGCCCGCCAGCCGTCTCCGCGCAACAGCATGGACGCGAGAGTGATCGACCCGCGGATTCCATGATCGTCTCGCGGGACTGGCTCGCGCGGCATCTCCACGACCCGAGCGTGGTCCTCCTGTTCATTACGTATCCGCCCGAAGATTCATCGTACGCGCAGGGCCACGTTCCAGGCGCGCAACTGCTCGATTATCGGGACATCCAGACGGAACGCGACGGCCTGTACACGGAGCTACCGGCGCCCGACACGCTGCGCAGCCTCTTCGAACGATTAGGCGTATCCGACGACTCGCGTGTTGTGCTCTACGGCCCACCGCCGCAGGCGGCCCGTGCGTACCTCACGCTGGAGTATCTCGGGCACGTGCGCACGTCGATCCTGGACGGCAACTTGGCGTCCTGGCGCGCCGACGGTCGCCCCGTGGCGTCGGAGATACCGTCGGCGCGGCGCGGCCATCTGACACCGCACCCGCATCCCGAAATCGTCGTCGGGGCTGACTGGATCACCAGCCGGCTCGGCTCGCGCGGACTCTCTCTCATCGACACGCGGACCGACGGCGAGTACTTGGGCACGGGTGGGCGCCACGGCATACCAAGTGCCGGACACATCGCCGGCGCGCGTCAACTGCAGTGGGAGCAGCTTTTCAGCGATCCGACGAGCGGCGTCTTTCTTCCGCGCGACCAGCTCGCCGCGCTGTACGCGGCGCGTGTCGCCCCGGGCGACACCGTTGTGACCTACTGTTGGGTCGGACAGCGTGCGAGCCTGACGTATTTCGTGGCGCGGCTCCTTGGATATCCCGCGCGTCTCTACGACGGATCGTACCAGGATTGGTCCAAGCGCAATCTCCCAGTCAGAAGCGGGAGTGCCCCATGACTTGCGTGAGTGATCAATCGGTCGAGCAGCGCGGAATGGTACTCTCTGACTAAACGCTGACACGCGGACGCCAGTGGTTCGGTCCAAGCGAAGCGCACCCTGTCTCAGCCTGCATACTTCGGCGTAACAGTGATCGACACTGCTTGACAGGACATCTGTGGCATCCTACCGATTGGCGCGAGATGACTTTGCCGCGCCTGCGTACGCTGACCGATCGGGAGAGTGAAGAACGCGCGCTCCTTCCGCGCGTACGCGCGGGAGACGATACGGCGTTCGAGGCGGTGTTTGTCGCGCACTATCCGTCGCTGTATGCGTTTGCGTACCGCCAACTCGGCACGCGCGAAGCCGCGGAAGATGTCGTGCACTCGGTATTTCGCGCCATCTGGGAGCGCCGGTCGTCTTGGGAGCCCACGGCCGGGATCGAGGCGTACTTGATCGGTGCGACCAAGAACGCGGCGCGCAACGTGTTGCGCCACGCGGGGACGGTCGAGCGCGTATCGGAGCAATGTGCCGGCCGTGGCGTGTCGCCAGGGATGTCGCAACGGGCCGTCGACGCGGACGAGGCGCTCGCCGCCGCGGAATTGACGGCGGCGATTGTCGATGCGGCATCGTTGCTTGCCCCGCGTTGTCGCGAGGTGTTTCTGCATCGCTGGCGCGACGGACTGACGGTCAAAGAGACTGCCCGCGCCATGGGCATCACGATCAAAACCGCCGAGATGCATTGGACGCGGGCACTCGTCCAGATTCGGGAGCGGCTCAGGCGATTTCGCTGATCGCTACAGGGGGTCGCCGCGCTCGCGGGACTACTCTGTGGCATGTTGACGAAAGAGGACATCCAACGCATGGCCCGCTACGCGGCGGGCGACGACGATGCCCAGTGGCGCGAGGCGACTCGGGACTGGATCGCCGCCGACCCCGAACGCATAGCGATCGCGGCCGAGTTCGCGCAGATCGTCGGCCTCTCTCCAGCGCTTCTTCCCGCGTCCGATGCCGGGACGGCGTGGTCGCGCTTCCGCGCCAGTGTGGCGCCGGCGGGTCATCGGAACACGACTGTCCCGGTGCGTCGCCTGGCGCCGGCCGGGTTTAGTCAGTGGCGCGCCCGCGGGCGCGTGGCTGCCGGCCTTCTATTGGCGATCGGCATTGGGTGGGCGATCGCGCGCGCGATCATCCGGCCGGCCGCGGTCCGGGAGCTGGCTACCGTCGCCGGTGGTCGCGCATCCGTCACACTGGACGACGGCACCCGAGTCGTGCTGGGACCGGCCACCCAGATCCGTGTGCCAGTACGATTCGGTCCCGGCGCGCGGATCCTCGAGCTCGATGGCGAAGCGTACTTCCACGTCGCGCACGATGCCGTGCACCCGTTCCTCGTTCAGACGATCCGCGGCCTCGTCCGCGACGTCGGCACGACGTTCGTTGTCCGCGCGTATCGCGACGACGCCGCCGACCGGGTCGCCGTGGAGGAAGGTCGGGTAACACTGGCCGCCGGCAATACTACGCCGCTTCCAATGGGGCAGGGTGATGTCGGGACCGTGGTCGGCACCACGGTCACGGTCCAACACCACGCTGACCTCCGGGCGCTGACGGCGTGGGTGCAAGGGTCAATGGCGTTTCAGGACACTCCACTGCGCGATGCGATACGGGAGTTGAGTCGCACGTTCAATGTCGACATCACCGTGGCGGATTCGGCGCTCCTCGGGAAGACGATCACCGGTACGTTCGCGCACGTCAATCTGGACCTCGCATTGGACGAAATCACGCAAGCCGTCGGCGCGCAATACGAGCGCGTCGGCGCGGGCATCGTGATCCGCCGTCGCGCGACCGTGCGCGCGCGCCACGAGTGGACCACATCCACCAGGTGAGAACGATCATGGGCTCTTTGCCGCGGGTGCTGGCGCTCGGCGCCTGGCTCGCACTTGGTGCGCCGCTGGTGGCGCAATCGCCGATCACCCTCGCCGCGAATCAGGGAGCCACCAACGAACCGGACGCGCTCAATCGCGTCATCGCGCTTCGGCTCGAGGACGTGACGCTTCGCGATGCGTTGCGCGTCCTCGAAGAACGCGCGGGAATCGCGATTACGTACAGCAGCGACGCCCTGCCGGCAATGCCGAAGGTCTCGCTCGTCGTCGACTCGATCACGGTGAGCGACGCGCTGCGGCTGCTCCTTCACGACACCGGCGTGGAGCCGGTCGTGCTCGCGCCGAATCGCGTGACGCTCCGTCTCGTTGAAGCCACCGGGTCCTCGCGCGCTGGCCGCCGTAGCACCCAAAGTGGCGCCGTCGTCGGTCGTGTCACGAACCGGGCGACCGGCGACCCGATCCCAGCGGTGCAAGTCGTCATCGTCGGCACGTCCCGCAGCGGTGTGACGGGATCCGACGGCCGCTATCGGATCGCGAGTCTCGAGGCGGGCACGGTTCAGGTGCGTGCGCTCCGGCTCGGCTTCCAGCCGCAGACTCGCACGATCACCATCGCCGATGGCGTGTCCGACACGGTCGATCTGGCACTCACTCCGTCGGTCGTGACACTCGACCAGGTTCTGGTCAACGCCACCGGCCAGCAACAGCGCCAGCGCGAAACGGGCAATGTCGTCTCGACGATCACGCCAGACTCGGTCATTCAGCCCGCCGTCGCGAACTTCTCGGATTTGCTCAACTCGCGCGCGCCCGGCGTCACGATCGTGCAGCAATCGGGCACAACGGGCGGCGCGTCGAGAATCCGGATTCGCGGCGAGAACAGCGTGTCACTCAACAACGATCCGCTGCTCGTGATCGACGGCGTGCGCGTCGACAACAACACGAATTCCGCTTCGGCCAGCATGTACACGGGCGGGCAGACGGTGTCGCGGTTCGACGACCTCGACCCCGAGGAGATCGACGACGTGCAGATTCTGAAAGGACCGGCGGCCTCGGCGCTCTATGGTACCGCCGGAGCGAATGGCGTCATCGTCGTCACCACGAAGCACGGCGTGCCAGGCCGCACGAAGTGGTACACGCACGCCGAGTACGGCTCCGTGCGCAATATGACGACGTACCCACCGAACTACTTTATCAAAGGCATCGGGCTCGATAACAACGGCGCGGAGATCCCAGGCGATACGGTCCCTGGTTGCTATCTCTTCTCCAAAGATCAACCAGGCGGCTGCGACCCGATCCCGAGTACGCTGATCGCGTTCAATCCCATGGACGCGGTACCACCCTTTGTCGCGGGGTATCGCGAGAGCTACGGGATCTCGGCGGCGGGCGGTCGCGAGAATCTAACCTACTATCTCGGCGCCGATGACTATAACGAGCAGGGTGTGTACATCAACAATCGCGCCCGGCGCACCAACCTCCGCGCGAATTTCGCCGCGCAGCTGTCATCGGACCTGAACGCGGCGGTGAACCTGGGGTATCTCCAGAGCCGGATCGCGTTACCCCAGAATGACAACTCGCTCTACGGCGTGATCGGTCTGTCGCTCACGGGTTCGCCGTTCAACGATGCGTGTCACGGATTCTATGCCTGCGTGACGCCGCGCACGATCAGCCAATACAAGTCCGAGTCGGACGTCGATCGCTACACGGGGAGCGGCAGCATCAACTTCCACCCGACGGCTTGGTTCAGTGGGGTGGCGACCGGCGGTATCGACTTCGGCGATCGCATCGACGGCAATTTCCTGCCGGCGAGCGTCCTTCCCGGCGCGCAGGGTGCCGGACTCGGCCGGGCAACCGACGCGTCGTATCAGCTCTTCACGTACACGGCGAACCTGAGTGGTACGTTCAAGTTCAACCTGACGTCGTCGCTGCGGTCGACCACGACGTTCGGCACGCAGTTCGTCGAGGAGTCGAGACGTGGCTTCTTGGGTGGCGGCGCCGGCATTGTTCCCGGCACCGCCAGTCTGGGCGGCGCGACGACGCAGTTCACCGCGACGACGTCGGACAGTGACATCGTGACCTTCGGCGGACTCGGCTCTCAAGAATTCGCGTGGCGCGACGAGGTCTTCCTGACCGGGGCGCTGCGCGCCGACGAATCGAGCGCGTTCGGCAAGCCGACGGATCTCGTCTGGTATCCCGATTTCAGCGCCTCGTGGGTGATCGGCGAGGAGTCGTGGTTCCCAAGAGTGCCCGGCGTGAGCTCCCTCCGACTGCGGGGCGCCTACGGCGAATCCGGGCAGCGCCCCGGGTTCTTGCAAGCGCAGACGTTCTACTCGCCGCTCGCCGAGTCGAAGGACGGCGTGACCCGCGGTGGTCTCGCGGTCGGCGGATACGGGTTCGCGAACCTCAAGCCCGAGATCTCGCGCGAGATCGAGGGCGGGTTGGACTTGGGATTCTTCAAGGATCGCATCACTGTCACGTACACCCAGTACAACCGGACCACGGACGACGCGCTCATACTGGTGCCGGAAGCGCCGTCCGTCTGCGGTGGGTGCGGGATCTTTCGGAACCTGGGAACGGTCAACAACAACGGGTTCGAGCTCGGCTTGAGTGGCGCGCTGATCGACACGCGCCCGTTCCGCTTCGATCTGTCCGTCAGCGGGTCGGAAAACAACAACAAGCTGGAAAAGCTCGGCCTCGCGGCTCCGGCGTATTTCGGCCTCGGCGCCAACGGCTCGACCCAGCAATTCAGCGCCGGGCACCCGGTCGGCGTCTACTACGCCGTTCCATATACGTACAAGGATGCGAACCACGACGGCATCATCGAACCGAACGAGGTCACCGCCGGCACCAATCCCGTCTATCTCGGCGGCCCGTTTCCGAAAGGTGAATGGACGCTCGCTCCGAACATCACGTTCTTCGGCCTCATCAGGGTGGGTTCGACGTTCGATCGCCGCTACGGGAGCCGTGCCCTCAACTTCACCGAGGAGTTTCGGTGTCTGAGCTCCGGTTACTGCAACGGCGAGCTCAATCCACACGCGTCGCTGCGATCCCAGGCAGCGGTCGTCGGAGCCGTGTTTTACTCGACGGACTACGGCTACATCGAGAACAACGCGTTCTGGAAATGGCGCGAGCTGTCGGTGACGCTCATTGCGCCGAGGTCATGGTTGCGCCAGTTGCCGATCTCCGACCTCAACATCCAGCTCGCCGAGCGGAACGTCGCCACTTGGACGCACTATACCGGGTTCGATCCGGAGATCAACTTCTCCAGCACCAACTCGAATTACTCGACGGCGGATTTTCTGACGCAGCCGCCCGTGCGCTATTTGACGATGCGCATCAACATGGGCTTCTGACGAGCGATCCAACCATGACGAAATACATTGCCGGGAGCCTCGTCGCGTTGCTGGCCGTCGGGGCGTGCAACCCCAACGCGGCGTTGAGACCGAAAACACCCGACGTGGTGACGACGATTGGTCCGCAATCCCTTCCGGGTCTCTACATCGGCGCATTGGGAGACTTCCGGGTGGCCTGGTCCGGCGCCGGCGACCAATCGAACGGTGGCCACGAAGGCCATATCGGCATGTCGGCGATTTTCACCGACGAGCTGACGGCCGCCAACCTCGATGAGTTTATCGGCCGCCGCCGCATCGACCACCGCGTCGCAATGCCAGTCAATGGCCAGCTCGGCGGGATCTTCAACGACCTGTCGACTTCACGCCTCTCCTCCGAAGCGACGGCGTCGAGCTTTCGCACGCTCGCCCCGAAGGATCTCGGGTTTGCCGAGGTGATGGTGCTCAATGGATACACGTACGTGCTCTTCGCCGAGATGTGGTGCCCGGGCGTTCCTTTCAGCGAGCTCAAGGCGGATGGCTCGCCGGATTACGGGTTGCCGCTCACGACCGGCGCGATGGACACGATCGCGCTGCGCAAGTTCGACTCGGCGAGCACGTTGGCGGCCGCCGACACGAACGGCGTCGAGATCCTCGCCGTGTCGCAACTCGGACGGGCCCGCGTCCTCTTGGATCTGGGATTGTTTGCCGCCGCCGGTCGGACCGCCGACTCGGCGCTTGTGATGGACCCCGCGCTCGCCTACCAGCTCGAGAACTCGCAGAACACCACCCGGCAGTTCAATGGCGTTTGGCATTTTGTTCAGGGGGAGAATGATTTTGGTGTCGTGGACCGGAAAGGCGGCAACGGTCTCGATTTCATCTCGGCGCAGGATCCGCGGATCCTGTGGGTCGACGCGCACCGGTTTGGCCAGTTGGGCCAAGCCGCTGGGGCGGACACTATATACTATCAATTGAAATATCCGACAGAGGACGCGTCCGCGACCCTGGCCAGCGCGCTCGAAGCCACGTTGATCAGCGCCGAGGCCGATTTGCGGGCGGGCAATGTACCGTCTTGGGCGTCCAAGCTCAACGCGCTACGCGCGGCGTCGGGATTGACGCAAAAATTCTACGATACCGTCGCGACATCGCCGGCGGTGGTGATCGACACGATTATCCGGCCACTGCCTCAATTGACCGCCGATTCGACCACACTCGCGCCGGACTCGCTTCGCGTCGAAGTCCACTTCCGCGAGCGCGCGTTCTGGCTCTGGCTGACCGGTACCCGGCTCGGTGATCTCAGGCGGTTGCTCCGCCAGTACAATGGCGGGCAGTGGGGAACGCACAACGACTTCCCGCAGAATGAACCGGGCACCGACATTCGATTTCCCGTTCCGGTCGGCGAGACGAACAATCCCCATTTCCACCAGTGCTTGGACGTGGGAAGTGAGAGTTAGCGCGGGGACGCTCCTCCTGCTGACAGCGTGTCGCGCGGCGACGACCAACACCGGGACCGCGGTCGAGCGTGATCTCGGACGTTTGCCGACCGGGGCCCATCTGGATCCGGCGGGGCGGGTCGTCGATGTCCGCGATTTTCCGACGGCGGCGGTGTTGTCTCCTGACGGCGCTCGCATCGTGCTATTGCTCGCCGGATACCGAACGAACGGGATCCGGGTGATCGACCGGGCGACGGGCGCGATCCGTCAAACGTTAGAACAACCCGCTGCGTTCATTGGCCTCACGTTCTCGCCGGACGGTCGAACGCTCTATGCGTCCGGCGGCGACGAGAACACGATCTACGTCTACGCGTGGCGGGGTGACAGCGCGGCGCTTACGGGCGTGATCGCGCTCTTTCCACGAAAACACAACACCGTGAAACGATACCCTGGCGGGATCGCCGTTGCGCCAGACGGGACGCACCTGTATGTCGCCGAGAACATGACCGACTCGCTGGCCGTCGTCGATCTGGCGACGAAGCGCGTCGTGCAGCGTGTGGCGACCGGACGCTATCCGTACGGTGTCGTGGTGGCGCACAATGGCGATGTCTTCGTCTCGGCTTGGGGCGACCATGTCGTGTCGACCTACGCCGTTCAGGGCGCCGGTACCCTCGTTCCGCGCGCGCGTGTCGACGTGGCGCGGCATCCCTCGGCCCTCCTGCTCGCCGGCGACGAGCTGTACGTCGTCTCGGCCAGTACGGACCGGATCGACATCCTCGACACGAAGACCTTGCGCGTCACCCGCCACATTGTGGATCCCGCGCCCGGCGTGCCAGAGGGCAGCACCCCGAACGCGCTCGCCGTGTCGGCCGATGGCGCGCGGCTCTTTGTGGCCGAGGCGGACAACAACGCGGTTGGCGTGATCGACCTCCATGCCGACTCCGTGGTTGGCCGAATTCCCGTCGAGTGGTATCCGACCGCGATCGTCGCTGTCCCAGGTGACACGCTGTACGTGATCAACGGCAAAGGCCATGGATCCCTGCCGAATCCGGCAACGGGATACAAGATGGGCGCCAGGGAATCGGATCCAAACGGATACACGCTCGGCCAGATCGATGGCACGATGAGTATCGTCGCGGTGCCGACCGATCCCATGACACTCGCCTCGCTGACGGTGCGCGTCGCGCGCGCCAATGGTTGGAATGCGCGGCCGGCGAGGAGCGCCTATCCGCCGATCCGACACGTCGTCTATGTGATCAAAGAGAATCGCACGTACGACCAGGTGTTCGGCGATGAGACGCAAGGCGATGGCGACACGTCGCTCGTATTCTTCGGTCGGTTCGTCTCGCCGAACCATCACGCGCTGGCCGACCGGTTCGGTCTCTATGATCGCTTCTTCGTGAATGCCGAGGTGAGTGCGGATGGGCACAACTGGTCGACCGCGGCGTACGCGACGGATTACATCGAGAAGAACACACCGCTCGCTTACTCGGATCGTGGCCGGCCGTGCGACTGCACCGGCACGAATCGCGGCACGGTGCCCAAAGATGGGGATGACGTGGCGGCGCCGGCGGCCGGATACTTGTGGGACCTGGCGATCGCCAATGGCGTATCGTTGCGCAACTATGGCGAGTTCGCGACCGAGAACGGCACGGACGCATCGGACTCCGTGGCACACGGGATGATCTCGGCCTCGAAGCCGATCCTGGCCGCGCACACGAGTCCGACCTACATGACGTGGGATCTCAAGATCACCGATCAGGCTCGCGCCGAGGTCTGGATCGACGAGCTGCACGGATTCGAGCGGCGGGGAGCGATGCCCGCGCTCGAGATCGTGAGACTCGGAAACGATCACACCGCGGGCTTGGCGCCGCACCGTCCCACACCGCGCGCCTACATGGCCGACAATGACCTGGCGTTGGGTCGTATCATCGAAGCGTTGTCCCGGTCCCCGTTTTGGAGCAGCACCGTCGTGTTCGTGGTCGAGGACGATGCGCAAGATGGCGCGGATCACGTGGACTCGCATCGAGCGCCATTCATCGCGATCTCGCCGTGGACGACCGGCGGTGTCGTCCATCGGTTCGTCAATACGACAGACGTGATCCGGACAATCGAGGAGCTCCTCGGACTGCCCGGGCTGTCGCAGTTCGACTCGTATGGTCGACCGCTACGTGAGATTTGGCGGAGCGCCCCGGATCTGACCCCGTACACCGCTCATCCATCCAACATCGACTTGGCCGAGCACAACCCACCGAGGGGTCGCCTCGCCCAACTGTCCAGCGCGCTCGATCTGCGGGTCGCCGACGCCGCGGACCCGGAGGCACTGAACCATATCCTGTGGGAGGCGATCAAGGGCCCCGGCGTTCCCTATCCCTCTGTGTCTCGTGCGTCATGGGCTGTGCTCAGGGGCGCTGATCGCTGATGACTCGCAAGCGCGCGATGGCGCGCTCCAAGCCGGGGTCACGACCGGCATCGAGGTCGGCCTTCACGAACGTCGGAACCGCAATGGTTGGCGGAACGCCGGTGCCGTCGAAGCTCGTCCCTTGCGCGGTGAGAAAGAGCTCGTTGGGCAAGCCGAACACCCACCCGTTCGGCAGATGCCGCTCCAGCACGTCGGAGAAGACGCCTTGGGTGTTCTCGCCGATCCGCTCGATCGCCGGCCGGCGCCCCATGAGCGCCTGCGTGAACGTCTCGGCCGCGCTGACGCTATAGCGGCTCGTCAGCTCAACGACCGGACCCCGCCAACCCGGTCGTGAGCTCGGCGTGACGACGTTGGGCTGCGGCGCGGTCATGCGGTGCGGGTCATCGAGGTCGTTGCGAGCCACTTTGGCGTACGCGATGTAGGGCGCGGTCGTGAGTCGCGCTGCGATCGCCAGCCCGAGCGGGTCCGCGCCACCGCCATTGAGGCGCACATCGATGATGAGACCGCGCCATGCGTGCGTGTCCCCAAAGATCGCATCGAGCGCCGCTTCGAGTGTGTCCCGATCTTCGCGATATCCGCCGTGCGCGACGTACTCCTCGAATCGCGTTATTCTGATGTAGGCCGTGGAGTCCGGCAACATTCCGTACGCGATCGCGCCGTTTGCCCACACTCTGAGCGGCGTGGTGAGGTACCGTGTCGCGATGATCTCCTTCACGCGCGCGCGTCCAGCCATCCTGACCGGATCCGGATCCGGCCGGAATCCATTATATCCAAGCGTGGTATCACGCGGCGCCGCCACAAACGTGTGGGCATCGTGCAGTGGCTCGATCATCGCGCGCAGCACGCCGAAGAGCGCGGCGGGCGACGACGCCGTCGTCGCTTGCGGACGATAGCGGTCGCGTGCCGCTTGCCAATCGACGTGCCGCAGCGCGAAGAACGGGTACTGCTCATGGTAGGTCTCCCAGAAGATATCGAACACGGTCGCCGCGTCATTGGACACGGGATTGTCGCACAATGCGGGGAGCGCCGGGATTCGGTGTAGGATGATGTCCGACGCAGCGCCCTCGTAGTGATACCGCCGCTCATTCGTGTCGCGGCCGGCCCGGATCACGATAGCCACATCCGCGTCGGCGTCCCCCGCAAGCGTTTCGGCGCCATCCGCGGCGACGTCGACTCGATGCGCCCCGTCCGTCGCGAGGCAACTCACGCGCGTCAACTCGTACGCTCGCATCGAGTCTCCGACCATCTGGACCACGCGACCATACCCTTCGCTCTGCCAGACGCTCTGCGCGTTAGCGCCAACGACGATGACTGCGCTAAACATCGCCTGTCGAAGCGCCGCGACGAAGCACCAGCGATGGAGAGTCATGCCAGGAAAAGTACCTCTGAACCCGAAGCGCGCATGCATTGACGACTAGGGGGCGATTGGGGAACAAAACGCGAGCGCCGTTGGGAAGCGGCTGACCCAGGCGTCCTCGTCGAACAGATTCTGGCATCCGTCAAAAACAGAACCGGATACCTCCACGACGCGTTTGCCGAGTCGCGATACCCGCTGGCAGCAGGACCCGCAGCTGGCGGGTATTGCGAACGATCGCACTCCACGAGCACGCGGACTAGTCCGCTCTGGAAAGCAGCGCGTGGTTACCAGCGGCACGGTGGGCCGCGCCTACCGCACTGGGGCGATCGTCTCGACGCGACGACGTAAGCTCCGATTGCGGCGCCGACGCTGGAGCTCATCGTTGAGGCGACGACAGGGGCCGTTGTGTCGCCGAGCGCCTTGATGACCGTCGCGCCGATGAAGGCGCACACACCGCCGACAAGCGCTCCGCCCGTCGCGGATCGCGCGCGCGGCTGCCGTGCGAAGGCGGCGAACCAGACTCCCGCCATTGTGGCGACCACGACCCCAATTGAATACACATGGGGCCTAATGATGTCCGCCCAGTGTCCGATCGCCGCCAGCGCGAGCTGCGCGATCGATCCGTACAACGTCCATCGCAGCAGGGCCGTATACGGTCCACCGCCGGTATGCTCGTTCATGATTCGCGGGCCACAGGCCGAAGTTAGAGATGCTCGGCCGAGCGTCTTGAACGAATGCAACGCCATCGGCCCAGTGTGGAGCACGTCGTTTGGGCGCTGTCTTGAATGAACGCAACATCGTCAAGTGAAAGACGTCCCCGCATTGATGGGCGGCCGTCTCAGCGCCGATCTGTGGCAACGCAACTCTTTTCGAGATTCTGGTGTCCCAAAGCACATGCTGATGATCGTTCGGGAGCTTCGCTACGCGTTCGACGGCCTGCGTCGCCGTCGCGCATTTGCGGTCACGGCGATCCTGAGTGTGGGGCTGGGCATAGGCGCGGCGACCACAGTACTCAGTGTGGCCATTGGTGTGCTGGCGCGCCCATTGCCGTACCGGACGCCGGAGCAGCTGGTCGCGATCTGGCCCGGGCGCTGGCTCGCCGGACGAGAAGTCGATGCGATCGAGCGACAGGCGACGGGCCTGACGGCGGTCGCCGGCGTCAGCCCCGGTTGGCTCATGACGCTGACGCAGGTGAGCAAGCCTCGCCAGCTCGACGTGGGCCGCTTGAGCGGCGATCTGTTCGGCCTGCTCGGCGTCACACCCGTCATCGGCCGCGCGTTCGGGAGAGAAGCCGATGTGACTGGCCAGGATCATGTGGCCGTACTGAGTTATCGCCTCTGGCAGTCCGTTTTCAATGGTGACCGATCGATTGTTGGGCGATCGATCGTGCTCGGTGGTGAGCCGTACACGGTGGCCGCGGTGATGCCGCCGACGTTCCGCGTGTTCCAGTTTACCTCTGACTTGTGGGTGCCGTTGCCCGACGATCATACCGCGTGGTGGTGGACCGGAACGCAGATGCTGGCGTTCGGCCGTCTGCGGACAGGTGTGACGGTGCACGCGGCGTCGGTGGAGCTCGCCACGATCGCGCCGCGTGTCGAGACCGAGTTCCATTTGGAGTCCGATTGGGCGGCTGGTGCTCGGGTCGTCGGACTGGCCGAGAGTATTGTCGGCGCGGTCGCGCCGACGGTCATGCTGCTGACCGGAGCGGTCGGACTGCTGCTCGCGCTCGCCACCGCCAACGTGGCCATTCTTCTGCTCGTGCGAACGGCCGAGCGGCAGGGTGAGATGGCGACGCGCGCCGCGCTGGGTGCGACGCCGGCGCGCCTCGCGCAGGTCACGCTGTCGGAGAGCGCGATCATCGGATTGGCAGGAGGCGTGGTCGGCATCGCGCTCGCTCGCTTGGGCGTGGCGCTTGTGGTTTGGATCCTGCCACCGGCGCTCCCGCGAATCGAAGAGATCCGCTTGCAACCCGTCGTTCTCTTGGCGTCCGCGGCGCTCACGTTGATCACGATACTGGTTGTCGGGTCAGTGCCTGCGTGGAAGGCCAGAGGCGAGGGATTGGCGATTCACCTGCGCGACGCCCGCACCGTGGCGACTGCCGGTGAGCGAACGCGTGGTTTGCTGGTGTCGTTGGAGATGGCGCTCGCGCTCATCCTGTGCGTGGGTGCTACGCTCATGGGCCGCACGCTGGTCGCGCTCTGGCACGTGGATCCCGGCCTCGAACGCGACCACTTGCTGACCATGAAGGTCGAACCCTTCGCGCCCTCGAACGACGATGAGCTCCGCGCGTACTGGCGCTCCGTGCTGTCGCGGATCGATGCCGTCCCGGGCGTCAGCTCCGCGGCAACCATTCTGCATTTGCCGACGGGCGGGCGGAGTTGGGATACGTCCATTCAGATCGAAGGGCAGCCGATCGCGGCGGACGCGTCTCCGCCCCGCGCGCACTGGCAGGCCGTGTCGGTCGGCTACTTTCGTACGGCGGGCGTGAAGGTCCTTCGCGGGCGGACCTTCGAGGACACCGACGGACCGACGGCGCCGCGCGTCATCGCGGTCAACACCGCATTCGCTGCCCGACTTTTCCCCAACGTCGATCCGATCGGCCGCCGGATTCGGGGCGACCAGGCGACGCACGACTCCTTGGCGACCATCGTCGCCGAGGTCGCCAGCGTTCGGCATGACAGCTTGACGGGTCCTCCGGGACCCGAAGTGTACGTTCCATTCGCGCAGAATCCGGTGGGAGCGACGGGTCTCATCGTCCGGACACGCGTATCCCCGTTGTCGGTCGAGGCGTCGATCCGCGACCAGATCGTGGCGGTGGATCGCGACACACCGATCTCGGACATCCAGACCATGGATAGCCTACTCGGGGCTTCGCTCGCCCGACAGCGCATGATACTGATCCTGCTCGAGGTGTTCGCCGGCATCGGGCTCCTGCTGGCCGCCGTCGGCGTATACGGTGTGGTCGCATTCGGCGCCGCGCAGCGAGTGAAAGAGATCGGGATCCGGATGGCGCTCGGCGCCGATGCCCCATCCATCCGACGACTGCTCCTCGGCCATGGGCTGCGGTACACGGCCGTGGGCGCCGCCGTCGGTGTGTGCATCGCGCTCGCGGCGTCGCGCGTCATGCGGGCCGCCGTGTTCGGCGTCCCGAGCACGGACCCTCTGTCGTTCATTGCGGCGCCCATTATTCTCACGATCGTTGCCGCGGCGGCGAGCTGGATTCCGGCGCGACGGGCCGCCGCTATCGCGCCGACCGCGGCGCTCGCCAAGGAGCTGTGAGACCGGCTGGTGTAGCGTCGGAGCACGTTCATCGAAGGGCCTCGATGACGGATACCAACCGCGTGATGTCATCCATGTTAGTGGCGATCCCCACCGATGCACGCACCGCACCCATCACACCCACCCGTTCCGCCGAGCCGGGATTGCAGAAGCACCCACTGCGAACGGCGACGTTCATGTCTCGAGCGGCCCGCTCGACGTGCTGAAAGTCGACGCCCTCGACATTGAACGTGACCACGCCGCCCTGGGTCTCGGACGATCCATAGATCCGTATCCGTGGGTCGCGGGCCAACTGCTCGCGCAGCACGCCCGCGACTGCGGTAACCCGCCGATGCAGTCGCGCGATCCCCACTTCGCGCATGAACGTCAGGCCCGGTTGCACGGCGGCGACGGCCAGAAAATTTGGTGTTCCATCCTCGAACCCTTCGGCCCCAGCCTTCAATTGATGCCGCGGCTCGCTGACCCACACGCGCTCGACCGTCCCGCCCGCAAACGACGGCCGCTCGAGCCGTTCCAGCGCATCGCGGCGGACGATGAGCGCCCCGACACCGGTCGGATACCCGAACACCTTATAGAAGGACACCGCCACGAACGTGGGCGAATAGGCGCGGAGCGACAACGCGTTCGTCGGGACGTGCGCGGCCGCATCGAGCAGCACGTCGAACCCTTTTGCCGTCGCAGCATGGATCAACTCCAGCGGATGCTGCACGCCGGAGAAATTGGACTGCGCCGGATAAGCGAACAAACCGCTGCGCCCCTCGGGCTCCGCCACGAGTCGCAATGACTCATCGATCGGCAGATAACAGACAGACGCACCGCGCCGGCGCGCGAACCCGCGCAGCCCATTGACGGAGTTGTGGTTGTCCGCCGAGAGCACGAGCGCGGTATCGGGACCGAACGGATAGCTCTCGCCAACCAACCGTATCGCCGCGCTGGCGTTGGCCGTGAAGATGACGGTGTAGTCGTGCTCGTCCGCATCGAGCCATCGGAGAACGTCGGCCCGCGTGCGCTCCACGCGTTCAGCCGTGGCAGGGTCCGCGTGCGGGTTGCCGTCGATAGCGGTGAGCAACCGCTCGGCGTCGGCGCGGATCAGCGAGGCCGGGTAGAGGCTGCTCCCGGTGTAGTCGAAATACGCGCAGCCGGCAGTGTCCAGTCGACCGAACTCGCGTGCACGCAGTGAACTGAAATAGACGTCGTCGAGCACTAACACATCCCGCGCCACGCGTGCCGGTGCTGCCACTCCTCCAAACCGCCCCGCAACGAGTAGACCTGATCGAGGCCCGACGCGCGCAAGAAAAACCAGCCTTGCGCGGCATGGCCGCCACCGGCCGAGTACAACACGATCGTCTCGTTGGTTCGGAAGCCGGCCTGCCGCAGCTGCGTCAACGTCATATGCTCAGCCTGTGGAATATGACTGACGGCGTATTCGCTGTCGGAGCGGAGATCAATGATACGCAGTCCCGGTCTCCGGTGGTTGATCCAGGCCTCGAGTTGTCCCGCCGTGATGTGGTCGCTCTGATGGTCGACCTCGCGTGCCAGCAAGTCTAGGTTCACGCCGGTCGACGTCCCTCGCGTCGTAGTCAAGGCGGCCGTGAGCGCCAAGCCGAGCGCGAACCCGATCAGCACGCGGATCATGCGCGCCGCTCGAGAACCCGCGCCACACCGAACGCCGCCAACGCAATGAGCGCAACCAGACAGACCGCCACGCCGTACGATATGCCGAGCTCGGACGGGACCGTCTGCGGGCCGAGGGGCGCGGCCTTATATAACGGAAGGGCGAAAGCGAATCCCTCATGAAAGGCGAATACGCCGAGGATGAGGCCAACCATGACGGCAAGTCCATCGAGGCGACCAGTCGCCGCGGCCACGCATGACGTACCGGGACAGAGGCCGGCCGTAGCAAACCCGGCGCCGAACACCAAGCCACCGAGCGCTTGTGCGGGAAGAAAGGTGTCCGGCACGTACATATGGGAGACGTCAACGACGCCGATGCGGCCGAGCCAGAAAAGACCGAGCATCGCCGTCACGATCGCGCTGAACATCACGCGGAGGACGGTGAAATCCGCGCCAGTGAATTGACCCGCGAGCTTGGGCGCGCTCGCCATGCCGCCGCGTTCGAGGAAATAGCCGAAGCCCGCGCCGAGGGCGATTGCCGTGATTATGTCCACAACCGCCTCCACGCCGGCACGATTGCATAACCGGCGGCAAACGCGCAGACGATGAACGCCCATGCGCCAATGCTGAGCACGGCGCCACCGCTGAGCGCAAGCCCGCTGGTGCAACCACGAGCGAACTTGGCCCCGATCCCCATGGCGACCCCGCCGGCAACGGCCGTCGCCAGACGTGTCACGCGTCCCGTGCGTGGGCCCCGTTCGATGCTAAAGTGGAGACGGCCGGCGAGAGCGGCCGAGATGGCTCCACCGAGCGCCACGCCCAGAATCTCGTAGACGAACCAATCATTGAGGCTCGTATACGTCGCGTACGACGGGTTCGCGGCCGCTGCATGCGGCGCGGCGGCCGCAACGACCGAACCAACGAGGCTCGAGTACGCAGCCGACGCCCCGAGCCCGTGACCGGTGAGGACAAAGGTCGCGAGCAGGACGAGCCCCACGCCCACGCCGACAAGATACGCGTTGGCGTATTTCATTTGGACGTGATCGTTGGGTCGACCACCGGCAGATCTTTGCGCCGAGCCCAGTCCTCGAACGATCCGTCGTACAGCTTGGTTGGATACCCGATCTGGTCGGCCGCGAGGAGCACCACCGTCGCCTGCATGCCGATGTGACAATACGCGACGATGGTGTCGCCGGGACTCGCGCCGATGCTGCGGAACAGCGTTTTGAGCGCGGCCAGTGATTTGTAATGGTTAGTGCTGTCGAGCATCTGGGAGAACGAGAGACTCCGCGCAGTGGGGATGTGGCCCAGGCGCGCCTCGCCCTGCTCGGTCCCGTCATAGAACGTGCGGGCGCGCGCATCGATCACCACGATACCCGGTCGGTGGAGATGCGCCTGCACCCAATCCGCATCGACCACGAGCGACGGCGCCGGTGTCACCGTGATGTGGCCTGGGGACGGGTGCGGGATGTCCGCGGTCACCGGCCGCTTCTCGCTCGTCCAAGCCGAGAGACCACCGTCGAGCAGCGCGGTGTGGGCGCCGAGTCCGGCAACCCGCAGCGTGAAGACAATGCGGGTTGATGAGAACACAACCCTCTCGTTGGCGGCGTACACGACGATGGTCGAGCGGTCCGAAATACCGTAGGATTCGAGCTTCGCGCGAAGCACCTCGGGCGCCAGCATCTCGACCGAGAGGCGCGTCGTGTCTGCGTCCATCCCGGCATTGTCGGCCAGTTGGGTGAGCTCCGTCCGAATGGCGCCGGGGATATGACTGGCGTACGTGCCGGAACCGCCGACGTGCAAAAT
>Ga0210409_10002933_pt1 | contig 19654 bp, 13 predicted proteins | sample IncBWH17MmetaG_FD_161649 | JGI IMG/M metagenome (GOLD analysis project Ga0210409, IMG submission 161649) | Forest soil microbial communities from Barre Woods Harvard Forest LTER site, Petersham, Massachusetts, United States - Inc-BW-H-17-M | ecosystem: Environmental > Terrestrial > Soil >... | reverse complement strand
GTCACAATTTACAGATAGGATCGATCGTCAAGAACGAGGTCTTGCTGTCCAAGTATTTTCATAATCTCGTGAGTCTGGCCGGCGGGGGCCAGAGTCGCGGGAACGTCAGTGCAGAAAGCAGATGTGCTCCAATTCAGTTTCGTCAGGCGGAATAAATCCCTGGCTACTTCCTGGAATTTCAATGAACCCCAATTTTCCGTGATCTCAAGTGGCTGGGGTCTCCGATTCCCCGGATAACATCGCAGAAATGGAATGTATCCCGTGACATAAATCAGGCCGAGTTTTTCTCCGAAGGGGATTGCCATCCCTCGGGAAATGGGCTTGCGCCCGGCTCGGAGAATAAACGTCTTGCTTCTGCTGACGGAAACCAGCGCGTGCTGTTCGACGCCCCGTAGGGAATCTCCAAATCCCAGGCGCTCCGCCTCGCTGTATGGAGAAATTTTATGAACCACAACTTTGCGGGGCATACGGCCGGCGTTTTTCCTGAAGACTTCCAAGGTACGCCACATCAGCTTGGCGGCCTGGTCCTCGTCGAGGTGCGGCGTTACCATTGCTTGTTTGGCGGGGTTGCAGACGATCGTGTCCCCCTTAAGGACGAACCCTTGTCCAAGGTCCGTGATCATATGAGCGAAACCAGTCCACGCATGGGACGGAGCGTTTTCCACATCGCGATAAAAAGATACTCCTACGAAGCACGTGTCCCCCGCCGCATCGGCCAGACGCCAGGGGATGAGACCCGCTTTATATAAAAGCCTCACAGATAAATCCCAAGCATTTGTGGCCTTGTTTAATTCCGCTCCTTGGGCTTCCGTCGGTTTTCCCTCACAGACAATTTCAATTGGCAGTGACTGCGAGCATGCAGCGTATAAAAGGGAGCGTTCCAGCCGCGCTGGCACGGCGCAAATCACTACATTCGGCGGGAATTCGAGGCGGCTCATGGCGCGAACCTGCGCTCCATAAAGCTCTCGAATCATTCCATATTTTGCGATCGAATGGTCGCAAACCGCGGCCAGCCGCACCATTTGCGGGTTGATGGACCGGTGCCAGGAAGTCTGCGTTACGACATCCACTGAAAACGGTTTGCCGGAATTTAGGCCGGGAAACGAAGGGTGGAGAATGCAATCGAGGTTTGGATCCGGTTCCACGGGCGCAGAAATCTCCTGCAATAGCGAGAGCGCCTTTTCAATGGCCTCGCCGGTCCCGACGATTCCCACGCGGAGCTGACTGCCGCTTGTTCCACCGGCGTTGCTGTAAGGTCCCCATGTCGCCAGCCCAGTCCTTGGATCAACGCACCGTTGGTTTTCTCCAAAAATAAGTTCCGGCTCTTTCAGCTGTATGCCTTCAAATCGGTCCGCGGACCTTGACAAATGGATTTCAAGCGGTGGCGAGCTAAGCAAGCGCCGTACGGTATTGGGCCCTGAGGCTTCGGCGGGTTTTGGAAGATATTTCTTCCTCATGTCCGGCCCAGTTCTACTGTTCGATCGGGCCGAGTTCTGGAATCAATTCTGCACGATCGATTTCCGCGAGCGCTAAACTGTCAAAGTCCATTTGATCGTTTGAGAGTTTGGATCGAATGCAGCCGGAAGCCGGCGTCAGCCTGACCCGAATCGGATTCGTGCCCGTGTCGATGCGCAGTTCACGATGACCTTTTGCGAATACGGCTGACCAGAAACGCAAGGTCCTCAAGACTTGCGCATTGCTATCTTGATTTTGCGGATAAGGTGTCAGCGGTTCGACGCGCTGAGTGGTTGAAGGCGTTTTCCCATCTAACTCGGTCAAGAACCAGGCCGGCTCCATGCGCATGAATAGAGCGCCGAAGAGCTGAATAAAACTCGCGCGGATGGCTTCGTGCTTCCAGCCGCACTGGAATTCCGCCATCCCGTGGTCCCCGATTTGATTCCACTTGGTATTCGGAGCGGTCACCTCACGCTGGATGGTTTTTCCGCCAATTTCCCACCATAGGTTCTTCGGCTTCGAGCGCGTGAAATAAAATAGGTTCTGTCCTTCATCGAAGCGCATGCCCCGCTTCCAGGCGTGATAGCGAAGCAAATGGTTCAGTAGTTCGATGGCCCGCGGAGCGCGTTCCGAGTCTGAGAGCCACTCGCTGAAGTGTTCCTGTGAGGGCTTGCTGTCCTCTCTTAACGCAGGCCCAAACACTGAATTTTCTGAGGGTGGCGCGGCCGTGTATAGTCTTGAACCGTTCAACAAGAATGGAAGCGGCCCCGGACTCCCGCAGGCTTCCAGGATTTCGGATTCCGTTTGATATCGCGTTTCAGCGGAGAAAAAATATTTCGGAATCTCGACCGCCGGGAAAAGATTGGAAAGAATTCTCTCGCTCAGTTTCTTTGCGCCCGCGAAAAGCGGTCTCGTCTTCCACGAAGGTTCCGCCGAATCTCCCGATCCGTCCTCCATCGCCAGTCGTGAGCCGTTCTCGTGAGACGGATCTTCGCGCAGCAGTGTCACAAGACCACGAGCGCTATCTTCAAAGTAATGCCCGTCCCGGAAATCAATCCATTCGTGCAACCGGAGAAACGGCGGCATGGCCGCATTTTCTTTCAGTATCGTGACGAAACGCCCTTTGGCTAATCCTAAGTCCGAGAGAAGCAAAATCAATTTTTCCAGCGCAGGCCAATCTTCCCGTAAAAACGGCGCGGAAAAAACAAGCCCGAAAAAGCGGCTGGCGCTGAGGCACTTCTCCGCCTCAGCCAGGATTTCCGTGGGGGTTGATAAATTCCAAGTGGCAAGCTGGGCGACAAAATGGAGATTTCCCGAGCGCTCGCCGCGTATGCGTTCGGCAAGCTTCCCGGACCAGTTTGCGTCGATCTCGTTATGGTAGAGAACAAGATCAGTGGCCGGCGCTGCGACATTAGGCAGATCTAAAACTTGCACCGATTTTCGCTCTGGCATCGGGCGGTTCTTTGAACGCAACGCAGGAAAGGATCCGAGGACAGGCGTTTGAATGGAAGGGCTTCTTTGTTTGCCAGCCATACCTGAGTGTAAGAAGCGCATTGTCAATAAGTCGTAAGGAAACTATTATCAATTCGTTTATGGCACAGTAAATATCGAAAAAAGGATGCGGACGACTCGCAGATTGATAATGAGAAAATTCTGCCCTATACCTAAGTGGCTCATTGTCAGTTTGTTAGCCGTGCACCGCAACTTCATCGTGGCCTGGTAGCATCCGTATTTCTGATGTGGGGGATATAAACAAAAAATAAATTGAATGCCACAATAGGAGGTGTATCCTAGTCCCGTACTCGTCACATTCCAAAGCGGGCTGCGAAGTTTGGCGAGTGCGGAAAGAAGGATCAATGAATCGTAAGGAAGTTCGAGCTTTCATCGAAGAAATTGGCATTATTCCTTCCGTGCGTGTCTCTTCCGCAGATGACGCTCGCTTCGCAGCAGAGAGCGTCTGCCAAGGCGGAATACCAATCGCCGAAATCGCTGTGACTATGCCCGGAGCTATTCAGGTGATTTCCAACCTCGCGAAAAATGCCCCGGAAATGATAGTTGGAGCAGGTAGCGTCCTGGACTCAGAGACAGCGCGACGATGCATTGACGCAGGAGCAAAATTTCTGACCACGGACGGCCTCATTCATGAAATCGCGGAATTCGCCGCGATGGAAGACGTCGTCGTTTTTCCCGGAGCCTTGACTCCGACAGAAGTGATTGCAGCTTGGAAAGCCGATTCTGACTTCGTGAAAGTAGTCCCCTGTGCGGCGGTTGGCGGCGAAAAATACATCAAAGCCCTGAAGACTCCGCTGGCTCAGATCCCAATGATTGCAGCTGGCGGCGTGAACCAGCAGACCGCGACCGGGTATATTTTGGCTGGAGCCGTCGCGCTTGGCATCGGCCAGGCTCTGATCCCCTGGGAAGCTATCGCGCTTCGCCAATCGCATCGCATTCGTGAATTGTCGCGCAGGTTCCTGAATTCCGTGCAGGTCGGCCGCCAGGAAACCGGAACGAAGGTCAGCCAGGTCGTCGTGAATCGTGCACCGGCTTTTGCCTTGAAAGAAGCGTAAAGCGTATTTTTCTAAGTAGGTTGTTCCAGTAGGGCGCCAGTTCTCGGGTAAGTTGATATCGGTTAGGCAGGATCATCGCTGGCGCGTTCAGAGTATCCCAACCCTTTGTTTCTATGGGCCCCTTCCGCTGAAGGCGGGATGGGCCCGTCTTAGTTTCGCCCCATCCCGCATCCTTGACCTTTCTCGCTCGCACCTGAAAATTTTCTTCTTTTCACATCCAAATCAACGAACTTCACGTACCTAGGTGCTACGGGGGGAGCCCAAGGTTTTTCTGGCACGTTCAGGCCTGCGATGGTCACCCCTCTCCAATTCTAAGAAGGAGATGAACATGAGGTGCATGACGAAGACCAGAATTTCTCTTGTTGCTCTAGCCTTAGCCTTCGTAGCGATCGCCGCCGTAACGATCCGGCTCATGAGCCCCGCTGGGATCAAGGCTTCAAGCCACCGCGAAGCGCCCATCACCGCCCTCGACCCGACGGCCGACATTACAGATGTTTGGGCTTTTCGCAGCTACGACGCCTACGGACACGATACAAAAATTCCGAGTATCACGATGATTATGGCAGTCAATCCCTTCGAGGAGCCAGCGAATGGCCCCAACTGGTTTCCCTTCGACCCAAAAATCCTTTATGAAATTCACGTTGATAATGACCAGGATGGCCAGGATGACATTGTGTTTCAAATTCGTTTCTCAACGCAGTACCAGTTGCCAACCGTTCCCACCGCTCTGGCAGGATTCAACTCCGCCTCCGGCGGTACTGCTCCGGGAGTTCCTCCGCAAATTACCGATTTCAACAGCCCCGGCCTGAACTTGCGCCAGACCTACACCGTCACCATGATTAACCACGGTGTTGCCACTCCCATTATGAATCGGGATGGGTCGCCGTTTTACGCAGTTCCCGCCAACGCCGGTCCGCGCACCATCAACTATGCCAATCTTTACGCCGCGGGCACATACGCCGACACCAATAAGGGCATTTCGGTATTCTCCGGCACCGTGGATGATCCTTTCTTTATCGACCTTGGCGCAACCTTTGACACTGTGAACCTCCGGCTTCTCGAAGGAGGAGCACCAGGTGGCACCGGCGTCCCCGGCGTACTTTCGGCGACCGAAGACGCAGCCAACAAAAATTTCGCCCCGGATACAGTTTCCGGCTACGCGGTCGATGCGATCGCCATTCAGGTCCCGATTGAGATGCTGACCAGAACCGGAAGGGTTGAGCCCGCTACATCTCCCAACGCAACGATTGGAATCTGGGCTTCGACTTCCCGGCCACAGGAAACGGTACGCCGTGCCGCATATTCGAATGCCTCGCATGGAATCTGGAGCTCGGCATCCCGACCACAGGTAACAATGCGCAATGCCGCCTTTACGGAATCCTCATTCGAACCGGATTCGGAACAATTCAGTCAGGTGCAGAGGCTGGGAAACCCGCTCATCAATGAGCTCCTCATCGGGATTGGAACGAAGGACTACTGGAGCATGTCCAAGCCCGTAAATGATGCACAGTTCGCGCACTTTGACTTGGATCCACTTTTCGTCTCGATTGTCGACTCCCTCTATTCTGTGCTTGCTCCCGGAGCGCTCAACTCCCCACCCGCTCCGCGCACGGACCTGCTCCCGTTGGTGCAGTATGTGCCTCCAATCGCCGCGCCCGGGACAAACGCCGGCCCGGTTGCGGACTTGCTCCGACTGAACACGGGCGTGGCTCCCACTGATCCCAGTAAAGCCAGCCGTCTAGGCTTGCTGGCGGGCGACGGCGCCGGTTTTCCGAATGGCAGGCGTCTGGCTGACGACGTGGTGGACATCACTTTACGCGTCGCGGTCGGAGGCGTCCTGGCAGGCAACAAGTGCGGTTCCACGCACACCACCACTTGCAACGTTTTTCCAAATAACGTCCTAGGTGACGGGGTGAACGTGAACGATGTAGACACCGATCTCGCCACCGACGGCGTGACGAATCTGGTGGAGCCCAATACTCACTTCCACACCTCTTTCCCGTATGTCGATTACTGCCCAAGCGGGCGCAATCGACGCCATATCGATCCCGGCGAACCTGGTTGTACCGCCGGCACAGGGCCTGCGTGTCCGGTCGAGTAAATTCAAACTGTTCCTGGGGCTGGCCACAATAGTGGAAGGCCCCAGGGGCAGTCAACTTCAGAAACATTTTGGAGATCAAAATGAAGACCCTGGTCCTTGCACTTTTTCTTGCTGTCACTGCTTCAGCGGCTGCTGGCTCCGACGAGGGTCCTTCGCCCTCCCCGGCCGAACTCCGCATCGCGGGCGCTCAGAAAGTCCTCGAAAAGCAACCGAACCGCTATCAGGCCTATAACGACCTAGCACTGGCATTCATCCGCCGCGCAAGGGAGACCGGGGACAGCTCTTACCACCAGCAAGCCCGGCAAGCCATTGCGAATTCTCTCCAGATCGAGCCGGAGAATTTTGAAGCGGAGCAGGCGCAGGTTGATCTTCTTCTGGCTGAACACAACTACCGCCCCGCACTGGAACAGGCTCGCGCACTGAATCACCGCATGCTCGACGCAGTGTTGATCTGGGGGTATATGGCAGAGGCCGAGGCAGCGCTCGGGGATTACAAGCAAGCGGAAGATGACGCGCAGTGGATGATGAACCTTCGCCCTGGCAATCTTCCGGCTTATCTGACCGGCGCGGATCTGCGGCAGGATTGGGGCGATAGTGACGGTGCGGAGGAGTACTTGAGTAAGGCCCTCCAGCAAACGCCCCCATTCGAAACCGAAGAAACAGCGTGGATCTTGGCGAGAATGGCACGGCTCCTCCGGCAGTCGGGACGCATAGATGCGGCCGAAGCGCTGCTACAGAAAGCGTTGAAAACATTTCCCGATTACTACCTGTCTCTCGAAGAATTGGCCGAAGTCCGCCTGGCGCAACACCGTTTCCCCGATGCAGTTGATTTGATGGAGAAGCGCAATCAAAGTTTTCCAAATCCATCGAGCGAATTGCTTGAAGCGCGGGGTTACGAGCTCGCCGGGAGACTGGGCGACGCGGCCAAAATGTATTCGCGATTCGAGCACGAGGCGCGCGCGCAATTCGGCCTCTCAGACAATGACAACCTGGAGTTGATCAATTACTACGCCGGGCACGCTCACAAGCCTCAGGAAGCGCTTCGCATTGCCCGTCTTGAGATAGAGAATCGCCACGACGCCTGGACCCTTGACGCTTATGCTTGGGCGCTCTACGCGAACGGCCAGTACGCCGAGGCTGGCCAGCAGATTGAGAAGGCGCTCGCAATCGGGACGCGTGACGCCGTGCTTTATTACCACGCAGGCGTAATCGAAGCGGCCCTCGGGAAAAGGGCCGAGGCCAGCCATTATTTGCAGGAGTCTCTCAATCTCGACCCCACATCGGAAGTGTCGGAGGCCGCACGCCGCGAGGCCACTCAATTCACAGTGAGCCAGAAATGGGAATAACCGCAAGCCATAGCGGCGGGGCGAGAGCGCTGCCCCTACAAACTCGCGCTATGAACTACGGGTTGATGCTGGCCCTCGTTCTCGTGGCCGCGTGCGGCAGGGCCGCTGCGCAAACTACTACCGACTCCGCCATACGTTCCATTCAAATCCACCTCAAACTGTATCCCCAGGATTTCAAATCGTACGACGCGTTGGGGGCGAGCTACATCCAGAAGGGACGGGAAACGGCTGACGCGAGTTACTTCGAGCTGGCGAAGGAGGCCTTGGGCAAATCCCTCGATTTGGTTTCGAACGGCCCGGCTGCGGCCTCGGCCAAGACTCACATGGCTGAAGTGGCGATGTCCGAACATCAATTCGAAGAGGCTCTTTACTGGGCGCAGGAGGCGCTGGCTCTTGGCTCCGGCGACCCATCGCCTTGGGCGATCGTGGGCGATGCCCTGACAGACATGGGTCAGTATGAGCGCGCGGAGGACGCCTACGCGAGATTACGCGATCCGCTCCGCCCCGAGGATGAATCCAACGGGCTGGCATACGAGCGAAACAGCCGCATGGCCTACATGCGCTTTCTCAAGGGCGACGCCTCTGGCGCGATCCAGTTGATGCGCGCGGCGATTGCGATCTCCATGACCTTGCGTCTGCCGGCGGAAAACGTAGCCTGGAGCCAATACCAGCTTGGCGAGATCTGCTTCAAGAGCGGAGACCTTGCCGGCGCGGAGCAATCTTACAAGGCCGGGCTGGCCATTGACCCAAATTCTTACCGTAACCTGGCGGGCCTGGGCAGGGTCCGAACGGCGCAGGAGAGATATCCAGAGGCGATCGCCTTGTATCAGAAGGCCATTGCGGTGGTGCCGTACCCTGCCTACGCCGCGGCGCTCTATGACCTCGATATGCATGTGGGCCGGTCCGCCGATGCACAGAAACAGCTTGAGCTCCTCGAGTTCATCGGCACACTCAATCCTCTCAACGAGCGCCTTTTCTACCGGGAACTGGCGCTCTTTTATGCCGACCACAACCTAAAGCTGAGAGAGTCCGTCGAGTTGGCGAAGAAGGAATTGGAGGTACGTCACGATATCTACACATGGGACATTCTGGCGTGGGTGCTTTTCAAGAACGGCAACGTCCCAGAGGCTGCCAAGGCTGTAGACAAGACGCTGGCCCTGGGCACGCGAGATGCCCTTTTGGATTTTCACGCGGGAATGATCGAGTTACAACTCGGCCGGTCCGACCTCGCGCGGACTCTATTCGAACAAGCCTTGGCGTTGAACCCTAACTTCCACTTGGTCTACGCCGGCCAGGCGCGAGAGAGGCTGGGCCAGCTCGCAGGTTCCGACGCGCATGTGGGGAACGTGAGTTCTTCGGACGTGCGTGGGTCTAACCTGGGAGGGTCGTTCGAATGAACTTCGAAACAGGACAAAAGAAGTCGCGACGCAAGATTATTTCAGCGCTCCTCCTGCTAATTGCAGCACTCATGGCAATTGCTCCTCGAGATGTCCTCGCGCACCCCATGGGCAATTTTAGCGTCAGCCATTACGCCGCGATTCACATTGAACGCAATTACGTTGAACTGAATTATTTGGTCGACATGGCGGAAATTCCAACGTACCAGGAGATTCAGCGGACCGGGATCGTCGCTCAGGAGGGGGACGCTTCTCTCGCTCGCTATCTCTTCGAGAAGTCAGCGGCATTGAGCGGAGGACTTTCCGTCGAAATCGACGGCAAGCAGGTTGAGCTTCGCGAGGTCGAACACAGCGCGCTCTTCACACCCGGAGCAGGCGGCTTATCGACAATGAAGCTCGCATTCATTTATCGAGCGCAAATCGAAAACATCTCTGATGACGTTGCTCATAACGTTCACTATCTGGACAAAAATTTCGCCGGCCATACCGGGTGGAAAGAAATCGTGATTACCCGTGGAGAGGGCGTTTCGTTAGTCAGCAGTTCGGCTCCGGCCACGGACCGCAGCGCGCAGCTGTCAAATTATCCCACGGATTTGTTGAACAGTCCGCCGCAGGATTTGGAAGCGTCCGCGGCATTTTCGGTGCCGCCGTTGGCACCCGCACCTCTGGCTGTATCAACGCCAAATGCCATTCCTGCGATGGCATCAGTGGCAATTCCTTCACCTCGAGCTGAGTTGGTCTCAACGGAGAAAACTGGGGCTGCTTCCCGACCAGAAGTTGGCGCAGAGAACGGCCACAACACAGAAAATCCAAATCCGTCGCCTAGTTCAACGATCCAGCTGGAAGCGAACAAACAGATGACGCCGCGAAACAAGTTCACCGAATTGGTATCGGCGCGCAATCTGAGCTTCTGGTTTCTTTTCACTGCAGCAATGATCGCCACGGGGCTCGGCGCACTGCACGCACTGGAGCCGGGCCATGGCAAGACGATTGTAGCGGCGTACCTGGTGGGTTCGCGGGGCACACCGCGTCACGCAGTGTTGCTTGGCTTGATTGTCACAGCCGCGCACACGGCTGGAGTGTATCTGCTCGGTGTGATCACTCTATACGCTTCTCGATGGATTGTCCCCGAAGAATTGTATCCTTGGCTCGGTATCATCTCGGGATTGATGATCACCGGGCTCGCCTCGTATCTGTTTCTGCGCGCCTGGACGGGCGAGGTAGCCGACCACAGCCATGAGCAGGGCCAGTCACACGGTCACTGGTTCGCTTCGCTGGTCAAACCCCGCGTCGCTGATGCTGTAAGAGCTGCGGCGCTCGGGAACGAGACGCAGACTGCGCAAGCTTCCGCATCGAATATCCCGCTGCGGCACCTCCTCACGCTGGGCATTACGGGCGGCATGGTGCCGTGTCCCGCGGCGCTCGTAGTGCTTCTGAGCGCGCTCTCCCTGCATCGCGTTGGATTGGGTTTGTTTTTAATTGTGGCCTTCAGCCTTGGCCTCGCTGCCGTTCTGATCGTGATTGGCCTGCTAATGGTCTGCGCGCGGCAATTCATGGCCCACTGGAAAGGCGACGGCCTGTTCGCCAAACGCTGGCTGCCGCTAGTTTCCTCAGGGACCATGTTGATATTGGGTTTGGGGATTGCAGTCCAGTCTCTGAGAAGCACGGGCATTGGCTTTGGATTTCTTGTGCACGGACATTTTATTTCGTTTGTCGGCATCGTTCTGCTGGGGTTCTTCCTTGGCATGAGGCACTCGACGGATCCCGACCACGTCGTTGCCGTCTCGACAATTGTGAGCCGCGAGCGGTCTCTCCGTCATGCGGCGCTCATCGGTGTGCTGTGGGGCATCGGCCACACTCTGACGATTTCCTTAGTGGGCTCGGCAATCATTCTTTTCGGGCTGGCCATTCCGCCGCGAATCGGCCTCTCGATGGAGTTTTCCGTGGCTTTGATGCTAATTCTGCTGGGCGTCCTGAATCTGACGGGAGTTCTTCGCTGGCTGACGGAGAAGTTCACGCCAGCGAGACAGTTCACGGAAAAATCCGCACTTCCTCGTGAAGCGAACGAGGGCGCGGGCAGCTCTGTTCATCGCGCGATCGGCCGATTTGGTTTGTACCAGCTACTCCGTCCCCTGGTTGTCGGACTCGTTCATGGGCTCGCGGGTTCCGCAGCAGTCGCGTTGCTTGTCCTTTCGACGATTCGCAGTCCGCTATGGGCCATCGCCTATTTGGTTGTATTCGGCGCCGGAACGATCGCGGGAATGATGCTGATGACTACGGTGATCGCCCTGCCAATCGCATACACGGGCAATCGCTTTGCGCGGGCAGGGAATTACCTCGGAGTTTTCTCGGGAGTCGTGAGCACGGCATTCGGAATGTTCCTGGTCTACCAGATCGGATTAGTGGACGGCTTATTCAGGGCGCAGGCGCACTGGATTCCTAGGTAGCCTGAGAAATATCGTGTGCAAAGGAACCCGACGTCTCCCGGATCGCCTAGACCATCGATTCAATGCGCCGGTCGGGTATGAACCATATCATTGCAATCGCGACATACAGAACGATCGCAATCCACGGGCGCACGAAGGCCAGCGGAATCGCCAACACGTATATCATTAACGATATTTTTCCTTTCCGGTCGCTGCCAACGGCGCGAGCCAGCTTTGAGCTTGGGCCGTTGTATTTGATGATCGCTCGCTCCAGCAGAATGTACGCGATCGAGCACAAAACCAGCACGACGCCGTAAGCCGCAGTGGGCGAGGGGGCGAAATGCGTATCGTCCATCCAGCGGATCACAAATGGCACGAGCGACATCCAGAAGAGTAATAACAGATTGACCCACAAAACCATGCCATTAATCCGCTCGGTGGCGTGAAGCATATGGTGATGGTTATTCCAGAAAATGCCGACATTGGCGAAGCTGAGCGCGTAGGCCAGGAACACCGGCAGGCTGGACCTGAGCGCGGCAAAATTGGCGCCTTGCGGCATCTTCATGTCCAGCACCATGATGGTTATGATGACCGCAATCACTCCATCCGTGAACGCCTCAAGCCTTTGCCTACTCACCTTTGCCCTCCATCTTCTGGATTCGCCGCCAACCTATGGCACACCGGCAAACCGCTGCCCGCCCTAAAAACGGGCGGCCTCTACAAAACCATCGCCAACATTGCGAAAAGGTTTTGTAGCGGCCGCTCGGCCCCGTGTATTTCGGGACGGAACGGGCAGGTTCACCGCCAACGCGACCACTGAGTTATGACCGCAACGTTATGGGCAAGCGGTCTGCGCGTTTGCTGCAGATTCATCCATGAAACATGCTTGGTCAAAATAAACTTGCTTCGCCAGCTGCTGATACATCAGGATGGTTTTTTTGCCGTTCGCGGCGCTTTCTGAAATAGCAGTCCGGCGTCTGAACGAAATCAATGGCGGGCCGCCTGCAAGAGCCTCTTGCAATACGCGCCCCTTCAATTCGCCATTGCTGGCGACGTCCAGTCCAAGAATTTTTGCGAGTGTAGGCGCAATGTCCGCGTTGCTTACCGGGGCTCGATCAACGAACTGCTTTTTGAAGTCCGGTCCGATCGCGGCCATAAATTGGAAGGTATTCGCTCGTCCGAAACTTCCGTGCATTCCCTGGCCATGCTGCAACATATAATCCGTAATCTGGACGCCGGTCATGTTCGGCTGCTTGGGATCAGTGGAAAAGGTTTTGAATGTGACGGCAATCGTTGGCGTCGGAGTTAGCGAAGAGCCGATCAGGCGAATGGAGCTTGAGGGCAACGCCCCAGGTATATTTTTGTACTGGTCATCCACGAAAAGTCCGCCCACATAGTCCTGCTGAGCAAGAAAGGCGACGATTCTCCTGACCAAATCCGGATCGTGAGCAGGTACATAGATCAGATCGGACCCACCATTGGCAGCGACGACGACCTTTGCATCCGTTTCTTTCGCAATCCGGCCCGTGCCGCCAATCAATCCGTTCCCGCCAACCGGGTGCTGGCGCACGTTTGGGAGCTGTTGAGGGATTGTCGGATCTACTTTCTCAAACACCTTCCCCCCGTCAGGACCATCGAGCTGGCTGTCAGGATCAAAGAGCGGAAGCGCCAATTCGTGGGCCAGATCGATGGAAACAAATCCCACCGGCAGGAAGCCGGTGTTGACCTCTTGCCGGCCCTGGGCGTCTTTATAAATCCACATCGCCGCATAGCTAGATGTCACACGGCCTGCAGCGTCGATATCATGCTTGCTGATCGTCGCAAAGCCATGATCGGCGGTCAAAAAAATATCCGTGTTCGCGGCCAGCTGCGGATCGCTGTTGATATAGTCAAGGATCTGCTTCAGGTTGTTGTCGGCGTTCTTCAGCGCCGCCTTGGAGGTTGGCCCATTGATGCCGGGAGTGAGCTTGTTCAAACTGTCGCCTTGAAAGTGCTGCGTTCCGTCGGGGTCGCGCGACCAGTAGAGCAGCGCGAAAGGTTTTCGATTTTTAACGAACATCGGCAAGATCACTTTGCTTGTGGCGTCCGCAAAATAGGCCTGCTGAACGGTATTGGGCTCTTTCGTTCCAGGCGTCGTATTGTTTCCCGTGGGTTGGTTTCGGACAGGAGTAGTTGTGGGGAGTCCCGCGTTCACAAGAGCCGAAGACACTTCCGGTGCAAGGGGCACACCATCTGGAGTGCCCGTTCCGTCATCGATGATAATTGTCTGAGGAATCGTGAATCCGCCATCCGAGGGGTTCAACTGGCTTACATCCTGGATGGCGACGGGCCCCATCTTTCCAATGGCTGCCGTGCTGAAACCGTGCCTTCGCGCCGCGGCAAGCAATGTTTCCTCGTTCAAATAGTTTCCGTTGAATTGAGCGTCCAGGTCTCCCAGGACCCGATTATTTTCAACGTAGGGCGCGTAACTTCCGGGCGGCCGCCCGAAGTTGCCGTCCATAAATACCGGATGCCCGATATAAATTTGATTGCTGTAATCTCCGGTGTCGCCGAGGTAGTGCCCCGTGGCGATCGCGGAAGCATTGGCGGTAGTGAAAGTCGGAAAAAGCGAATGGCTGTTTACAAAGCTGACTCCGTGATTGCGAATCCAAAACATTGTCGGCGAATCGACCGCATTGACGGACCCGGCCCGCAGTCCATCAAAAACGAAAATCACGATGTTGCGGGGCCGAGCGGCGGCAGGCCTTCCCCGCCCCGAGGGGAATGAGGACCAAACAGGCCATAGTGCCACTGCCGCCGTGAGCCAAACCAATCTGTTCTTCATTCCGAGCCCTCTTCAGCATGTGCGCAATGTTCAGACCCTGAAGACCGATGTCGCCCCGGACTTTGCGCAATTCGAAGCTGACACATTCTGCTGCTCCGCAATCGCATCTGCAAGACGGAGTTGATTTCCATTGTTGCCGTGGGCTGACGGGAGCTGAAACGCGGACGGAGTAGAAAATATTGGACTGGGCTATAATCCCCGGCAGAATTTTAATGGTGGTGGGGAGCCAGGCCCATTAGTAGGAGAATGGCGCGGAAGGGAAGTTGTCCGTTAACACTTGGGTTTCCATCTCAATTTGGAAGGAGCGGTTCGATATGGCAGACGTGATTCGTATCCGAGGTTTGCAAATGTTTGTGGTGGGCGCAATCCTGGGCGGCCTTTTCGTTTCCCTGTGGGAGCGCCCGGCAGCCATCGCGCAGCAAAATAGTCCTCAGGCCAATCCCGCAATGATGCAGGCGGACGTCGCACATCTGAAGGAAATCATTCCGCCGCATTCTCATCCCATGGTGGAAGTGGGGATGTTCGCAACGAATCTCTGGTTTGCGGGTGAAAAGAAGAATTGGCCTCTGGCGGATTATTATCTGAACGAAACGCGCAACCGCATTCGTTGGGAGGTGCACCTGAATCCAGATCCGAAAGGCGCCGACGGCAATCCTGTGGATATGCAATCCATCTTCGACGGCATCGACAACGGCACTTTGCCCAAAGTGAAGAAAGCGATCGAAAGCAAAGACAGCATGCAATTCGCCGCGGAGTACAAACACTTGCTCGAGGATTGCTACTCTTGCCACAAAGCTGCTGCCCGGCCGTATCTGCGTCCGATGGTTCCGGTTTCCGGCGCGCAACCCATCATCAACCTCGATCCGGCGGCCACCTGGCCGCAATAGGAGAACTCACTGCTGAGTCGCATGTTGATCGGGTGAAAAGGAATTTGTAAAATCGGTTTGCTAAAATGCGCAGTGTTGTAATTTTCTGGAGCACATATGCCTTACAGTTATTCGCGGCTTTTTGAAGAAGTAACCGGCCGCAAATTCGAGAATCGGCCGGTGTTCGATCCTCCCAGATTGACTCCTTTGAGAAAATCCGTCTCTGAGTCCACGATTGGATTATTCGCTAGTTGCGGCGCGCAGTTGCCGGAGGACCCGGCGCTGGGTGAGACCGAAGACATTTCGTTTCGGCTGATTCACCGCGACACGCCGATGTCGCGCCTTGTTGTCGCGCACAAAACGAAAGTGCGCAAGTGGGCTGTCGAAGATCTCAATGTCGCGTTTCCGCTGGAACGCATGAGGGAACTGGAATGCGAAGGAGTGTTCAAACGCCTGGCGCATACAGCTGTTTCCATGGTCGGCTCGATCCAGCGCTATACGGAGCTTGTCGAACAAACCGTTCCGGCGATCAAACAGATTTACGATTCGCAGGGCGTAGACCTTGTGTTCCTCTTTCCGTTTTGCCCGGCTTGCCATCGCGCCACGACGGTCATTGCGCGGGCGCTCGAAGCGCGCGGACTTCCTACGCTGAGCATGAGCGTGCTGCTCGAAGCCGCCGAAGAAGCGAAGCCTCCGCGAACCTGTTTTCTGGATTTTCCGCTCGGCTGCCCGGCGGGAAAACCTCATGAAGCCGAACAACAGCGCGAAATCCTTCGCAGCGCTCTGAAGCTGGCTCCCGAATTTGACGGGCAGCCGTGGCACATCAAATCGCTGCCGTTTCAGTGGTCGCCGGATGGAAGCCGCGGGTGGGAAGAGGAAGTCAGCGAACTCTATCGAAATGGCGGCTTGAAGATCGTTATGGCGCATCGGGATGCTCATCATGAGCGGGGTGAATCGCTCGTCGGACATGAGCGAGAGTTCGCCATCCGCTGCAATTGCTGACAGCCACCCGTTGTTTTGGTGGAACTTGTAGGTCAAGTAGCACAGCCACTCCCGGCTGTGCGGGTTTTGCAATCGTAGTTGGGTCGGGAATCTGTGAGTGCGGCTCACAAAATCGCACAGCCAAGAGTGGCTGTGCTACTTGACGTTCTTCGCGTGAGCAAAGAGGTTTGCGCTTCGAAAGCGGCCAAGCGTATGTTAGCGCGTAATGAGAACCGAATTCCTTAATCACGGCATGGAAGAAGCCTCGCGGATGTACTCGAAAGGCCTAGCAAGGCGGAAGTTTCTTGCAGCCCTGTCAGCGTTTGGCGCGGCAGCTTCTCTCCCAGATATTCTCCTGAGGGCACAGACCCCAGCCTCCGCTTCGGCGCGGCCATATCGAATTGACACCCATAACCACTTCTCGGCGCCCGGATTTATCGCCGCGATTTCCGCGAGGAATACGAACCAGCGCCCTCTGGAGCAATGGACGCCGGGCAAATCCATCGAGGACATGGACAAGAGCGGCGTCGCAACGTCAATCGTTTCGACGAGCGAGCCGAGCGTGTGGTTTGGCGATAACGAGGCGGCGCGCAAGCTCGCGCGCGAATGCAACGAACTCGGAGCGCGCCTCATGGCGGATCATCCTGGCCGCTTCGGCATGTTCTCCACGGTTCCGCTGCCTGACGTTGATGGATGCCTCCGCGAGATTGAGTACAGTCAGGATACGCTTAAGGCCGACGGCGTATGCCTGATGACGAGCTACCAGGGAAAATACCCCGGCGACCCTGCATTCGAGCCAGTGATGAGCGAGTTGAACCGGCGCAAGGCTGTGGTCTTCCTGCATCCTGTCAAAGCCGAGTGCTGCAAGGACCTGCAGCCGGAACTTGCACCTGCATTGATCGAGCTGGGAACAGACACCACGCGCGCCATCGCGAGTCTAGTTTTCGACGGCACTGCTTCGCGCTATCCGGACATCCGATTCATCTTTTCGCATGGCGGCGGAACCATGCCGTACCTGATGACCCGCTTCAACGCGCTCGCGGCGCGGCCGGACATTGCGCAGCGGCTGCCGAATGGCCTGCTCCATGAAGTGCAGAAACTGTATGTCGACACGGCGAGTTTGAATGGCCCGTATCCGTGGCCGACTTTGCTGAAGCTGTTGCCCGTATCGCACATTTTATTTGGCACGGATTTTCCGTTCTTCAGCGCGGCCGTGGTGGCCAAAGGGCTGAGCGAGGTGGGATTGAAGCCCAGCGACCTGCATGCCATTGAACGCGAAAATTCTTTGGAATTGTTTCCCCGTCTAAAAAGCGCACGAGCGTGAGGAATTCGAGTAGGACGGGCTTCAGCCTGTCTGGTTTTTGTATCGTCAGGACAGGAAAACCAGACAGGCTGAAGCCCGTCCTACTTCAAACCTTCCAAACATCGCCGGGCGGGTGTATATTTCGCGTTACGATTTCAAACAGAACATTTTGAGTTAAGAATTCTGTGTCAAGTGGGGGGTCGTTCCGTGAAAATTCGTTGGCTGTCTTTACGCCTGTTGTCGCTAAGCGCGATCATTTGCCTCGTCTTTGTTCTTCGCGGCACCGGCGTATTCGCTCAGGGGCAGGACCGGGCCCCGGAATATTTTCAGACTGACATTCAGTACGGCGCGCAGATTTTCGCTACACAGTGCACGGCATGTCATGGCACGTCAGGCGATCAGATCCCGGGAGTCAACTTCCGCGCAGGCCAATTCAAGCGAGTAGTTTCCGACAATGATCTGCGGGCCACGATCACCAACGGCGTTCCCGGCACGGCCATGCAGCCCTTCGCATTTGGCTCCTCCGAACTCACCGGCATCGTCTCCTACCTTCGGAACATGAACAGTTTCGATGCCCGCGGCCTGATGGTAGGCGACGTGTCTCGCGGCCAGGCGTTATTCGCGGGAGCCGGGAAGTGTGCGAGCTGCCACGCCGTGAACGGCAAAGGCCCGCGTGTCGCTCCCGACTTAGGCGATGTCGGCACGCTCCGCACAGCCGAACTCCTTCACCGCACGCTTATCGATCCGGCCGGCTCGATGCTCCCCGCCAATCGGTCCGTGCGCGCGGTAACCAAAGACGGCAAAGTCATCAACGGGCGCCGCCTCAATGAAGACACCTACACAGTGCAACTCATCGATGAGCAGGAGCGCCTGGTCTCGCTTACAAAAGCCGACCTTCGCGAATTCACCGTTCTCAGGACCACGGCCATGCCGTCCTACAAAGACAAGCTGAACGCACAGGAGCTGGCCGACCTGGAGGCGTACCTTCTTTCCTTGAAAGGTGTGAAATGAACCACTCTTGGCGCACGTCCTTCCTGCTGCTTCTCTCTTTGCTGATTCCATTCGCGTTGCGCGCACAGGTCACGCCTGAGCGCCTGCTCCACGCGAACGACGAACCGCAGAACTGGCTGACCTATTCCGGCAGCTACGCCAGCCAGCGCTACAGCCTCCTCAAACAGATCGACCCTTCAAACGTCAAGAATCTCGAGCTGAAATGGGTCTTCCAGGCGCAGTCGCTGCAGAAGTTCGAAACTACTCCGCTGGTGGTCGACGGGATCATGTACATCACGCAGTCGCCCAATGACGTCGTGGCGCTTGACCCGAAAACGGGCCGTGTCTTCTGGCTCTACCATTACGCTACATCTCCCGCCGCCCGGCCTTGCTGCGGAATTGTAAATCGCGGCCTCGCCATCCTCGGAGACACACTGTTCATGGCCACCGTCGATGCGCACCTCGTCGCTATCGACGCCAAGGACGGCCACGCTCTCTGGGCCGTGAAAGTGGCTGAGCCCACCGCAGGCTATGCCATGACGCTGGCGCCACTGGTGGTTAAAGATAAAGTGATCGTGGGCGTTGCCGGTGGCGAGTTTGGTGTTCGCGGGTTTATTTCCGCATATGAAGCCGGAACCGGCAAACAAGCCTGGCGCTTCGATACGATTCCCGATCCCGATCAGCCCGGCCACGAAAGCTGGAAGGGAAGCGACTGGGAACATGGCGGCGGCGCCGTTTGGATGACCGGTTCTTACGACCCTGAACTAAATTTGACCTACTGGGGCACCGGCAACCCTGGCCCGGACTTTAACGCTGCCCAGCGCATCGGCGACAATCTCTACTCGGATTCCGTCCTCGCTCTTGACCCCGACACGGGCAAGATGAAGTGGTATTTCCAATTCTCGCCGCACGACCCCTACGACTATGACTCAGTCCAGGTGCCTGTCCTGGCCAATGCGGATTGGAATGGCAGCCAGCGCAAGCTGATGCTCTGGGGCAATCGCAATGGCTTCTTCTATGTGTTGGACCGCGGGACGGGGAAATTTCTCGCCGGCCAGCCTTTCGTAAAAGTGAATTGGGCAAGCGGCCTCGATGCCAACGGCCGGCCGGTCGCAACGCCACAGCCTCCGGGAGTGCCGACCTATCCGGGCATCCAGGGAGGAACGAACTGGTATTCGCCTTCCTACAGCCCGCGCACCGGGCTCTTCTATGTTTCTACTTGGGAAGATTACGGCACGATTTTCTCCGGAGTGCAGGCGGAATATAAGGAAGGCACACGGTTTACAGGCGGCGCCAACACTGCCCCTATTCCCGGTGCTGATAACCCCGGAGGCATCCGCCAGGGTCCCGTGAATACTTACACGGAAGCGCTAGCCACTGGCGGCGTCGTCGCCCTTG
>Ga0210409_10002932_pt1 | contig 19663 bp, 16 predicted proteins | sample IncBWH17MmetaG_FD_161649 | JGI IMG/M metagenome (GOLD analysis project Ga0210409, IMG submission 161649) | Forest soil microbial communities from Barre Woods Harvard Forest LTER site, Petersham, Massachusetts, United States - Inc-BW-H-17-M | ecosystem: Environmental > Terrestrial > Soil >... | reverse complement strand
ATCGGGTCCGGCCCGCAACCGGGGGCAAGCGGCTCGCCTGCGATCCCGCGGCCAGTGGCGCCCAGAGTCGAAGCGCCAGCAGTCAAGGTCACTCCCAGCGTTTTCGCTCCTAAGCCTGCTGTTCCCGTGGTGAAAGAGGTCTTGCCGAAGTTTGCCGAATCGAAGTCTGTCATTCCCGAGGCGAAGTCGACTCTGATTCCTGCGGCGTCCCATGTTGAAGAATCGTTTCCTCAGAAGCCTGTCGCGCCCGTTTCACCGCTCTCTTCGAGCTTGTCCACTTCCTTCGACCCGACAGCTCCATTGAAACTGCCTGCGGCAGCGCCGCCTCCGCCCGTTGCTCCGGTTGAGCCTGTTGCGCCAGTCTCCACCATCCCGGAAGTTTCGGTGACTCCAGCGCCCGTTCGGCCCGTCGTGGCCGAGTCCGCGCTTTTTGATGCGCCGCGAGCTTCTGAAGCGCAGGCTTCTTTCCTTGAGCCTGCCAAGACGCCTGGTGCTCCGGGGTCGACATCGGTTCCGAATCTGCTCTCGCTCTTCGAAGCCAAGCCGGTTACACCTGCGGTTGTGCCTCCGCCGCCTTCCGTGGACCCGGAGACCGAAGCGCTCAAACAGCACACCGCGCGCCTTCAGGAACAGCTTTCGAGCATGCTTTTTTCCGGCGCACCCGCGGAGCCTGGCACGGTTTCCGTGCAAATTCCGCACGTGCCTTCCGTAGAAATACAAAAAGATCTTGCGGAGCACGCCGCGAAAGTTTTGGAAATGTCCAAAATTTCCAACCCCGAGCCAACGGCCGCCAAGCGCGCCGAGCCGGTGAAGCTTGATCCTCCGCCCGCGAAACCGTCGCTCGCGGATGAAGAACTGAAAATTCCAGCGTGGCTCGAGCCCCTTGCTCGCAACGCCGCCGCGCCTTCCTCGACGCAGGAACTCATCGAGAGGGAAAAGGCAAAGCGCCTCGTGGAACAGCCGAACGTGGAGGAAATCGCAGCGGAGGCCGCCACGATCCAGGAAGAACAGCACGTTCCCGAGCTGCCTCCGCCATCGTTTGGCGATGCGCTCCCCATCGACGAACAGAAGAGCACCAGGGAAATCAGACCTAAGAGTTCAAGCAAAGGAATGCTTTTCGGGGCGATTGCCGCTGGCTTACTGGTGCTCGTTGGCGGTGGCTGGTGGTTCATGCAGCAATCCGCTGGTACCCATGCCGGTCCCGCTGCAACCTCGAATGCGCAGGCTTCCATGGTTGCCATTCCCAGCGCGAGTTCGCCTTCGGAGCCCCAGGGGAATGCGCAGCCGCAATCGAATTCTCCGACGAAAACGAATTCAGCGGAGCTCACCGACACTTCCGCGCCGTCCAGTGCTGGCTCGAATAGACTGAGCATGGTGCCCGCGGTTTCAACGTCTACGACCACGCGGAATTCACAGCCTGCCTCGAATCCGGCAAACGATGGCACGCGTTCGGCGTCCTCGGCACCGGCCGTGCCGGCCGCGATCGAGCAGCCGAAGAAGCCCATCCTCGGCGATGTACATCTCGCGGCTCCTAAAGTCAATGCGAACCGCAGCACGCAAAGCGGCGCAGAGGCTGATGCAGGGATCACCCTGACGAATGAGGATCAGCCGGATTCCGGAGCAGAAGCGCTCAACACCGGGCTCGTCGGGGGCAACAAACAGCCTTCGGCGCCGGTCACGCCGCTTCCAGTCGGTGGTGACGTGAAACAGGCAGAACTGATTTCGAAAGTGGCCCCGCTATATCCGGCGATGGCTAAGACGCAGCATGTTTCCGGCAATGTCATGGTCGACGCGTTGATTGATGCTACCGGAAGAGTGACTACCATGAAGGTCGTGTCCGGCCCGACGCTGCTCCATCAAGCCGCCATGGACGCTTTGAAGCAGTGGAAATATCAACCCGCAACGCTCGACGGCAAAGCGGTCCCCATGCACTTGACAGTGACAATTCAGTTCCGCTTGCAGTAATCCTTTCCAACTCTCGCGCACGCCTATTCGGCGCGCAGCATCGTGACCGGGTCGATTCGCACTGCGTGGATGATCGGACGCAGCGCAGATAGTAACGCCCCCGCGAAAATTGCCAGTGACGGAAGCGCCAGCATCTGTAGGTCGGTAGCTTTTACCTGAAAGAACAGCGACTCTATGAATCGAACGGACGCCAGGCCCAGGCCAACGCCCGCGGCCGCTCCCAAAAGCACCATGGAGAAAACATCCATCGTCACCAGCCGCGCGATGCCGCCCGCTTGTGCTCCCACCGCGATGCGAATGCCGATTTCGCGCCGGCGTTGCAGCACGGAGTAATGCAACACGCCGTAGAGACCCACGCCCGCGAGCAAGAGCGCGACGACGGCAAAAAACAGTGCGAGCGTCGCGAGCAACCGTTCGCGCACCGTGTGTGACTGATTGATCTCCAATTGTGTGCGGATGCGGCTCACGCGAAATTCAGACCGTGCCTGTGACACTTCTTGACGAAGAACGGACCCCAGCGCGAGCGGATTGGAGATGGACGTACGCACCAGCAACGCAGCCGCCCCTTTCTTGCGAGGTTCGCCGCCGGCCGCGATCGAGTGAAAAGGAACGTAGAACTGCGGCAAGATGGACTCGCGCAAATTCCGGTAGCGAACGTCCCGCACATACCCCACGATTTGATATCGGAAGCGGCCGCCCTCGTCCGCCGCGAGGTCGAAAGTCTTTCCCACTGGATCCACTCCGTCGAAGTAAATCTTCGCGAAAGTTTCGTTGACGAGGGCCGCGCCGGGATGCGTGTCGCCAGGGAGGAAATCTCTGCCATCGATTAACGGAATCTTCATCGTTTCCAGCCAGCCCGGCGAAACACCGCGCATGAAAGACAGGACTCCGTTAGGAGGCGCGCCGTTGATGGATACAAAGTTGTTCCAACTGTTGCCCCCGAGCAGTGTCGAGTCGGCCAGCGCAACAGTCTCAACTCCTTGCACGCTTCGCAGATGCTCGGCCACCTGATCCCAGAACTCCAACGGCTGAGGCTGCTTTGCCACGGTATCCAGAACCAATAGGCGATCGGCGGAGAATCCCGTCGGTTGATGGGACAAGCGATCGAAGGTCTTGACGAAAAGCCCGGCGACGAAGAGCACCAGAAAACAGAAGGCGACCTGCACGGCAATCAACGCGCGCATCAAGCGCCGTTTGGAGTGCGGGTCTTCTCCTCCCTTGAGCGCGCTGACGGGATTCACGGAAGACGCGCGCAGAGCGGGGACCAGGCCAAAAAGCAAAGTCACGCCGAGAGCCAGCGCCAAGCCAAAACCCAAAACCCGCCAGTCCGCTGGGAGAAGCAGACGCGCTGGATTGTCCGGCGGATTGATTATACTGACGACGAATGGCCCGGACCACCAAGCGAACAACCCGCCAACGGCAGCCGCAATCAAGGCGAGCCAGGCACTTTGCACCAGCACGAGTTGAACCAGACGCCAGCGTCCGCCGCCGATGGAGACGCGTACTGCCATCTCGCGCGCCCGCGCCGAGGCTTGCGCAGTCATGAGGTTTGCCACGTTTGCGCAAGCGATGAGCAGCACCAAAGCCACCAGCACGCCGAGAATCGCGAGCGGCCGACGCGTCTCGGATTGGAGATCGGAAACGCCCGATGCCGAGGGTAGAAGCAAAACGGTCTGGTTCAAATAATTATCGATGTCTTCTTTGCGCATGCCCAGGAAACCTTTGGCTCGCTCCTCTTCGAAAGCCCGAGAAGTGGCATCCAGTTTCTGGCGCATAGGTTCGAGAGCGGTACCCGGCTTCACCATTGCCAAGGTCCGGTGCCAGGTCGAGTCTTTGCGCGTGACGGCGGGATTCATCATGGTGGGCACAAAGATGTCAACCATGGTGCCGGGCTCGGTGCCCGTAAAGGGCGCCTCGGCCACACCGGCGATCTCGTAAAGCGTATTGCCCATCCGGAAGGTCTTTCCGATCACGGTGGGATCTTCGCCAAAGCGGTGCGCCCAATAATCGTGCGAGAGCACGGCGTAGGGATGCCCGCCGGGCTTGAGGTCGTCGTTTTCTGAAAACACTCGCCCAAGAGCAGGCCGGATTCCGAGCGTCGGGAACATCCATCCTGAGACGTATTGCAGGTATGCTCTCTCCATCACCTCGTCCGATTTGTAGGTCAGATCCACGGGTTCGGCATTGGAGATGGCCAGCAACTCGGCCTGATTCTTGACTGCGGCCCGCATCAATTGGAAGTCCGGGTAGGCCCATTCATCGAAGTTTTGAGGGGTGCCCTCGGGTCCGATGCCTTGACGGGATAAATGGAACAGACGATCTGGGTTAGCCACGGGTAGCGGCCGCAGCAGCAGGGCATCAATCAGCCGGAAAGCGGAAGTGCAGGCGCCGATCGCCAGAGCGAGCGACAGAATTGCAGCTGCGGAAGTTACTTTGGTTTTGATGAGTTGGTGCCAGCCGAAGACGGCGTCGGCGCGGACGGATTCGAGCCAGGCGACCAGCCTGATGTCACGGCTCTCTTCCCGCTGCCGCAACGTGGAGCCGAAAGCTCTGCGGACCGCCTCGGGGTCGCGTCCTTGCTCGATCGCTTCCTGAATGTGCGATTCGAATTCTTCGTCAATCTCGCGGTTCAGCCGATCGCCGCGAAAAATATTTGTGATGCGAGACCATAGAGACATATCAGGCCATCCTTAGAACGCGATTTACGGCCGCAATGACCGCATGCCAGCGCGACTCTTCAGTCTCAAGTTGCTTCTTTCCTGCCGCTGTCAGTTCATAGAGACGCGCCCGTCTCCCGCTGTCCTTGGTAATCCATTCGGCCCGGATCCATCCGCTCTCCTCCATGCGGTGCAGGGCCGGATAGAGTGAACCCTCCTCGGCGCGCAGCACGTCGCCGGACATGTCTTGGATCGCGGCCATGATGGCGTAACCGTGCAGGCGGGGCCGGTGTGAAAGTATCTTTAGCACTAGCAGATCGAGCGAACCTTGCAGGGAGTCGGGCTTTGGCATACTCAGGCCTCTCTATGTATAGACGTCTGAGTATGGCGGAAAGTTAGATGGAAATGCGGCGCCTCATTGGCGAGGAGTTCTCTATCACTCCAATTGGCCTGAAGAAGCGCCTGTCGGAGCCTGCTCGCTCATTCCTGCCGGCGCTTGCGGGATGGCAGCCAGGTTCGCATGCTGGCGGCCCGGCCAACATGGCAGTTCGGCCGGAAGTGATCCTTCCCGAATTCTCGCTCATGCCCAGTGCGGCGGGCGTGTCGTCACAACAATTCTGCTGTCGATTAACTGGTTATCTCGCCCAAGTGCCTGTCGTTTCTCATGAGTTTAAGGGATGAAATCACTCCCCGAGAGCGATCGCGACGGCCTCGGCCGTCTCCGTGCCCGAGAAGTTCTGCTGGCCGGTAATCAGGTTGCCGTCGCGGATCGCGAAACCGCGCCAGAGGCCGGTTTGCACATAATTCGCACCGATCTTCTTCATTTCGTCTTCCACGCGCCACGGCATGACGTGTTTGTCTCGTGAGAGAAGGTTCATGCTCCAAACGGCGTTGTCCGCGTAGTCTTCTTCGACGTTGGCGAAGCCCGTGACCGTTTTTCCTTTTGCCAGATACTCCCCATTGCTCAATTTCGTGTACCGTAGCAGCGCAACGCCGTGGCACATAGCGCAGGCAATTTTTCCGCCCTCATAAAACTCCACGAATTTCTTGTGTAGTGCGGCCGCCTTTTCGAAAGTGAACATCGGTCCCTGGCCACCGGCAACGAGGATGGCGTCAAATTTGCTTAACTCGATTTCGGACACCCTTTTGGTCTTTTCGATCAGTGCGGCCAGCTTCGGAGTGGCGATGAATCCCATGCTGATGAGGTCGCTCGAGGAATAGTCGCTAGGATCGCGCGGATCGCTCATCGCATCGGCTTCACACTTCCCGCCGTCGGGGCTGAACACTTCGATCTCGTAGCCCTTCTCTGTGAGAATAAAATATGGATGAGCGAGCTCTGACCACCAGAAACCCACAGGCCAGCCGGTGGTGGAAGAGACGGCCTGGTTTGATATAACGATCGCCACGCGTTTTTTCTTCTTGGCATTAACTACGTTCGGATCTTTTAAACTCACTTTTCTCCTCCATGCTCACTTCGGATCATTTTCGTTGGCAGACAGGACCCCAGAGACAACGCAACGCACAGGGCACGCTTGAATCTGCATTCAACCCCGAAATTCCTAGCTGCTATACTCAACGCGCTGAGTTTTTATTCCACTTCCTGGCTGTTTCAGTGCCGAACTACAGAGTTGCTTGCGGGATAGCAGGTAGGTTCGTATACTGGCGGCCCGGCCAACTGGCAGTTCCGGCGGTGGGGTAGACCGCCGGCGCTCACCTTCCTTGGCCCTTCGCATTGTGCCTGTAAGTCCGGAAGTATCGATTACAGGTTGGACAGCGTAAAGACGGCCAGTCCCGGCGAAACCGAAGCTATCCCTGCGCGGACCGCTAGCTAGCCGGCTCTTCATCCGGGCGCACCTTTATCCTGAGTGCGCACGAAGAAACACCGCGCCGTCTCAAAGGAGAATTTCGCATGCCGCATACTCCCATGCCGGAAGAAATGAATGTCTACCAGAACGCGGAAGCGCGCTTTGAAGTGGCCGCCAGCAAACTGGGACTCGAGCAGGGGCTCTACCGCTATCTCAAATATCCCAGCAAGGAAATCACTCTTTACATTCCCATCGGCATGGATAGCGGGACGCTGGAAGTTTTCACCGGGTATCGCGTGCTGCATTCCACGGTGCGCGGGCCGGGCAAAGGCGGAATTCGCTTTGCTCCGGATGTTTCCATCGACGAAGTGCGCGCGCTGGCGACGTGGATGACGTGGAAGTGTGCGGTCGTAAATATTCCTTTCGGCGGCGCGAAGGGGGGAATCATTTGCGATCCGCGGAAAATGTCGCGCGGTGAGCTCGAAAGGCTCACACGCCGTTACACCGCCGAACTCTCGAACTGGCTGGGACCCGAGAAGGACGTGCCGGCGCCTGACGTTGGCACGAACGAGCAAACCATGGCTTGGGTCATGGATACTTATGCGATGCACCTCGGCCAGGCGACCACCGCCGTCGTGACCGGCAAGCCTATCGAGCTTGGCGGATCGCGCGGCAGGAAAGAAGCCACCGGCCGCGGGGTCATGATTTGCTGTGATAAAGCGCTGGCCAAACTGGGCATCAAGAGAGAGGGCTGCCGCGTCGTCGTTCAGGGCTTTGGCAATGTTGGCTCCATGGCCGCGGACCTGATGCAGAAAGCGGGCTATAAAATTGTGGGCCTCGCGGACATCGGCGGGGGTCTCTACAACGAAAAAGGTTTTGATGTGCCGAAGGTCATCGACTGGGTCTATACACAGAAGAAGTCGCTGCAGGATTTCCCCGGCGGCGGAACGAAAATGACGGCGCGCGACGTTCTCTTTCAGCCCTGCGAGATTGCCATTCCCGCGGCCATCGAAAACCAGATCACGGAGAAAAACGCCAACCAGGTTCAAGCGAAAATTCTCTGCGAGGGGGCCAACGGTCCCACGACCTGGCAAGCCGACGCCATCATCGACGCCAAGGGCATCTTCACCGTGCCGGACATTCTTGGCAACGCCGGGGGAGTCACCGTAAGCTATTTCGAATGGGTGCAGGACCGCCAGGGCTTCTTCTGGCGCGAGAGTGAAGTCAACGAGAGGCTGTACGACGTGATGGACAATGCCTTCGATGAAGTCGTCCGTTTCGCGGAAAAGCACAAGGTCAATAACCGCATTGCGGCTTATATGCTGGCCATCGACCGCGTCGCCAGCGCACTCAAGCTCCGCGGAATTTATGCCTAGCTTCTGGAGGCAACTTGTATTAATTTCTTTTCCGCCCCCGCCGCTCTAATGGGGACCGGCAGGAGGGCATTCCGTAACTCCGCTACGGGACTGTGCCCGAATAAATTCAGGCTGAACGGCTCGGCAAGATTCCGAGCCAGGAAGGAGTCCGTCCCGTGACCCCGGACTCACTTTTGTCAGGCCATGCGAAGAGTGAAGAGCAGCACCGGCGCGAGATCTGTATTGCCGGGCGTTGGATGTACGAGCGCGGACACATCGTCGCCTGTGAAGGAAACATTTCCGTGCGGCTGGATGACGGCAGCGTTCTCACCACTCCCACGTGCATGAATAAAGGGATGCTCGCGCCCGAAGACTTGGTAATTACCGATTTGCACGGCAGGCAGCTCGCCGGCGATCGCAAGTTCTCGTCCGAATTGGCGATGCATCTTCTGTTCTATCGCATGCGTCCCGATGTGATGGCCATCTGCCATGGGCATCCGCCTACCGCCACCGGATTTGCGGTTGCCGGGCGCGCTTTGAATCACGCCTTGCTTCCCGAAGTGATCGTAGGATTGGGACAGATTCCGCTGGTGCAATACGCGACGCCGGGCACTCCGGAATTGAGCGACGCCGTGGAGCCATTTGTTCCGCACTACGATGCTCTACTTCTTGCCAACCACGGAGCCGTAACTTGCGGCCCGGATCTTCTAACGGCGTTCTTTCGAATGGAGACTATCGAGCACAGCGCGAAGATCACCCTGGCTGCGGAAATGGCCGGTGAGCCGGCTTTGCTCTCCAGCAGGGAAGTCGCCAAGCTCATGGCGGCACGCCCGCGTTACTTTGTCGCGCCTCCGCCGGGTGGCGGAGCGGAGCTGCCCATCACTCGGGATAGCGGGGAAATCTCCGGCGACGATGTGATCCTCACGCGCAGCGAGCTCGACGCTCTCATCGATGAAGCCGTCCGCAAAGACCGCACCCGGCGTTGACGACTGCGGCGCTTCGCCGCCTGAAATCTGCCAGCTCTGGTATTAAAGGTCGGACTCCGAGCTCTGCGTTGACGGGATTGCGGATACAGCCGCGAAAAAGGGACCACCCCCCCTCAACCTTGCCCTCAAACGCAAGTGTGGAGTTAAAGGAGAGGAACCCCTGTTTGGACCCCAGGCCCCGCGATTTTGTCGGCCACTGAGGCGACAAATCCTGAATCCTTGGTGTCTAATGTGTAGGAACCAGCGCAGGCAAAAAGCCACTGTGAACCAGAGGCAGACTCGATGCGCGCCATCATTGGTTTGATCGTCTTGCTGCTTAGCGGCTCAGCACCGGACGAAAAGGTCCCTCCACATCCCACGTATGACTATGAAGTTGCCCGCGTACACGAAATCAAGCCACATCGTAGAACGATCCCACTCAAGGGCGTTCGCCCAGGTTTCAATCAGCTTCGCCTCACACTTATCGTGTCTCCCGCTGGAGACGTGGCGAGCGCGGACGCCAGCGGCGAGGACGAAGCACTGAAGTTTTGGCCGCAACTGCAGGATGAGGTACGCCTGTGGAAGTTCACCCCGTTTGAAAGGAATGGAAAAGTAGTTACGGCAGAGGTCGAGGAGTACATCGACCTTGTTCCGCCCGAACGGCTGCCAAAGCATCATGTGGCTGCACCCACTGTTCGGCCAAACTCTAAAGTGGCGATTACGCTTTCGCGAACGGGATGCTTTGGCAGTTGTCCTTCTTACTCGGTAACAGTTAGCACAGAAGGCATCGCTTTCGCCGGCGGTGGTTTCGTAATCGCTGCCGGAAAGCATACAGATAGTGTAAATGCGGATGAAGTTCGCAATCTCGCAAAGAGATTCGTCGCTGCCGACTTTTACTCCATGGCTGCCAGCTACAGAGCTTCGGTAACGGACAATCCGACTTACGTGCTCACGATTGCAATCGATGGCCGTAAGAAAGAGGTGGAAGACTACGTCGGCCAGTGGGAAGGAATGCCTGCGGTCACCACCGAACTGGAAGACGAGGTTGACACGTTTGGACGTACTCAAAGATGGGTCGAGGGCAAGGACGGGCTAGTTTCAGCATTGCGAGAGGAGAAATTTAACTTTGAGTCTTTCGATGCGCAGTTGATGCTGAAGGAAGCTGCGAGCCGCGGAGAGACCACGACCGTACGCGAGCTTCTGGATGCCGGCGTGCCATTGGAGCCGAAACCCGCGCCCAAGCCAGAGGAACCGGATTTGGGTGTTCCCTTCGAGGGAGTGGGTTGGCTCAATGCGGCTAGCCACCATCCGGAGACTCTACAGGTCTTTATTGATGCATTGGCAAGCGAAAAAGATCAGAACGATAAAGACTTGGCGCTGGCTGGTGCTGCTCGTTCAGGAAGCTTGCACGCGGCGCGGGCTTTGATCGGGTATGGCGCTAATCCGAACGCTGACCTCAGCAAGCTGACCGTCATCGAAAGCGCTGGCGGCATGACGTTGGGCGCTCCCGGCGCGGGGAGTGTGTTGATTTATGCCGCAGAATCGGGGAATCCGGAGATGGTGCGCGAAATCCTTCGCTATCATCCGAAGCTTGCACAGCGCGATCGTGAGGGAAAAACTGCTGTCTTCGCCGCAGGTGAGTATCGTTATGACGTTGAGGAAAGTAAGCGCGCAGAATGTGTGCGACTTTTGGTTGAAGCCGGTGTCGATGTGAATGCACGTGATAACAAGGGAAATACGCCCCTGCATGAAACTTTCCTCACCGTTGTAGAAGAAGAGTTGTTGAAGCTTGGCGCAGATGTGAATGCACGCAATAAGGACGGTGAAACGCCGATCTTCACTACCGTCGACGATGACGCTATACCGCTGTTCATCGAGCATGGCGCTGACCTCAGCGCTCGCAACAACAAGGGCGAGACGGTCGTGGAGGCCGCGAAGGAGAAAGGACCTCTTCGGGAAGAGGCTCTACGCAAGGCAATTCAAAAGCTGAACCAGCCTTAGTGGTCGCCTCCGACCCACTTGGGCTAGACTTCCGCCGTGACGATTCGCGAATTCCTTTTGGAAAATGTTGCTGGCGACCTGGAATATCATCCACGCCGCGCCGTGCTTTATTTGGGCCTCGGCGCTGCTGCTCTCTGTTTTTGGATCTTTTCGTCTCCAGAGATCAAATTCGCTCTTACCTCCTCCCCGCGGTGCAAAAATTACGTGAGTAACCGGTTTGCTCGGGTCGCCCCAGACTGAATCGAAATACGGCGGTGGAACAAAGTAGGATTGCAGATGGTCTTCCTCGTCAGCATTGGTGAACTGAAAGGGGTTCGCAGTAAAACCCAATTTGGCTAAGAACTCTTTTTCACCCATAGCTCGACACCTGAAGTAAACAAATGATAACTCCACACTCGCTCTGTTCGCCACAGTGTTATTGGGTCAGGATGTTGCACGCGGAAATTCCAGCGTGTACGAGAAGGCGAGGGTGGTCCCTTTTTCGCGGCTGTATCCGCAATCCCAGCTCTGCGTTGACGGGCGAAGGAAAAGCGGCAATACTGGCGAACGATGATTGGTCAACTTCGCGGACGGCTTGCGGAAAAAAGACCGAATCAAGTGCTCGTGGATGTGGGCGGCGTGGGCTACCTCGTACAGGTGCCGCTTTCCACGTATGCCGTGCTTGGCGAGTTGCACACCGAAGTGTCCCTCCTGATCCACACGCATGTGCGGGAAGATGCGCTGGCGCTGTACGGTTTTGTCTCTTCGCGCGAAAAACATTTCTTTGAGATGCTGCTTTCGGCTTCCGGCGTGGGGCCGACGCTGGCGCTGAAGATTTTGAGCGGCATGAGCGTCGAAGAACTCGTGCCGGCGATTCGCGGAAGCGATCTGGCGCGGCTGACGAAAATTCCCGGCGTAGGACGCAAGACGGCGGAGCGCATGGTCGTGGAGTTGAAGGACAAACTGGAAGCGGTGACCGTCGAGACGGAGCGGCCAGCGGCGTCCTCGCCTGCAGGAATCGAGGCGGACGTACTCTCGGCGTTGGTAAACCTTGGATACGACGGCCGCGCGGCGGAAACCGCGGTCGGAGAAGCGAAACGCGAGGCGGGTGCGGTAAACTTTGAAAAGTTGCTGCGTGGCGCGTTGCAGGCATTGAGCGCGCCAAAAGGAAGAGCGGCGCGTGGCGCGTAGTTGGTTGCGCTGTCATTTTGAACGCATCCGATGAGGATGCGTGAAGAATCGCAACGCAAGAGTTCTCGGTCTTGGCCGAAGTGGTTGGCAATGGATGGGATGAGGTCCTTCGGCGAACCTTAGCGGTTCGCCTCAGGATGACAGTGTTTGCAGATTGGCTGGAATACAATGGCGGATGGAACGGCAAAGCGGATGATGCCACAGCGGCAGCCAGGGCGGATTGTGTCCGGGCAGGCGTTTGAGGAAGACGCTCGGCTGGACGTGAGCGTGCGGCCGAAGCGCCTGGAAGAGTACATCGGACAAAAGCGCGTCAAAGAAAACATTCAAATTGCCATCGATGCGGCGCGGAGCCGCGATGAGGCGCTGGACCACGTGCTGCTCTACGGACCGCCCGGACTGGGCAAGACGACGCTGGCGCAAATCATCGCTAACGAACTGAACGTGCCGATCAAAACCAGCGCCGGGCCGCTTCTGGAGCGCAAAGGCGACCTGACGGCGATTTTGACCTCACTTGAGAAAAAAGAAGTGTTCTTTCTGGATGAAATTCACCGCTTGCAGCCGGCAGTCGAGGAAGTGCTTTATCCGGCGATGGAAGATTTTCGCGTGGACTTGATTATTGGCCAGGGGCCGGGGGCGCGGATTCATCCTTTTCCGCTGGGACACTTTACGCTGATCGGCGCAACTACGCGCGCGGGATTGATTACCGCGCCGTTGCGCTCTCGCTTCGGCATTGTGCACCGGCTGGATTTCTATGAGCCGGCGGATTTGCTGATCATCATTCACCGCTCGGCGAAGATCCTGAACATCCAAATGGACGAAGGAGGCGCCGAAGAAATCGCCGGCCGTTGCCGCGGCACACCGCGCATCGCCAACCGCCTGCTGCGGCGCGCGCGCGACTTTGCAGAAGTTCGCGCCGCCGGGCGCATTACGCGCGCGGTTGCCCAAGACGCCCTGAAGATGCTGGGCGTTGACGAGAGCGGCCTGGACGAAGTGGACCGTAACCTGATGATTGCCCTGCTGGACAAGTATGCCGGAGGGCCCGTCGGCCTGGGCACGCTGGCCGCCGCGCTCTCCGAGGAAGAAGACGCCATCGAAGAGATGTACGAGCCCTACCTCATGCAGATCGGCATGATCGACCGCACCCCGCGTGGCCGCGTCGCCACCGCGCGCGCCTACGAGTATTTCGGCCGCGACCTACCCAGGCGCCAGCCAAGACTCTTCTGAGACAGTTGACAGTCGAAAGTTGAGAGCTGGAGGAGCGGAGAAGAGCGATCCCGTTTGAAAAACCACAGTTACTTGTGCTTCGTCTTTTTTCGCGTGCGGGCGTACTTGAGTGCGATCATGCCCTTCAAGAAGGTTTTGTTTTCGAGGAGGGTGAATTCGCGCTGTGGGAAGCCGCTGGGGAAGAGCGGGCGGCCTTCGCCGATGAGAGTGGGAACAACTCCGATATAAAGTTCGTCGACTACGTCGTCTTTGAGGAAGTCACGGGCGAGTTCGCCCCCGCCCATCAGCCAGATATCTTTTCCGGGGTGCTTGCGGAGTTTCTCGAGGAAGCTTTTGGGGGATTCGTTGACGAAGGTGACGCCGCCGCGTTCGCCAGGCGGTTGAGAATGGGAAAAGACGTAGCTCTTCGTCTTTGAATCTCCGAATCCGCCCCCCATCTTGAGGGCGTCGTCGTAGGTCTTGCGCCCCATGATCATCGTGTCGATGGTGGCGAAAAACGGACCCATCGAGTAGTCCTTGGGCATGAACAAAAAATCGACCGCCCCGTCCGGACGGGCGATGTAGCCGTCAAGGCTGATGCCGAGGCCGAGGACGACCTTGCGCATGGTGCGATTCTAAGCCACAGAGCGGAGATTCTTCAACGGTCGCGTTCGGAGGATCTACGGCGGTCCTAGAAATCGCTGCGCATGATCTTCCACCAGTGATCACGTTGAGCGGGTTCCACGTTCACGAAGTGAACTCCCAGCCGCCCTTTGCCACAATGGCGGACGATAGCGCGCATCTGCAGTTTTCCGGCGGGATGATCGTCGTAAACCCCGAAATGAACTTCGATTTCCGTTCCGGCGGGGTACTGAATCTCACTTAAAATGCTTACGCCCATCGGGCCCATGTCCGCCAGGAAGCCGGGGACGAGTTGGTCTGCTGGGCCGAACAAAACGCGCCAATCAGCGGCGCGCCGCGCGCTGCTTCTCCGTTCGGAAGGTGGGTAGTCGGCCAATCGAGTAACCGGGATTCCCCGGCCTGCGGGGAAGCTTCTGACCCGAGGAAGCCGGGAGAGAATATCAATGAATTGTTAAAGGAGTGTGAACAAGCCTAGGATGGTGAGCTATCAGGAATTAGAGTTAGCGAGCAGCGGAGCGAAAAGGATTGCGCGGGAGTTTCGACTTGGACTAACGTGCGCCTCTGGCGCGTCGGCGACGATGAACAGAGTAGGGAGGAATTCGTCATGCGGAAGCTGGTTCTTGTGGCGTTGGGAACGGTCCTGATCCCGTGCAGTGCATACGCACAGGGTGCGCCGTCCGAAAAAAAATCTTGCGAAGATCTGATGCAGCTTGAATTGACCGGAGCGAAAATCCTTTCGGCGCAAACAGTTGCAGCCGGAGCATTCACGCCGCCTTCTAATATGACTCCCTGGATGGTGGGAGAACCGTCTTTTTATAAGATGCTCCCAGCATTTTGCCGAGTGGTGGTGGAAGCCACGCCGAGCGCCGATTCCTCAATCAAGATTGAGGTCTGGATGCCGGCGAAAGGACAGAGTGGGGGCGGTTGGAACGGCAAATTGCAAGGCCATGGCAATGGAGGATTCGCGGGCGAGATTGGTTACCGGCAGCTGGGAGCCTCGGTGTTCACAGGTTACGCAACGGTGGGCACGGATACGGGCCACGCCGGAGGCGGGACGGACGCAAGTTGGGCGCTGGGGCATCCCGAAAAGGTAGCGGACTTCGGATACCGTGGAATCCACGAAATGACTCGGGTCGCCAAGGTGGTAATCAAGGCCTATTACGGCAAGGATGTGCAGCATTCTTATTTCGCGGGTTGTTCGAATGGCGGGCGGCAGGCGTTAATGGAGGCGCAGCGCTATCCGGAGGACTACGATGGCATTCTCGCGGGAGCGCCGGCCAACTTCTGGACGCACCTGTTAACCAAGGCGCTTGCGGATGCGCAAGCGACGACGCTTGATCCAGCGAGTTATATCCCGTCGAGCAAGCTGCCGGCGATCGCCAGCGCGGTGAACGCTGCGTGCGATGCGCAGGACGGAGTGACCGACGGCATCGTGAATGACCCGAGGAAATGCCGTTTCGATCCGGCAACGATGCTCTGCCAAGAGGGCGACTCGGAAAAGTGCTTGACGGCGGCGCAAGTCACGACGCTGAAGAAATTATACGAAGGGCCAAACGAGGCGAATGGGCGAAAGATTTTTCCAGGTTATCTGCCGGGGGCGGAAGAAGGGCCGGGAGGATGGGGAACGTGGATTACGGGAACGGCGCCGGGCAAGAGTTTGATGTTCGCGTTCAGTGGCGGGTATTTTTCAAATATGGTCTACGCGAAGGCAGACTGGAATTACAAGGATGCAAATGTAGAGCAGGCCGAGAAAGCGGCGGATGAGAAGTCGGCGCTGTTTTTGAACGCGACCGATGCCAATCTGACGCCTTTCAAATCCCACGGTGGGAGACTGATTCTCTATCACGGATGGAATGACCCTGCGATTTCGGCGCTCAACACGATTGACTATTTCAACGACGTGGTGAGCAGGATGGGCGGGTCAGAGACCAATGCATTCGCCCGGCTTTACATGCTGCCGGGAGTGCAACACTGTGGCGGGGGACCGGGGCCGGACTCGTTCGGACTGGGCGGTGGCGCGAAGGATGCGCAGCACAATGTGGCGGTGGCGCTCGAACAATGGGTGGAAAAAGGAACGGCGCCCGATGTAATCGTCGCCACGAAATCCGAGGGCAGTGATCCGGTGAAGAACGCTAAGATGATGCGGCCGCTCTGTCCCTATCCACAAACTGCCAAGTACAAGGGCCAAGGCGACACGAACGACGCGAGCAATTTTGTGTGCATCGCAGAGAGTAAATGAGCGAAAGGAATTGCCTGGGAGTCTCGATGCGAACGAAGACGCGTAGGGGCGCGACCAGCATTAGAAGTTAAATCAAAGGAGGAGAGAACATGTCTCAGAGAAGTTTGGCGAAGATGTTCGTTTTATTGCTTGTACTAATAGGCGCGCTTGGCAGCGCTGTCGCACAAATGCCCAATCCCTATGGATTGCCCATCAGCCTGGAAAATGCCAAAAAGGCAGCGGCACCCGCATTGGCCGAAGCCGCTAAAAACAATTGGAACATGGCGGTGGCCATTGTGGGACCGGCGGGCAACCTCATTTATTACGAGAAAATGGACAACACACAGCTCGGCAGCGCCGAGGTGTGCATTGATAAGGCGCGGACCGCGGCGCTTTTCAAGAGGCCGACAAAAGCGTTGCAAGACGCGCTGGCGGCAGGCGGGGATGGACTGCGGGTTCTTGGGATTAGGGGAGTGACGCCCGTGGAGGGTGGGATTCCACTGATCATGGACGGAAAAATTGTGGGAGCGATCGGCGTTAGTGGCGGTATGCCCGCGCAAGACGGACAGTGCGCGAAGGCAGGCGCGGAAACGGTGAAGTAAGACGCGCCAAACACAGAGCATGGATGAAAAGTCAGTTTATCTTTCGCTGGGATCCAACGTTGGAGACAGAGAAGAAAATTTGCGCGCGGCGGTCCGTGGGCTGCCACATGCGGGTGTGGCAGTAAGAAGAGTGTCGTCCATCTATGAGACAGAGCCAGTGGATTTGCGCGAGCAACCATGGTTCTTGAATTGTGCCCTGGAAGTGGAAACCCATTCCGACGCGATCACGTTATTGCAGGCGTTGCGCGAAATCGAAACCAAGATGGGCAGCAAGAAGCTGGTAGCCAAAGGCCCGCGGCTGATTGATTTGGACATTCTTCTGTACGGTTCAGAAACGATTGAAACACCGGAATTACGGGTGCCGCATCCGCGCATGCATCTACGGCGGTTTGTGCTAGTGCCGCTGGCGGAGATTGCAGGGGAGGTGCTGCACCCGAGTTTGAAAAAGAATGTGGCGCAACTTCTTGCGGAAACGCCAGATCAAAGTACGGTGCGGTGTTTTGTATCCGCCAAGTAGGGATGCCCGCGGCGGCAGGAACCCCTACCAGGGCGGACACCTTGCTCGCTTCAGCTGGTGCGATGCAAGAGCAGACGATGAAGGGTGATGGACTTGGGTTGGAGGGCGTCAAGCTCGATTTGGGCGAACTGGCCCTCCTTGATTTCGCGCCAGCGGTAAACGCCGGGCTCGGTTTCCTGAACTTCGCGGCCGTTCAGGCGGCGCAAGAACTCCATGGCGTTTTCGCGCGAAGCCGCCATGCGGTAAGAGGGGCGGGTGAGAGCTTCAACGGAGTAGCTGCGCAGAAGTTTACGCCAATAGTGATCGAAAAGATCACCGGAAGCGAAGATGTCGCTCCAGGCGACGTCGCCGCCGTAGGCTACCACCACACCAACGACGCGTTCCCCTTTCAGGCCAGAGGTCGCGTTCGCGAAACGGCGCTGCACTTCGTCAACAAAATCATCGATGGAAACTCCGACCGCGCGCGACTCGTAGATTTTTTCGTAAGCTTCCGTGCGGCCGTTACCGGCGATGGCGCCTTGAATATTGGGTTGGGCGATTCTCGCAGGTGGAGCTGCGGGCTTAGCCTTGAGGTTCGTGCCGCTTCGAACGGAATCCCAGACTTTGGTCTGCGCCTGGTCAACAGCCGCGCTTTCGCGCACGCTTGGGTGAACGATGGTATTTGCGGCCGCAAATTGCGCGCTGCCGGTCCAACGGCCGTGCTCGACGCAGAACACATCGAGCGGGAGTGGAGGTCCCCCGGCGGGGACGATCCGGTCTTTGCCAATGACGCGGTCTTGCTTGCCTCCGGTGACAAGTTCGCCGGCGAGGAGCAAGAGCGGGCGCCGGCTACGATTAATTAGGACGAGCTGGTTGACGGAGGCGCCACCGCTGGGCTGGGGAATGTAGACGGGCCGGCCATCGCGACCACGAACCATGGTTTCAGAGCCCTGCTCCCGTACGGCCACTTCGCCGGTGGCGAGACCTTCCTCCAGCGTCAGGAACGGACTGGTGTCCTGGCTGTAAGAGCTAACTACGGGGAAGACGGAGATGTTTTCGAAAGTGACGGGATCAAGAAGCCGCCATTCACCCTCCGGCCGAGACGGTGGAGGATCGGGGCTGCCCGGAACTGAGCCGACTAGAGCCAACCCGCCAAATGCTGTGATGCCAAGAAGTGCGCCGATGAGCGCGGTGAAAACGGAACGTTCCATGAAAGCCTCCTGTGCGTGACCCGCGATCCGGTCAGAGCAAACCAGCGAGGACACGACTCAGCTTTAGAACGAGGAGGCAGAGAATTCTTGCAGGGGAATCCGGCTATGAGTTGAATGGCAACCGATTCGTCAGCGGTCGGAACCGCCGAGATTGGTGCGTGGCTTGTTGCGCTTCGCACTGGAGGCTTCGCTTTCCGCTTTCTCGTATTCGGCGAGCTCCTCGTCGGAGTAGGAGAAAGAGTCGCGCGAAGCGAACATGGAGTTGGAGCGGGCGGCTTGTCGCTTTTTCTTGCGCAGGGCGCCGAATTCGTGGCGCACCTGTCGGATGGGGCCCTCGATGGCCTTCACTTCCACGAGCAGGTCGCTGACTTTCTCTAGAAAGTCGTGAAGGTGGTATGGGCGAAGCACATACGGAAGGCGCGCGGACTCCAGAGGCGCAAGATATTGCCCGCTGGCTAGTTCCGGGATGAGATACAGGACCCGGACGCGACCACCATCGTCGGAGGAAACGCTGGCAAGTTCGCGCAGCGTGACGAAGACCGGCCCTTGGATTCCCGTCAATGCGACATTGGCGATTACCAGGGACCATTCCCCGGTTTTCAGTTCACCCAGCAGCATTTGGCTGTCCGGGACAACGCGGACGCGCCAACCCTCGGAATCCAGGATTTGTTTGACCGCGGTTCCGCCGGTGGCATCGTTGTCGAGGACAAGAATGCCGACCTTTTGAGGGATCGGAGTGGGACTAGTACTCACAATACTTAGTATAGCCCCATCGGTCGGTGACGGGCAAGGAATCAAGCGGCTGCTACGTATTGAGCAAGGGTGGCGCGTCTCCCTGGAGCAAACAGCTATTGTCCCACGACGTAGTTGCTACCGGTCAGAACACGCTGCAGCCCGGTGCCATCCCAGAAAACTCGGTTGGTGACCAAGCGATGAGAGGAATCCGTTCCCGTAAAGAAAACTTGGAGGCTGTCGCGCGACCATTCCGCCCCACGTCCCCACTGCTCCGGTGGACAGAGCGTAGATCGGCGCTTCGAATGCAGTTCGTAGAGGAAGAAGCCTGCGGCCAAGCCCATGGAATCGACGGGCGCTCCCGCTGGGGCAGACAAATAGTCGGCCGAGACGAGCAGCAGGTCCGGATTGATAGGGCTTACGCGAATCGCGTCTGAACTCATGATCTGAAAGCTCGGGCCGTAGATGTCATTGAGTGCCACAGCCTGCGGCAGGGTCTCTTCGCTGAGCCAATAGGCATTCAGCGAATCTGTCGCCAAGATAGTGTGAGCGTCGATCCAGCCGTGCAAAGCGCTAACGGGCTGCGGAGAAAAGGAGACAGCGGATTCGGGAGTGCCTAGGGAGAAAGTCCAGACCTCCCA
>Ga0210409_10002931_pt1 | contig 19663 bp, 20 predicted proteins | sample IncBWH17MmetaG_FD_161649 | JGI IMG/M metagenome (GOLD analysis project Ga0210409, IMG submission 161649) | Forest soil microbial communities from Barre Woods Harvard Forest LTER site, Petersham, Massachusetts, United States - Inc-BW-H-17-M | ecosystem: Environmental > Terrestrial > Soil >... | reverse complement strand
GTCGCCAAGAGCCCGGCCGACATCCTGCGCGGCCATTTCAAGCGCTACGCCCATGACAAGGTCTTCGTCAGCTTCAACAAGGACAGCGCGCTCAAGGTGCTGACCGGATCGACCAATTTCTCCGTCACCGGCCTGTACGTCAACTCCAACCATGTGCTGGTATTCGACGACCCGGTGGTCGCCGCCGAATACGGGCAGCTGTTCGAGACGGTATGGCAAGGCGGCGTCAAGCTCGCCCCCTACCTGCAAGCGCCGTTTTCCTCGGCCACCTTCTCGATAGCGCAGGGCGACTCGCCCGCAACCGACATTACTTTCGCCCCTCATTCGGCCGAATTCGTTAACAAGAATCTCGGCGAGATCGCGGCTCGTATCCAGCAGGAGGGAACGAAATCGGCCAAGCAGGCCAGCGTACTGTTCGCGGTGATGGAAATCGACAATGGCACCAGCCCGGTCTACGCCGCCCTGAAGAACCTGCATGCCGATGAAAACATCTTCAGCTATGGCATCTCGGACAGCAACAGCGGTATTTCCCTGTATGCGCCGGGCAAGAAAACCGGCGTGCTGGTGACCGGCAAACCAGGGAAAGCGATCCTGCCTCCGCCTTTCGACCAGGTCCGCACCATCGCCGGCATCGGCCATCAGATCCATCACAAGTTCGTGGTGTGCGACTTTAACGGCAATGCCCCGGTGGTGTTCTGCGGCTCATCCAATCTCGCCGTCGGCGGCGAACAGGCCAACGGCGACAACCTGCTGGCGATTTACGACGGCGACATCGCCACCGTGTTCGCGATCGAGGCTGTAGGCCTGGTCGACCATTTCCAGTTCCTCGACCGCATGGCTAGCGCAGCACCGCCGGCGCCCGTTAAAATGCCTGTATCCAAGCAGCAAGCTGCGGTGGCCGCAGGCTGGTTCCTGTCGACCACGGATAACTGGGCCAAGCCCTATTTCGATCCTGACGATTTCCACTATACCGACCGCTTGCTGTTTGCCTAGGGAGACGGTACGGCGCTAGCGGCCTGGTCAGGGCGCCTATATTTTTTCAGGGAGTCAGCATGCCGCTCGTCACCATCACTGTCCGCAAACCGAAATCCGCCGCATTCAAGGCCGGCATCCTCGACGCCGTACACGCTGCGCTGGTCTCCAGCGGGGTGCCGGCCACCGATAAGTTCCAGCGCGTCATCGAGCTCGATGCAGAAGACTTCCGCTATGATCCCGGCTACCCGGACCTGAAGTCGGAGCGGATCGAGAATTTCGTCCTGATCGAGATCCTCTGGTCGGTCGGCCGCAGCGTCAAGGTCAAGCGCAAATTGCTGGAAGAACTGATGGCCACCCTCTCCGGTCAAGGCTTGAACAGCGAAGAAGTGATGGTCTGTTTCAAGGAAACCAGCTGGGAAAACTGGTCGTTCGGCGGCGGCCGCCTGATTCACACGTAGCGTCCAAGGAGCAGCCGCTGCACTTCAGGGAGCCGGCCATTGCCCTGGCCGGCTCCGCTGTTACTGCCCTGGCGCTCAGGACCGTCTCAAGATGCGCCGTACAAGGTCCTGGCGTCGGCCTTGAACGCCGCCGCGCTGGCGCCGCGGCTGTAGAACATGTGGCCGCCCGGATACACCGCCAGCTTGACTCGCCGCTCCTGGCCGAAGGCAGGCATCTGGTCGAGGATCAGGCGCGAAGTAAAGAACGGGCAGGACAAATCGTTATAGCCGTGCGCAATCAGCACGCGCATCTTGGAATCGTTGGCAATCGCCTTGCGCAATTCGGCCACCGGCTTGTCGTCGGGCGAGCCGCGGTCCCACAGCTTATTGACGTTGGATGACAGCGCCTCGTAGTGGGTATCGGTTTTCCAGCCCACTTCGCGCGTGACAAAATCGACCATGGCGCTGGTGGTGGGAGCGATCAGCGCTTCCAGGATAGGATCGCCGGACTGGCGGTCGCTGGAACTCGGAAACGGGTCCCATGCGGTGACATTGGAGTCGTAGATGCTGCCGATTTTCTTGTCGGCCCGGTGCGCTTCACGCAGATAGGTATTGGTATCGACACGGCCATCCAGCCTGGCTACCAGCGCCGCATCGAGGCCCGTGTAAGCGGAGACTTTTTGCACGATGCGGCCCACCGCATTCGGGTCGGAGCGGCCGGCCAGAAAATCGGTGACGAACTGCGACCGCACATAGGATTCGACATCATTCATCGCCGCAGTGCTCAGTTTTCCCTGGCGCTCCAGGTTGCCCGCTGTCATGGACGGCAGGTTGATCATCCAGGGCAATGGCGACAAGGCGTCGCCATCGCCGACGGCAGCCGGGTCAAGATATGGCGACACCATCACCAGGCCGCTCACGCCCACGCCCATTTCGGTCTGCAGCGCGTAGGCGATGCGCGGCGCCCGGTAGCCGCCGTAGCTTTCGCCCACTACATATTTCGGTGCGCGCAGGCGGCCATGCTTGACCAGCCAGTCGTAGACGACGCGCGACAGGTATTTGATATCGGCGTCGGTCGAATAGAAATCCTTCTTGGTCGTGTCTTCATCTTCCAGCGAACGCGAAAAGCCGGTGCCGACCGGATCGATGAATACCAGGTCGCTCATGTCTAGCCAGGTATTCGGATTGTCCTGGGTCACGGCGCTATCCGACGGCGCGTCGCCGGCGGTCCCGAACGGCACGCGCTTGGGGCCGATGGCGCCCATGTTCAGATACACCGAAGACGCGCCAGGTCCGCCGTTAAAGGCAAAAGTCACCGGCCGGCCGACTGCGCCGCCAGGAACCGTATAGGAAGTGTAGACAACTTCGGCGATCTTCTTGCCTTTGGCGTTACGCACCGGAATCAGGCCCACCGTGGCTTCGTATGTAAGCGTCTTGCCGCCGCTGCGGATACTCTGGGAGATGGTTTTGTCTTCGGGCAGCGGCAGCAGCTCGCTTTCATCTTTCTTCTCGGCGCCAGCCTTGCTCTCCGGCTTGCTGTCCGACTTGGCCTCAGGCTTGGCATCCGCGGCATGGGCCACCGCCGCCGGCGCCACTGCCAAGGCGGCGGCCAGGGCGATGGCGCTCCAACCGGCGCGCCGGAGTGAAATTTTCATGCAGGAAAAGATGCGAAGCTGCTCAATCATAAGGCGTCTCGAATTGAAAGATTTCAAAGGGAAATGACAGTCAGGCCAGACAGCTGCTAGCGCCACGTCCCTCCGTTCTGACGATGGCGTGCGGGCTGGCGGCAATCTGCGTCTTGAATTTTTTTGCAAATGCAGAATGCATTTGCAACGAGGAGCAATCGTACACGCTTATCCAGGCGAACTGGAAGTGCGCAGCGTGCAAAACTGATTGTCAAATACCGTGGCGACCGCCAGGTTGACAATCAGGATGCAAGGCGGCGAGCCGGGTTTCAGCTGCCGCCGGCTTGCCGAGCCTTGATATCGCGCCGGTTCTTGACCCACAGGAAACGTGAAAACTGGTCGATCCTGCCGCTGGCCTTGCCGATTGTAAAATCCGCGCCGACCATGTTTTGATACTGCTGAGGTAAAAATTCTGCCAGCAACAGATAGCCGCTTCTCACCGTGGTGGTAGGCGCGCTGTTGCCGGCGCCGTCGCTGCCGTTGATTCTTCCCGCATAGTCTTGCGGCCCGCGCGTCACCACATCCACGAAGGTATTGGCGAACCTGGTCATCTGGACCTCGGTAATTGCGTAGCGGCCAGTCGCATAGGCACGGTAGAAGCCGGCGATGTCGAGACTGCCGTGGTTGTTGTCTTCGCCGCTCTTGTCAGGCAAGGCATAGCCCCAGTCGTAGACATCGCTGCCCTTCTTGCTTTTGTACGAGGTCACGCCAGTCGCAAAAAAAGAGGTAATGCTGGCGCTGACGATGGCATTGTATCTGCTGGCGCGGGAGGGATCGTCGCCCAGAATTTCGTGGCAGGCGGCCAGGTTCTGTAAAGCGTAGTTGAACATCATCTGCTGGTTCCATGGCACCGGCAGGCCGGACTTGTAAGGCGAGGCCGCGGAAAAATAATACAGATTGTTGTGCGTCAGGTTGAGCAGGGATTTGAAAATGTGCTGGTCCAGGCTGTAGTCCGCCTCGGTCACATATTTTTTTGCGCGGCTATAGTAGTCGGCGCCATAGTTTTTCGGATCGCCGCTGCCGACCTTCAGATGCCAGATCGCCGGCGTCGCCAGGATCAGCCTGGCGCAGTAACCCAGATGTCCGACCGGGTCGCCCTGCTCGCCGCCGGTGCCGATCGGCGTGGCGCTGACATCATTGGGCCAGACCGGATCTATCCTCCCGGTCCAGATCTTGTGCTGGCCGAGCGGCGCCGGCGCCAGGTCGTTGCGCTCGGACAGGACGCTGTCGCAGAACACCAGCATCTTGTTGAGGATGGCGCGGTCGCCATTGATTTCGTAGACCAGTCCCATCGCCTTGGTCTGTTCGCCGCTAGCTCCCTGGGCCCACTGATTGCCGATATTGTCGCTGGCCGGCGTCAGCGTCTGGATATACGCTTTGAAGGAATTGACTTCCTTGCTGGTGACCGGACCGCTGAAACTCTCGACCACCATGCCGGCGCTTGCCGCCGGATTGGCCGCATGAGCGAATACAGGAAGGATTGCGGCGCATGCGAACAGGCCGGACAGCAGGTTTTTCAGCATCGATTTGTTCTCCGATAGTAAGTCCGGAACGGTGCGAAGCTGGCGATGCGCCCGCTGCCGCTGTCGAACTGGATTTAGCTGAGCTGCCGTAACAAGCTCAACCCAATTGATGTTTCCAACAAACAACATTATAGCAATATAAATATTTCCACAGGGAATCTCATCGATGTGGCCAACTTGAATAGCGGCCGCTCCTGCCGTTCAGCGCTTGCGGGAAAGCGAGCCGATCAACTCGTCATGCCGCTCTTTGTCGCTTTTGTGCAGATAGATCGCAGTGGTCGAGATGTTGGCGTGGCCGGCCGTATCCTGCAGTGCCTTCAGCGAGACCTCGTTGTTGGCGTGCATGGTCAGCATGGTATGCCGCAGCCAGTGCGCGGACGCCTGGCGCAAGGCCTCGGCATCATCCAGATCGCCGGCCGCCTCAGCCAGGATTGCGGCAGCGGCAAACAAGGATTTCATGGCATTGGACGCAGCCTCGTCCGTGATTGAGACCAGCGCCTGTCCGCGGCTCGACAGCGCCAGCGGCGTGGCGTCATTGCGCGCCGCTGGCGCCGGCAGTCCGAACGCCAAGCGGTATGCGCGAAACGCCGCCAGCATCTCTGGCGCCACCGGCAGCCGGCGCGGCTTGGCGCCCTTGCCGATCACATCCAGCCACCAGCGCCCGTCTCCCTCGGTGTATATCGCTCCCATTGCGGCACCGGTCAGCTCGGACAGCCTGGCGCCGGTGGTGATATAGCCCAGCAGCAGAAAACGGTCGCGCGCCCTGGCTTTCATTTTTGCCGGGGTTGTTGCCGGCAGCGCATCCAGCGCGGCATGGACATGCGCAACGGCCTGCATGCTCAGGTAGCGCGTGATCCGCGCGTCGCGCGCAGTCCTGACGTTCTTGACCAGGGCGCCGGCGTTGCGCCGCAAATAGCCGGCATCCTTGGCAAATTCCAGCAACGCTTTCACCACACGGAAAGCCTGGCGCATGCTGGGTTCGGAAAGCGCTCCGGAAAACGGCCGCCAGCGCGGGTCGTCGCGCGGCCACTTGGTGGCGCAGACCCAGATCTCTTCCGGCTGCGGGTCTTTCAGGAAAGCCTTGTAGGCGATCAGGTCTTCAATATGCAGCTGGTACAGCATCTTGCCATGATGCTGGCACCACAGCAGGAAGCGTCCCAGGTCTTTCTTGCTGCTCTTGATCGAGTTTTCAGACAGTTCGCTGCTGTAAAGAAAGGCGCGCGCCAACTCGGAGTCCGAGCGCGCCGCCACCAGCGGTTCCGCTTCTGCACTGCCGGCGAACAGATCCATGCTCAGCGTCGGCGTGTTGACGTTTCTGTCCGGCGGTTCCAGATCTATCAGCGCGAAATGGTCCATTAACGATATTGAAGCAGATAAAAAAAGAGGAAAAGCGGGAGTATTCCCAGGGAACTGAGGAGAATATCACGACATTGCATTTAATCGAGATTATTAACGTAATCTCGACTAAATATGTATATACGTAATTATGATTACTTTTAAATTACGTAATTTTTATTACTTTATTTGAATAATTTAGTAAAATCTTGCTATCGAGAGCCATTTGAAGGAAAAACCATGTCCGAACGCCAGAATCTCAGCTGGACCGCCTGCGATACGCTTGCCGCCCAAGGCAAAAAGCCCTCCATCGGCCTGGTGCGCGAATGGACGATTGCCACCACCGGCGCCAAGAAAGGATCCGACGGCGATGTGCAGAAAGACATCAATGACTGGTATGCCGACCTGCTCAAGCTGAAACGGGATAAAGGCGTCGCTGGCCTGCCGGATGCCGTAGCCACCCTCACCCGCGAACTGTGGCGTTTCGCCGTGGAGTCAGCCAACGATACGCTCGCCGCCGAGCGCAGCACGCTGGCCGGAGAAAAGGCCGAAGCGGAAAAACTGATCGACCTGGCACAGGAAGACACCCTCGCCGCCATCGAGATCGCCAATGAACTGAAGGGGAAACTCACTATCGCCAACGCCGCCCTGCTGAGCCGCGATGAGCAGATCAAGCGGCTGGAAGAAACATTAGCCGAACAACGCGCCACGCTACAGGCAAAAGATGAACGCATCGCCGGCCTGGGCGGCGAACTCAGCCGCAAGGCCGAGGAGCATGCGGCCGGCCTGGCGGAACTGGATGGACTGCGCAAGCACAGCCTGCTGGAAATCGACCGTGCACGCGCGGAATCCCGGCAATGGAAAACCGAATTCACGCGTATCGAGACTGAAAGCAAGGCCGCTGCACACGCCTATCGCGAAAAAATATCCGTGCTCGACAGCGAATTGTCGGGCGCAAAGGGCCGCCTGGGGGCCGTCGAGGAATCCTTGGCGGCAGCCAACCAGCGCGCAGCAATCGTGGGGGCTGGCTTGCCTGACGCAAAACAGGGAAACAACGCCATCAGGCAGCGCTTCGGCAGCAGCAAGAAAGCTGGCGCGGGCAAGCTTGTCCGGCGACGCTGACTTTGCAAGTCCTGGCTGTCACGGCAGCCCCTGGGCAAGGACACGCACGATGGCCGCACGTGCCTGCCGGCCTTCTGGCGTCGGCATCGCCGCATAATTGTGCGGCTGGCCATGGCGCAAATGAAGCTCGACCGGAACCCCCGCTGCGCGCGCCTTTGCGGCCAGATCAACGCTGTCGGGATAGAGCAGGTCAAGTGTGCCAGAGAATACGGTCATCGGCGCCAGCCCATGGAAATCACCATTCAGCGGACTGACATACGGATGGGCGAGATCCAGCTCGCCGGCATACATGCGCCCCGCTTCGACCAAACCGGGAATATCCTGCAGCGGATCGCGCACAGCGATCTCGATCTGCTCCGCGCGGCTCACAGAGGCCTCCAGTCCCGGCGAAATCAGCACCAGCCCGTCCGGTTGACGGTAGCCGGCATCTCTTAGCCATTGAACCGCCGCCAGCCCCAGATTGGCGCCCGCCGAATTGCCGACCACCGTGACCTTGGCGGCCCCCGCGTCTTCCAGCAGCTTGCGCAACAGCTCGCCCATGGCCGGCACAATGTCCTTCGCGGTGGCGCCGGGAGCCAGCGGAAATATGGGAATCACGCAGCGAACGCCCGCATGGCGGCTCAAGTAAGCGACGAAGCGCCAATGGGCGCGCACGATCTCGTTGATAAATCCACCGCCGTGCAGGAATAGCACATAGTTGCCGATGCCTGGATGCGCGGACGACGCCGTATGATAGACCGGCCACCCCTGCGCGCTTTTCTTCACGGATACTTCGACGCCACGGCCCAAGCCCGTCGGCTCATAGGAGGCCGGCCGCAATGCCAATCTGCGCACATGCTCTTGCACGGCAGCCGCGGACGCCAGCCGCTTCTTGATCGGGAGAAGCCGCAGCAGGCCATTGATGCAGCGGCTCTGCCAGCTCGGCCTGGCATCGTCCGGCTGTAGCGCCTGCACGCTTTCCCTATCCAGTCGAAGCTGCTGTGCTGATGATATTTTCCCAACGCTCATGGCTACATCCTCCTGATGTGTGAGTTCGGCCTGCCTGATTGGCTCGGCGAGCGGCAACTCCTGTCATCTGGTCGCCGCCTGTAGTTATAATATGAGCGATGGCTCGTATTTTATACTCGTGTTTGGAGCACCGGAAATGGCACGCAAGCCTCTGACGAAACCCAGGAAACACGCCTCTCAGGAGAGATCGCGGGCGACAGTCGACGCCCTTGTTGAGGCAACCGCTCGCATTTTGGTGAAGGAAGGTTTCGACAAGGCCAGCACCAACCGGATCGCTGAAGTGGCGGGCGTGAGCGTCGGTTCGCTCTACCAGTATTTCCCAGGCAAAGAGGCGCTCGTTGCCGCTGTCATGGAGCGTCATAACCAGGAAATCATGCAGCTCGTCCGTGGCGCGCTGGCCGAGGTCGCTGCCCAGCCGCTTGAAAAAGCGGTGCGCAGGCTAGTTGTCGTGGCGATCGAAGCACATCGCGTCGATCCCAAGCTGCATCGCGTCCTTGCAGAACAGATTCCGCGCACCGGCAGCCTTGAAAATGTAGAAACCTTCAATCGCGAAGCCCATGCTCTCGTCAGAGCTTATCTAGAAGTCCATCGCGACGAACTCCGCACGCTCGACCTGGAACTTGCGACCTATGTCTGCGCGACATCCATAGAGGCGCTGGCCCATACTGCGGTTTTGCACCACTCTGAAATGTTTACGGATGAAGTGGCGGAAAGGCTGATCGAGGAGACCACGCGCCTGGTGGTAGGATATCTGCAATAGCACCGCCGCAGTAATGACGAGCACTTCGACAAATGCGGTCGGCGACAGCACAGCAATTTCACCGTCTTAGCCTAAATCACAACAACCGCGTCGAACCGCCCGCGACAGATTGATTTGACTCAAACTTGAGGCATTTTTAAAGTCATCCGGCATGCTGCGCTATATCAATCGTGACTTTTCTTAACGCACTCGGCGCCTCGGATTTCTTAAGTGCTCCACGCGGCCACAAGGAATCCACAAGACCCTCAGCCTTCCCTTGAATCCACTGCAAACAGTTGCTGATGGCGTTCTTCAGTAGCATCGTCGGCAGGAAACATGCATTCCAGGCGCAACTCCTGCGCGGCGACATTTTGCGGCGCTCCAACGCTAGTCACCATCGAAAAATAGCGCAGAACCATGCCCTCGCTGATGAAACCAAGCGGGACAACCGGCATCGCGGACGGCGTGTGATACGTTTTCCAGTCGCGCGGCACGTCCGGATACGCCAGCAGTTCGTCGAGCAGAGCTCTGGTGCCGCCGTCAATCACGTGGCCGACCGATTCGCGATATACGCGCTGCAGCAGGCTGCGCGAGACATTATCCCAATCGGCCACAAACGGACGCATGCCCTGCGGATCGAAGATCAGATGCAGCATGTTGCGCGGCCCTTGGCGTGCCGCCATGTCGATGAAGTGATTGAAAAAGCGTGGCGCGGCATCGTTGGTCATCAATACGTTCCAGTTCCGGTCCATCACGATCGCCGGAAACGGCTCATGCTGGCGCACGACCCGCTCGAGCGCACGGACGACGCTATGCATCTCCTGAGCATTCCATGCCGCCTCCGAATACGCCGGCGCGTAGCCGGCGGCGAGCAGCAGCGCATTGCGCTCGCGCAGCGGCACGTCTAGCGTTTGCGCCAGGGCCAGGATGGTGTGGCGGCCGGGCACGCTGCGCCCGCTCTCGATGAAACTGATCTGGCGTTGCGAGACGCCGGCTTCGAGCGACAGATCAAGCTGACTGACGCCACGCACGTCGCGCCAATAGCGCAGCAAATCGCCAAATCCGCCAGTCGGCACTTTCGGAGCAGAACTGGTGACGCTCATCTGGTTTCCTCATCAAGGCGGGCCAAGCTGACTGGCTCAGGATGCCGACGCATGCCAGGCGAATTCCTGGAACGGCGTTTCGAGCGGCGGCTGGGTAACGCTGCCAGTGTAGTTCGTGATAGTGGATGCAGCAACCACCGCAATCACCTCGAGCACCTGCTCGTTGCTGAATCCCGCTTCGAGGAAACCTCTCTGGTCCGCTTCGGCAAGGCGGCCGCGCTTTTCGATCAGCGCACGCGCCAGCGTTGACAGCGCGGCCAGCCCGGTGTCAGCAGGCAGGCTGCCGCGCCGGATTGCGTCGACATCTGCGGAATGTACGCCCTGCTTCAACGCCAGCGCGGTATGAAACGCCACCGGCCACTCGCTGGCGTTGGTGACCGCATTGGTCAGCAGCAGCACCTGGATCTGCGGCTCCGTCAGACTGCTGGCATGGACGCGTTCAAACAGGCCGATGAAGCCGTTGATCAGCACCGGTGAAGCAGCCATCGTGGCCGCGATGTTCGGGATCAGGCCGAACGCCTGTTGCAGTTGCTGCAGCACGGGCTTCGATTGCGCGGGTGCGGAGTCGATGGTGTGGACGGGATAGCTGGACATGGTGTCTCCTTGGCGGTGAGCGCCACCGGATTGGCGGCGCGAGAATCAAAGAGTAGAGGCAGGCGTGAGACGCGGCAATTACATCGGATGTAATCGCCATGCGGCTCGGTGAAGATCCAGTGTCGAAACGAGCTATGTTTTATCAGCAATTTACAAGATTGCGGACGTCGGCAAGCAGCTACCCGATTAAGATATGCTAAAGATGATTCTCCTCGCCAACCTACAAGGATTCACCAAAGGAAGCTTAACCATGCTGAATAAGTACGCCGTTGCGAAAAAGGCCTGTCGCATTCCACGCTGTCTCGTGCTGGGCATATTGCTCACGCCGTTGCTGGGTAGCGCGATGGAGATGGCCGCCGCGCCTGAACAAATCGCGCTGACTGCCGATCAATGGCAAGCCAACGGCAAGGTGACATTCAAGCAACAGCAAGGATACCCGCACGGACTGATATCTGTGAAGGACGGTGGCGCCGTTCTGAAAAACCGGACGTTTGACAGCGGCACCATCGAATACGATATCAGCGAAGATGCCGACAACCAGGGCATTGCCGGGATCTGGTTTCGCCAGCAGGACAAGGACACCGCCGAGAATTTCTATCTGCGCACGGATTCCGATTGTCCCAGCTCGATTGAGTGCGTGCAATATGCGCCGGTCAGTCACGGCAACGTGCAGTGGGACGTCTATCCTGAATATCAGGCCAAGGCGCCGGTGCATGCGCATGGCTGGAATCACGTCAAGCTGGTGATTTCCGGAAAACGCATGAACGTCTACATCAATGGCGAAACAGCGCCATCGCTGCAGGTTGGCAGGCTGGAAGGCGGCGCTCTTTCCGGCGCTATCCAGCTGCGGGGAGACGCCACCTTTGCCAACCTGAAACTTGTTCCAGGCGCCACGGAAGGCCTGTCGCCGGAACCGGCAAAGGACGTGACAGAAGGCGATCCGAACTATGTGCGCAACTGGTTTTTATCGCCAGCGCTGACCATCCCGACAGGACAGGAAGCCGTGTTTTCAGCGATGCCGGCCAAGGCCGAGGCATGGGAAGCTATTGCTGCGGAGAGAAAGGGCTTCGTCAACATCAGCCGCAAGCATGGAAACCCGGGCGGCGCACCTGATCTCATATGGCTGAAGACGAATATCGATTCCGACCGCAACCAGAGCAAGCACGTGGCAATCGGCTGGGCGCGGCAAATATGGGTTTTCGTCAACGGTAAGCCGGCTTACGCCGACAAGAATTTCTACTATCCTGCGTCTGGCAGAAAACCGCCCTTGGGCCGCATGTCGCTGCAAAATGGCGGCTTCGACTTGCCCCTGCAAAGCGGGCAAAACGAAGTCGAGATCGCCATCAGCAATGACCTGCATTCATTGCACCACTGGGGGTGGGGATTCGAGTTTCGCTTTGATAACGTGGATGGATTGAAAATGCAGAAGGCGAAGCAAGCCATGTAGCACACACTGACGGAGAGAATATTCCTTTGCTTGCGAAGTTGCCCCTATCCGGTTGATCCAGTCGCCACTGCCGTGCAAAGGCTGCGGCCTGGTGGTGCGACCTCTCAAAATCCAACGCACATCGATCTGCACTTAAATGGCCGGGAGCTGACGAACTCGTTCTGCTTAGCCGGCCGTCAGCGATGTATCGCCGCTCAATGCCAATGGCTGCGACCTGGCCCAGCGATTGGCCGACAGCGAAAAAGTCAGCGCGCGCACCTGGTGGTACCAGCCGGCCGGCACATACAAAAGCTCACCAGGCTGCATGATGCATTCGACCAGTGCGGCCTGGCGGGCCAGCGGAAATTTCTCGAAATCCGGCGCCTCCGGGTCAAACGGCGAACCGAACAGGATGGCGTTCGCCTCGCGCGGATACAGGAATTCGTCGTGATGCGGCGGCGCCAGGAAAATGCGTTTGCTGCCCCAGATCTGCGCAAAGATATTGTCGTCATAGTCGCAATGCAGCGGGGTCACTGTTCCGGCAGGACCAAGCCAGAAGCGCGGCGGACCCATTTTCTTGAAATAAGCTGGCCAGTAGCACAGCCTGTTCAATTCACGCAGTTCCAGATTGCCCAGGTACGGCGGCAGTTCCTGCGTGTTATCGGCAACCAGCTCAAGATAGGCCAGCAGCGACATGTCCTGCATCGCCCGGTCCGGCGCGAACGCGGTATTGATATAGTCGCCCACCCTGGCGCGCACCTGCAGCTCGCCAAAGTGATCGCGCAGCGTTTGCGGCGTAAGCGCGGACAATGGCCACTTGCCGACCAGCCCGGTGATGATGAATGGCAGACCTTCTGCTGCACGGGCGCGAAACCCTGCGGCGTCGAGAGGGCCCATGCGCGGCACTGCAGAAATGGTTGGGAGCCTGCGCCCGGCGCACTTTATCGCTTCACGCATTTCCTGTATTGACGTGACGCCACGCACCAGCGCATCCCTGCGCTCCCGCGCCTGTTTTTTGGCAATGGCTTCTTCTGGCGACATGGGCGTCGATGTCGGCCGCGGCGGCAGCGATCGCGACGGCGCGCCTGCCTCTGGCCGCTCCTGATTGGCGGCTGACGGATTTTTCATATTTCCATTTTTCTATAGCTGCTCAGCTGGACATGAGCGTTGAGCCATCCGCCTGCAGCCGCGCATCGGTGCCATCAATGTGATCCAATCCCCAGATCCTGATCTGGGCCATCAATGCACGCAGCGAGCGCCCTTTTTCAGTCAATCGATAACCCTGCTTGCCAGCGATGTCGCCGGATGGGTAGTGTTCGACCAGACCGTTGGCAGAAAGCCGGGCCAGCCGCTCGGCAAGGATGTTGGTTGCGATTCCCTCCGGCGACGCCAGGAACTCCTTGAAATGCGATTTGCCGTGCAGCAGATCTCGAACCACAAGCAGCGTCCACTTGTCGCCTAACAGGTCCAAGGTGCACGCGACCGGGCACACCGAACGCCGATTCCCGTTTTGAGCCGGGCTCGCGGTGTGTTGGAGGTGGGCAGCGCCCTGCTTAGCGCGTGGCAAGGGAGCCCCTTGGCAACGGCCGCCGGAGCGGGAGCGGATTTTGATCGTGCATGGCTTGACTTTATCCAAAATACTTGCAAAATACAAGTCTATACTTGCATTTTGCAAGTGGAAATCCGATGCCGCCTGGCAGTGGCAAGATCAAGCACTACTCACCGGCGTCCATGTCGACAACATTTGCAGGAGTCTTGTATGGAACCCGTCAGAAACCTTGCAACCTTGCTTCCCTTTGCGGCAAGCGTTACCTTCGGCTTGCTCGCCTGGGGAGCATTCTTCTTAAACTATGTCTGGCCGCGCATGCGCGAGCTCCCCCTGCACGCGGCGATACGCCCTGTCCTGCACCTGCACTTGTTCCGGTTTATAGGTCTGGCTTTCATCGTGCCCGGTGTCGTCAGCCCCAGTCTTGCGGCGGGATTCGCCGCGCCCGCGGCATACGGCGACCTGCTTGCCATGGCGCTGGCCTGGGTCGCTCTGCTGATGGGATCGGGCCGCTATTCGCGCATCGCGATCTGGACCTTCAACTTGTGGGGTTTTGCCGACCTTTTATTCGCCTTCTACCAAGGCGTGATCGGCGTCGGCATCGACCCGGCCACGCTCGGCGGCGCCTGGTTCATCCCGACTGTCGGCGTTCCGCTCTTGCTTTGGACGCATGTATTGGTATTCGCGATCTTGCTGCGCCCTTCCCGCTCCGCCAGCTTCCTCGCTCGTGCAGCCTAACAGGCAGCATGCAGGGCGCGGCAACCTTTGAAAGGGAATCCGTTTGCGGAAGATGGCTAACCGTCCGCTTGCATCCGCATCACCACGGGAGCGTGCCGAGTGTTGCGTGCGTGAACGTGCCGGTCGGGCCATCCGGGCCGAGCAGCGCAACGCGCACCACCTCGCGGGCACCCTCCTGCAAGGTGTCCGTGCCCTCATAGTTGTTGAGGTTAGTCTTGGTAAAACCCGGGGAGACGGCGTTGACCTTGATCCCGGCCGGCTCCAGCTCAATTGCCATGGCCAGCGTCATCGCATTGAGAGCCGTCTTGGATGCAGGGTAGACCGGGCCAAAGATTGAACGATATGGGAAGGCCGGGTCCGCATTCCGCGTCAGCGATCCAACGCCGCTCGATACGTTGACAATGCGGGCAGCCGGCGCCTCGCGCAGCAACGGCAACATCGCCTGGGTAACGGCGAGGACGCCGAACACATTGGTCTCCCACACCGCGCGCACCTCATCGAGGGACACGACGCTCGGGCGTGTCAGCTTGGCATACTCCATCACGGACATGCCAGCCAGCTTGCTGGTATGCGAGATAGCCGCGTTGTTGACCAGCACGTCGAGATGGCCGAACTCCGTGCGGATGCGTTCCGCCGCGGCAGCGATCGAAGCCTGATCCGTCACATCCAGCTGGAGCGCGCGTGCATCCAGCCCGATCTCCTTGACCGCAGCTTCGCCGCGCTCGCGATTGCGCGACCCGACCAGCACAGTGAAGCCGTCTGTCACCAGATCCTTCGCGACTTGAAAACCGATTCCTTGATTAGCTCCGGTGACCAGAGCGACGGGTTTGTCCTGCATGGCAATCTCCTTGTTGTGCTGCGTTGAGCTGAAGAGCAAGCCGCCAGCCGCGCCAGTCCTGCAAGCGACCGCGGCGGTTTCGCGATAATTCCTTCGGGTGATTTGCGATACAGAGACTTTAGCTCGCTGCGGCTGGACGCACTACAACCAAGAGTCCAGATTTCATTTGCAAGAGTCCGATTTTGGCCGACTGCTGCCTAACTTGACTTTCCACGGTTACTGCGCAATCTCGTCATAACCTCGCCCCAGAAATTGAACCAGGCAAAAGCCATTGCCGAAAGGATCCGCCATGAGCGCCAGCCGCCCCCACTTGTGCGTGGCGACGGCCTCCTCAAGACGCGCCCCGGCCGAGACCGCCTTCTGCACCGCAGATTCGATGTCGTCAACGACAAAATCAAGATGGACTGGCGTCCAATGACGATCGTAGCTACGACACTGAGCAGTTGCGCTCGCTGCTTGCGTTCCCTCCGCTTTGAGCAAGAGGTAGATCGGCGCGGAACTCCCCATCATTTCCACGCCGCTGGCGCCGAAGCGGCGGCCGACCGTCAGGCCAAACGACGCTGCGTAGAAATCAATGGCCTTCTCAAGATTGTCGACGTCGATGTTTACGAGAAGTTTCATTACCTCGGCTCCCTGTCTCTAATAGAGATGCTACTGCAACGGGTACCTGTACATCAACAATAGCGTGGGCGCCACAGATTTTCCAATTTCACAACATCTCACGCTGCAGTTGAATCCCGCTTCACAGCCACGCACTTGATCTCGACCAGCAAGCCCGGATGGGCAAGATCGGACACGCCTATTGCGGTCCATGCGCATGTGCCGCGCGGGAAAACCCGATTCTTTACCTCGCGGAATACAGACATGTGCTGGCTCATCTGCACATGGTACGTCGTCATATCGACAACATCCTCAAAAGTACAATCGGCCGCTTGCAGCAGTACGCGCAGATTTTCCCAGCACGCCAGGAACTGTTCCTCGGGATCGGCGATTACTTCGAGATCGGCGGTACGTCCGACCTGCCCGGCGCAAAAAACGGTGGCGCCGACCTTCACCGCCGGCACATAGCCTGCGCGCTCGACGATGCCTTGCATCGCCGGAGGGACGATCAATTCCCGGTCTGTCATGTGATTTTTCCGTAAAAGTTGAAACGGGCATTCGCCGCGCTCCGAATTATGACCGCTTGTGACTGATAGCGGAGATTTGCAGCCCCTCGCTGATGAAGAGATTTTGTTCCGCTAATATAGACGGCACGGGTTGCGATCCACTATATTGCGTCAGGCCTCGCGCAGACCCACACACTTAGACCCACACACTTTTGAGGAGAACTCATGTTTGACCACGTCAAATTCGGCGTCAGCGACTATGCGGCGAGTAAAGCGTTCTTCCTCAAGGCACTCGAACCGCTTGGCGTAGCTGTTGTCTCGGAGGGGCCGCCGACATACGGTGTCGAGCTTTGTCCTCCACAGGGCAAGGCTTCATTGTGCCTGTACCAAACCGAGGAGAAGCCGGCGCATCTGCACCTGGCGTTCACGGCCGAGAGTCGCCAGCAAGTCGACGCCTTCTATCGCGCGGCCCTGGCGGCGGGCGGCACAGACAATGGCGCGCCTGGCCTGCGCCCGCACTACCACGCGAACTACTATGCAGCTTTTGTGATTGGCCCGGATGGGCACAACATCGAAGTGGTTTGCAGCCAGCCTGATTCCTAAGCCTTGCGCCGAGGGGACGTCCCTCGATCCTTGTCCAAAGCAGTCATTCGATCGAACGGCGAACACCGTCCGCAACTGGCCGATTGCAACCACGGGGGATAGACCGCTATCGCCCCAAAGGAGACTGTCGTTAATCTGGAGTGACAGGTGGTCAGTTGGATTTCGACTTATTCGCCCCTCCCCCCCCCCGACTTGCTCAAAGCCGGTGAGTAAGGTATTGGGATATGATCTCAGCAATCGTCAAATCGCCTCTTCGAAAACATATTTCGATATTCACTACCGATTATCGGAGCGCACAGACAATATGCGTAACGGATGCGACAGATTCCTCTTTTCATAGTCAAGGCTGTATTATTACAAGGACATTTAATGGATTTTTTTCAGAAGTGGTTCTTACCGGTAGTTGCACCATTTTGTTTCGTTGTGAGTGCTAACGCATCGACTGCTACAGATACTTCGGTAGCTTCTTCACAACGACAGGAATTGCTAGAGTTTAAAGCGGCGCTCCCTAAAATTCCGCAATTCCCTCGCACGGGAGATGCCTTGTTAGAGAGGTTGTTGAAAATTACAGCAGGTGCAGAAAATCAAGTTTATGTACATTTTGTTGATAATATTTTCGATGTCGGCGCATGGCCATGGAAAACGCATCGCGCAAATAATGGATTTTTACGAATAGATTCCGGCCCCATTCCTATTGACGGAGATTGGTATATTCATTTACGTGAAATCGATAAACAGCCTGCGTGGGCATTTCAAATGATGTTTATGCACATCGATGGTGATCAGTCGGTATTTGAAAATGTACCGAAAGTAATGCCGAAAGTAATATGTATTCGAGAAGGACAAATATCAGACGCTTTATTACGTCAAGGCTGGAAATTGGAGAGAAGTATAGAACGGATTCCTCAAGGGTTGTGGGTAGGTTCTTATATCTTCAATAAAGGCAAAAATTATTCAATAATCATGAAGTTTTCAGAACCAAATAAAAATAACGATTCGTGCTTAACGTACATGAGTGTAAATTGACCAGCAGCTGCATTTAGCCCTTACTTCAAATTCTATTAAATAGACTGAAGACGGCCCAGACTGTGTGAAAAGCATTATCTGCCTAGCAGAACTCCATTGAGTCAGGTTGCAATGACGGTCGAACTGACTGTAGCAACCAGTCTGAAGTGGGCGTTCGACCTTGAATGCTCGACTGGCGGCTTCTGGCCGTTTTGAGCCGGTCGCGACACGCTGATTGCAAAGCATGCAGCCATCCTGTTTCACAGGCGCGGCTTAAAATCTTTCGTGCTGCCATCAGCTTTTTGTACTTTAAGGCGTCAAATGAGGGGGGCGTACAAAGTTGATTCCTCTATCCAGGACAGCATAAGAAACCTTTGTCCGTGCCGAGTCCGAATAGCGGTACAGAAGCTCATACGTATGGCCCGCAAGGCCATCCAATTCCACTACGTAGTTGGAGGTAGTGAACCCGGTGGCAGTCACCATCCCTAATTGGTGATTACCAGGTAGCAGCAAAACTTCATCAGGCGCACCATATATGGCCGCAACCATTTTTCCGTCGACCCTGGCAATGTATGAGTGAAGTTGTCCCGGCTGAAATGTGCCGTACTGTGTGAAGACCACGGCAAGTTCGCTGCGTTGCCTCTTCGGTCCCTCATAAACGTGGCGCGATTTGTCACCCCCACCAGGCGCAACACATGCAGCAAGCATCAGAAGAACGATTGAACCAAGTACTAATTTAATTGATACAAGCTTCATAGTATTTATGATTAATGAATTAGAGGGTGGCGACAGGAGAGCATAGATACTAAGCAACTTTTCCGCGTTAAAGTTGCAAGCCGCTAAAATAAATCTATGGTTACCCCGATTTTTGCAAGGCTATGTAACGCCATACCTAATTCCTGAAAGATTTTTCTACCGAAGATTGTGTTCCGCTTACTTTTGCGAGCTAACGCGCGGAATGGCCGCATTAGAGTAAAAGCCCGACTGCCCGCTCCTGGCCGTTTTGAGACGATCGCTACAGGTTGATTTGGCTCTAGCGGCCGATTGCGCTTTCCATGAACGAACGTCCAACATTTGAAATGAGACGCTTGACCCGACCTATCAGGGGAAGTCGTCTCGATCGAAATCTGGGAGCGCGTCACGCAAATAGCTCAATCGCGTCTTCGCTCCACTCATGGCCTTGACTCCCCCAAGTAGCATTGTGAGCCGATGCCGGAAATCCTGTGCGGCAGTAGCCTTGCTTAGATGAGAAATCAAAGACGGCGTGTGGGTATCCATTGATAAGCAAGACGGCCTTCTGACTGTCGAGAGACCATCCGATTTTGACGGTTGATGGCTTGTCGCGATCTGAAATGTTTGCAACGTTATAGATATGCAGTGCATCTTGGATCGGTTGCACTTCATGCGACGCATCAAGTGCATAGAAGTAGCCAGTGGCATTGTCGTCTTCAAAGATCGCGACATACAATCCTTCGGGCGCGGAGCTCTCCACTACAGTTGGTTGACCTACCTGGAATGTCTTCTCTGCGGTGATTTGAATTGGCATCGGAGTGACACTGTTCTAGCGTTGAGTTAAATAATTGTGAAGTAAGACCGCATAACCCGACGTCATAATGACATGAATAAAATTGCCCGGCAATAACGTTTTGGCGCTGATTTGGTCGGGGATTTGACTGCCCGGATTTAGCCGATGGCCGCCCGTTACATTTGTCGACTATCTCGTAATACTACGTCTAATATTCGAGGCTTGTTCCGAAGAACGTAAGCGTGATGTCCGACACGTCTAGCGGCACCTGAAATATGTCGGCATGATAATGCGCAGGGGCACTCAGTGACAGTGTCCATGGAGCGAAGTGTGGACAGAGTGACTCAGACGGTTG
>Ga0210409_10002930_pt1 | contig 19664 bp, 17 predicted proteins | sample IncBWH17MmetaG_FD_161649 | JGI IMG/M metagenome (GOLD analysis project Ga0210409, IMG submission 161649) | Forest soil microbial communities from Barre Woods Harvard Forest LTER site, Petersham, Massachusetts, United States - Inc-BW-H-17-M | ecosystem: Environmental > Terrestrial > Soil >... | reverse complement strand
AACGTGCATCTGCAGGAGGCGGCTCCCCCGAGATCCGGCGGTCGCAAGTCCGCGAGTTGGTTTCGTGGGTGCAGGCTGCGGAGGACAATCAGATTGCCGATCTGGTCGGCGGAGATTTCAACTTCACACCGGAGAGCCCCTCATGCCGCGAACTGGCGAATTCGCTGGGGCCCAGCGTGCAGCAACTCGGCGGCGGGGACCCGTTTGTGACCTGGGACGGGCTGTCGGCAAAACGCGGCGCGGGCCGAACGATCGATCACATTTTCATCCGGGAACGCACGACCTATCAAGACTTGCAGGCCGGCCAGCGCGTGGTATTCACAGCGGCAAGTTTGAAACAAAGGCTTTCCGATCATCTCGGCATTGAAGCGCTGGTGAACTTGAGCCCTGCTTCCAGCCTCGCGCGAGCGGTCGGCCCGCGGCACGAGAGTTATCTCGTGCCTGCGGTTGCCTCCGGTGGAACTGTGTATGGCGGAGGCGGGAACTAACCGCCTATCTACAAATCTGCAGCTGGGGTCGGCCTAGCCGAACGTGCCTTGTGCGGCCGGAGCCGCCGGATTGGTCCACCAATGCTTCAGTATTTCGCCACCGGCGCTTTGGCTGCCAGTAGCCCAAGGCCCTGGGCCATTTCCCGGGCTTTGCTCAGCATCATTCCCGCTTCGCTGGCGACGGCGATGAACTGGAACCCTTCGGCCAGGCGTCGCTTGGCTGCTGCCGTGTCCGCGACATGAATACCCGGTGCTACCCCGTGTTTTCGGGCCATCTTCAGAACGTGCGCGAGGGCCTCCGTAAATGCCGGGTCATCGCTTTCAAAGCTGGGCGATTTGCCCAGCGAGTGGTGCAGATCGTTCGGGCCAATGAACACGACGTCAATTCCAGGAACGCTCAGGATTTCATCGGCCCTTTCAATTGCTTTGACGTGTTCGGCCATAAGCACGACGAGAATCTCGTCGTTGGCGCGGGCGTAATACGTAGCCGGATCGGTTTCAAAATTGACGGCGTGTAATTGCCCGCCAATCGAACGGTTCCCGTGCGGCGCGTAGCGGGCGGCCGCCACGGCGGCTTCGGCCTCCGCGCGCGAGTTGACCATCGGTACGACAATTCCCCAGGCGCCCGTGTCCAGGACGCGCTTGATGTTTTCGCCCGTGTTCCAAGGCACACGCGCCAAAGGCACGGAACCGCTGGCCGAGACGAGCGCGAAAATGGTGGCGGCCGTTTCCAAGTTGGTCGGCGTGTGCTCCAATTCGACCGTCAGCCAGTCGAAGCCAACGCGGGCCATCATCCGGGCGGCCAGAGGATCGGATAAAGTCAGCCAGGTGCCGATGCTGGGATGCCCCTGCTTGAGTTTGGCGCGGACAGAGTTCGTTTTCATTCAGGTCAGCTTGATGTTTCGAGAATTCATTTCCGCAACGCTCTAAGCCTGGGCGAGTCATAGACCGACGGGTCCACCAGGAACTGCGGTTTGCGGCCGTTCATCAAATCCACAATCGCTTGCGCCGCGCTCAGGCTCACACGTTCCCCCGTTTCGCGGGCGAAGGAGGCCAGATGCGGGGTGAGCAAGAGATTCGGAGCACTGCGCAGCGGATGCGCGGCCGGCAGTGGCTCGAGCGTAAAAGTGTCCAGCGCCGCCCCGGCGATCCACTTCTCGTTCAAAGCGCGCACCAGGGCCCCTTCATCGACCAACGCCCCGCGCGCGGTGTTGATCAAGTATGCAGTGGGTTTCATTCGCCGCAGTTGCGCCTCGCCGAGCAGGCCCCGATTTTCAGCGGTGAGCGCCGCGTGCAGCGACAGGAAGTCGCTCTCTGCAAGAAGCTCATCAAGGGAGACATACCTGATCCGTGGCTCCTCGCTGTTCGGCTCACATCGGGGGTCATGAGCCAGCAGCCGCATATTGAAGCCGGTCGCCCGTCGTGCCATCGCCTGACCAATCCTCCCGTAGCCGAGAATGCCCAGCGTCTTCCCAAACACATCCGTGCCCCAAGCCGCCTCCCATTTGCCCTGGCTCATGGAGCCGTGACCGACGTGCACCCGGCGAGCGATGCTGAGCAGGAGCGCGAAGGCGAAGTCGGCTACGGTTTCGTTCAGCAATCCCGGCGTATAGGTGACGACAACGCCCTGCGCAGTGGCCGCCGGAATATCGATGGCATCATAGCCCACTCCCCAACGCGAGATGATTCTGAGCTGAGCTGCTTCGGGTGAGGCCAGCACATCGGCGGTGAACCTGTCCATGCTGGCCAAAACCGCCTGCTGGTCTCGCAACAGCGGCAGCAGTTCGTCCGCGGTATAGGGCCCGAACCTGACCGGCAGGGTCAGCTCGCAACCCGCCCCTCGCAACAGCGCCAGGGCAGACTGACCCACCTCGTTGAGGGTGCGAGCTGTGATCAGCACTTTCCACGACATGGCGCGCAGTGTAGCCGCCCGGCCTTAGGGCGCAAGCCAACGGGCCCAAAGCTATGGGAAGGGCTATAGGACCACGGGACGACGGGACCACGGATGAGGACGGAATGGTCACAAGAAGGCGCGAAAAGGCACAAACGGGTGATAATTAGAAAGCTGGCGGGGGCTTAGCGGAAAATACCAGTTCGAGTCAAAATGCGGGAAGTGGTATTACGCGGTAGTAGCTGTGATTAGCGGGGATTTGGTGGTATTAACTGATATTCGATCTGGAGGGCGGGGGATGCGGCGGCTTGGGACAAGCGCGCCCTACCGCGCGGAAGTTCAATTTTGGTGCCGATAGCTCACGATAGGTCCCGGTAGGTCCCGATAGGTCATGCTCCGGGAACATGCCCGCGGGAGCTATCGGGAGCTATCGGGACCACGGTTTTGGGCGAGCGGGAGCTATCGGGAGTTATTAAAGGCTGAAGGATAAAGGATGAAACCGATGGTCCCTGGCCAACCGGGAAGGCTGTCAACGAGTGGGACAGGGGCAGGCGGATTAGGCGTATAGAATATCTTGTGTGCGGAGGGGGGTGGTAAAGCAGCGGTGACACGGTGACAAGCCCGTGTTTACCGAGGGATCTGTGCGTTTTCAGCGGTGACAAAACGGTGACAAAACGGTGACGAAGCGGTGACAAGTATGAAAGGCAAGATGGTTAGGTATCGGCTATCCGTTAGGGCAGTGGCTCAAAGGGTGGCGGCATAGACCGGACGGGTGGGTGGGCGAAATATTTCTTTCTTGGGCGATGCACCGGTGGGATCCGTTATCCGTTAGGCAATACCCTAATTCTGTTTTCTCCGCGGGGGGATAGGGTGGAGAGCTTTCAAAGCGTGACAGCGTGACAAGGACGTTTTTACTGAGGGATTCTCACTTTTGAAAGCGCGACAAGGCGCACCGTGTCACGCTTTGAACCGTGACAAAGTGACAAAGAGTCCCGTCTCGAAGCCGTTTTCAATCCGCTGAAAGCGGGTAGCAAAGAAAGGGAGTAGAGTATTTCTTTCTTCCGGCGGGAGGGGTGAGCCAGGGGTGATCCAGGGGTGAAACGTTTCCACAGGCCGTGTTTACCGAGTGATTGTGCGTTTCAGGGGTTGCCGAAGGCTGATCCTTGAGGTTGGCAAGGCTGATCCTTGAAGATTGACAGCGGAGGAACGCCCGTGATGCGGTGAGGCCGTGCGTGGGGCAGAATATTTTTTCTTCCGCCGGGGGACGATCCAGGGGTGATCCAGGGGTGAAACGTTTCCACAGGCCGTATTTACCGAGGGATTGTGCGTTTGAGCGGTTGCCGAAGGCTGATCCTTGGGGTTGCCAAGGTTGATCCCTTAAGGGTGCCAAGGGCTGATCCTTCAGGCGGTCGAAGGCTGATCCTTGAAGGTTGCCAAGGCTGATCCCTGAGGGTTGAGGCCAAGGGGCCTTCTGGCAGGCGCGTCAACCGAGGCTATCAGATTGCGGGGTTGCAGCCCAGGCGGGTTCCGGGGTTTTTAGGAATCGGGCGGGGATTGGCCGAGGGCATGGACGATGTCGGCGAGTTTGCAGCCTTTAGACGACCCTGACGATCCGGGAGATCGCCTCGCGGCTGCACCTGGGAAGCTGGAAGAGCCTGAACAATAAACTATATTTGGCCAGCATGGGGCCGAAAGAAAGTAACGAAACGTGGAAGGACAAAGTGAAAAGTTATGGCTTACTCGTTTCCCCATTTCCCGAGTCGTTTAGTGAGAGTGTGGCACCGAGCGGGCATGTTGCCAGGCATGCAGCACGTGGCCGAAGATAGCATCGGTACCCACCCCGTTTTTCACTTGCGCAAACACCACTGGCCCGCTCCCGCGCATGGAGTTCGCGTCGCGACCCATTACAGACAGGTCAGCTCCGACGGCGGAGGCCAGATCGGTTTTGTTGATGACCAGCAAGTCAGATTGAGTGATGCCTGGGCCGCCTTTGCGGGGGATCTTGTCCCCGCCCGCAACGTCGATAACGTAGATGGTATAATCGGCCAACTCACGGCTAAAGTGGGCGGCGAGGTTATCGCCGCCGGATTCGATCAGCAGCAATTCTGTGTTGAATCGGTGGTGGAGGTCTTCCAAGGCCAGCAGATTGGCGGAAATGTCTTCGCGAATCGCCGCGTGGGGACAGCCGCCGGTCTCGACCGCGCGGATGCGTTCCGACGCCAGGGCCTGGTTGCGGATGAGGAATTCCCCATCCTCCCTGGTGAAAATATCATTCGTCACCGCCGCCAAGTTGATTTCATCCCGCAGCCCTTGGCACAAAGCGAGCATCAGCGCCGTTTTCCCGCTCCCCACCGGCCCGCCGACTCCGACTGTGAAGGCGCGCTGGCTAAAGTCACGGGCGAGTGGCGCCGTCCGATCATCAAAGCGGCCCGGGTGATCGAGGTGCGGATGGTGGTGGCCGGATGGCCCGTGGGTATGTTCGATGGAGTTCATAACCTTTTCAGGTCAGCTTTGAAACAGCCTGGAGTAGAGCCGGTCCTGGTTGGCTTGCCAGAGATCCAGCAACGGGGCGGTTTGAGCGATTTCATCGACTGAGAGATTCCGGCAGCGCTGTAACATTTTCTCGGCCTCCGCGGCGAGGCGGTGCTGCACCGCCTGGCCTTGGAGTGGGCCAACGACCCCCAACCGCACGGCAGCGGAGACCAGCGCGCGTAAATGGAAAAAGCAAAACAGTCGCGCGGCATCAGCGCGAGCGAAACCGAGTTCAAGCAGGATCACGCCGAAGACGGGCGCGAGATGAGCGTAAGGGCAAACCTCGCCGCCCAACCGCCTTAGCCTCTGGAGCCCGGGTGTGGCAAAGATCCGTTCCGCCGAAGCGAGCAGCGCCTGGCCCTGCACACGGCTGGCACGGTTGGCCACATGATCCATAATGAAGCTGTCGCAGAGGCGGTTCAGTCCAGGCAACTGTTCAGGACGGTCGTATGTCGCGGTCATGAGCGGGAGCGAGGCGTGTCCGAACTGCCAGAGGCTCGCCTCCATAAAGCTTTGCAACCCATCCAGGTTGCGCAATTCGCCCTGCTGGACGGCAGCTTCGAGGCCGCCGGAGTGAGCGAACCCGCCGGCCGGAAATGCCGAATCCGCCAATTGCCAGAGCAACCAGTCTCTTGGTGGATCGGCGCAGTTCAGGCAGTGCCGAGCGCCCGTTGTGTCAGCCGGCAGCGGAGCTGCATTTTCGGTTGTGGGTTGTGGGGAAGGGCGTCCTCCTACGCGCGCAGAGGTATCGGCAGGTTTTTGACTGAGCACGATTGGCCACCACTCCTGCCGGTGCGCCGGCTGTTGAGTGAGAGGGGGAGCGCACCCCCGCTCGCCTTGATCGAGGGGTTGCATCAGAAAAGAAAGTAGCGTTGGGCAAGCGGCAACACCGTGGCTGGTTCACAAGCCAGTAGTTCCCCGTCCGCTCTGACTTCGTAAGTCTCGGGGTCCACCGTGATACGCGGCAGTGCGTCATTCCACTTCATTGCTTTCTTGCCGAGGTTTCGGCAGCCGCGTACTGCTTCAATGCGCTTGCTCAAGCCGTAACCGGAGGCGGTCCCCTTTTCCTTGCAGGCACCGCTGACGAAGCTGATGGAGATTGGACCCGGAGCCGCGCCGAAGGCTCCGAACATGGGCCGCATAAAGACCGGTTGCGGGGTCGGGATCGAGGCGTTGGGGTCGCCCATTTGGGACCATGCTATAATCCCGCCCTTGAGCACCGTTTCCGGTTTGACGCCGAAGAAGCCAGGCTTCCAGAGAACGAGGTCAGCCAGCTTGCCGACTTCCACTGAACCAATCAGATGCGCCATCCCGTGCGCGATGGCCGGGTTGATGGTGTACTTGGAGATGTAACGTTTAATGCGAAGGTTGTCGTTCGGCCCGGCCTCGTTGGGGAAGCGGCCACGCTGCTGGCGCATTTTATCGGCCGTCTGCCAGGTGCGTGTGATCACCTCGCCAATACGGCCCATGGCTTGAGAATCCGAACTCATCATGCTGATCGCCCCAAGGTCATGAAGAATGTCCTCAGCCGCGATGGTCTCTCCGCGAATTCGGCTTTCGGCAAAGGCCACATCCTCCGGCAGGTTGGGGTCGAGGTGATGACAGACCATCAGCATGTCCAGGTGCTCGTCCAAGGTGTTAACGGTAAACGGGCGCGTCGGATTGGTGGAACTGGGCAGGACGTTGGACTCGCCGCAGATGCGGATGATGTCGGGCGCATGGCCACCGCCGGCGCCCTCCGAGTGATAGGTGTGGATCGTGCGACCGTTGATTGCGGAGATGGTTGCATCCACAAAGCCGGATTCGTTGAGCGTGTCGGTGTGGATCGTCACCTGCACATCATGCTCGTCAGCGACGCGCAAACAGCAGTCGATCGCCGCCGGGGTCGTGCCCCAATCCTCGTGAAGCTTCAGCCCGATGGCTCCGCCGAGGATCTGCTCCGGCAGACCAGCGGGTAAGGCAGTGTTGCCCTTCCCCGTAAAGCCAAAATTGAGCGGTAGGGCGTCAGTGGCCTGGAGCATCATGCGGATGTGGTTGCCCCCGGGCGTGCAGGTGGTGGCGGCCGTTCCGGTAGCCGGGCCGGTCCCCCCGCCGACCATGGTCGTCAGGCCTGCGGCGATTGCCTCAAACGCTTGTTGTGGACAGATAAAATGGATGTGGGTGTCGAGGCCCCCCGCGGTGAGAATCAACCCCTCCCCGGCGATCACTTCCGTAGTGACGCCTACTACCATGCCGGGGCTGACTCCCGCCATAACGTCCGGATTGCCCGCTTTGCCGATCCCCGCGATCAGGCCATGTTTAATGCCGATATCGGCTTTGCAAATCCCCGTGTAATCCACGACAAGCGCGTTGGTGATGACACAATCCAGGGCCTCAGCCTGGCCTACGCCGGCAGCCTGACCCATGCCTTCCCGCAGGACTTTGCCGCCACCGAATTTGCACTCGTCACCATAAGCGGTGAAGTCACGCTCCACCTGCAGCACCAACGAGGTATCGCCCAAAGATAATCGGTCGCCTGTGGTCGGGCCGAACATTTCGGCGTAATGACGGCGGTTCATTTTGTGGGCCATGACTATTCCTCCTGGTGGGCAAAGCCGGCCGCCTTGACCCGCGACATAGCGGCTTTTTGGTTCTCGGGGGTGACGGGGCCCCCAGCAAGATTATTTCCCCCGCGAATGATCTGGTGACCGGCGATCTCAACCAACTGCACGGTCTTGGTTTCGCCCGGTTCGAAGCGGACGGCTGTGCCTGCCGGGATATCGAGGCGCCGGCCATAGGCCTTCTGCCGATTGAACCGCAACTGGGCATTGGTTTCGATGAAGTGATAATGACTGCCAACCTGCACCGGCCTGTCCCCCAAATTAGTCACTGTCAGGGTGACGGGTGAGCGGCCTGCATTCAACTCCAACTCACCGGGTTCCACGTCGTACGCGCCAGGCTCGAGTTCGACTTCGGGGAGCTTGGGCTGGAAGGCCGTTAGGGCGGGCACCGGCAGGAAACTTCCGTACAAAGCGAGCGTCAGGTCGCCATGTTCCGAGGCGATCGGATGGTGAACGGTGACGAGCTTGGTGCCGTCTGGAAAGGTGCCTTCGACCTGCACCTCGTTGACCAAGGCCGGCACGCCCGGCATGACCTGGTTTCGCCCGAGCATTTGCCTGCCGAGGTCCATCAGTTCCGCCACGCGCTTGCCCTCGCGAATCAACTCGAGCAGTTGAGTCGCCAGCAATGCCACAGCCTCTGGATAATTCAGGCGTAAGCCGCGAGCGAGGCGCTTTTGGGCAAGAAACCCGGCGTTATGGAGCAGCAGCTTGTCAATTTCGCGAGGGGAAAGGTGCATGGCGCGTGAAACGTGAAACGTGAAACGTGAACCGCAGAACCTGAAAGCATGGGGTGGTAGTCTTCATCACCATTTCCTGGACCAAGGATCGTCCTGCAGAAGCTCTGGAAGGAAGCCGAGCAAGCGGCGAATCTCCTGTCCCACTGCTTCGACGCTCTGACCGGCGAGGCGAACCAAAGCCCCGTGAGCGATGGGGCTGGCGCTCGAAACGAGCGAGGCATGCCGTGGAACGGGGCGGTGGGAGAAGTCCTCCAACACACGGGCACTGGCAGCCTGAAGGGATTCGCCGAGCACCAAGACGAGCGCCAGGCAGTTGAAGCGGCCCAACCGGTAGGTGCCCCCCAGCGGGCCGTCTGCGGGGTCGAGCATCAGCGAGTCCAGGAGCACAAGAGAGTCTCCCAAAGTAACTTCGTTGCGGCTCTGGAAACAGTGAAAGGCCCAGCGCTCGCCGCGCGCCGCGCGCCCCGAACAGAGCCAATCGACCAACACCAGACCGCTCTGCGGCGCAAGCGAGAATTCCTGCTGCTGGCGATAGCGCGAACCCAGAAAGGCTTGAACCGGGTCCGGGATGACCGCCAGAAACGAACCGCGGCCAAGCTGGGCCTGGAGATGATGGCTGCAGGGCCGGGCACCCGGGTTGCGGTAAACCTTGGTCGAAGCCTGCGTGCTCAAGCAACACCGCGCCTGCTCGCCCAGACTAAGCGTCACCGAGACTTCATCACCGGCGACCAAGCCGCCGCCAAAACTGCTGAGGCAAGCCCAAACACTGGGTCCGCGCGGACGTGGGACCAGGATTTTCAGCGGGCTGCTTGCCCGAACTGAAGTGGCTGCGCTTTGGCCGGAGCTCATCTGGATCCGCAGGTGGCCTGCACCCGCGCGGCAATGGTCAAGGGTCATACCGTCAAATATTGCCTCACTACGGATTGATTCAAGTCCGCAATGGGTCCCCCGGCGGCAATGGCACCGCGGTCGAGCACATAGAAGCGGTCCGCCACACCGAGGCAAAAGTCCAGGTATTGTTCGACAAGCAGAATGCTCATTTGGCCTTCCTTTTTGAGCTTCAGCAGGGTCTCGCCAATCTGGTCGATGATGTTGGGTTGGATGCCCTCGGTTGGCTCATCCAGGAGCAGCACTTTGGGGGACGTGAGCAATGCCCGGGCGATCGCCAACTGCTGTTGTTGGCCGCCGCTGAGCACACCCCCCTTGCGTTTGAGCATTTCCTTGAGCACCGGGAAGAGGCCGAAGACACGGTCCACCTGGCCATTGGCTTTGCATCCATGCGCCACCAGGCTGATTTGCAGGTTCTCCCAAACGGTGAGATTGGGGAAAATATCCCGGCCTTGCGGCACATACCCCAGGCCAAGCCGGGCGCGCTGGTCGGGACGCAAGCCGTCGAGCGGGAGATTGCCCAGGCGCACCTCGCCGTTCATCGGTTTAACCAGGCCCATCAAACATTTAAGCGTGGTGGTTTTGCCCACGCCGTTGCGGCCCATTAAGGAGACCACCTGCCGTTCGGGGACTTGCAGCGAAACCTGGCGGAGGATTTGCGAGCCTTCGTAAGCGGCGTTTAAGTTCGAAACAGTCAGGCTGGCGGGCGGCTCGTTCACAGTTGTCGCTTGGGTTCGTGTTTACGGCCGAGATAGACTTCGATCACACGCTCGTTGTTCTGGACTTCCTCGACGTTGCCCTCGCACAGCACGGAGCCCTGATGGAGGACGGTCACTTTGCGGGCGATCTGGCGGACAAAGGCCATGTCGTGTTCGATCACGATGAGGCTATGCTGTGGTGCGAGACTGACCAGCAGTTCTCCCGTGCGCGCGGTCTCCTCGTCGCTCATCCCGGCAGCCGGCTCATCGACCAGCAGCAACTTCGGATCCTGGGCGAGCAGCATGCCGATTTCCAACCATTGCCTTTGGCCGTGAGAGAGAGAGCCCGCACGCGACTCCTGTTTGTCCGCCAGGCCGACGGTTTTGAGCACCTGCTGGATCCGCTCGCGCTGGGCCGGCGTAATCCGGGAGAAGAGCGCCTCCCAGACGCTTCGTTTGCCGGCAAGGGAGAGGAGGATATTCTCAAAGACAGTGTGTTCGACGTACACCGAGGGCGTCTGGAACTTCCGTCCGACCCCAAGCCGGTTGATTTGATATTCGTTGAGCCGCGTCAGGTCAGTGTCCTTGCCGAACTCAATTTTGCCGGAGTCCGGACGGGTGCGGCCGGTGATCAAATCGAGCATGGTGCTCTTGCCGGCGCCGTTAGGACCGATGATCACGCGCAGTTCGCCGACATCCATGTAAAAGGTCAGTTCCGAAATAGCTTTGAAGCCGTCGAAGGTTTTATTCACGCCTTCCAGCACCAGAATGAACTCTTTGCGGGGCGGGCTCACTTGGACTTAGCGAACTGTTGGCGCGGTTCGGAGGGGGGCAGCGGCGCGGGCGCCAGTTTGGGGCGGAAGCGGCGGCGGAGCGCCTGCAGTTGCCCGGGCACGCCAACGATTCCTTTGGGCATGAAGACCGTTACTAGAACGAAGAGCGTCCCCAGGATGAGCAGCCAAAGGTCGGGAAAGGCGCGGGTGGTCCAGCTCTTGAGGGCGTTGACGCCGATGGCGCCAAGCACCGGGCCAATCAAGGTGCCGCGCCCGCCCACCGCGACCCAGACCACAGCTTCCAGCGACTTGTCCGGAGCCATTTCACTGGGATTGATAATCCCAACCTGTGGGACATAAAGCATTCCGCCGACCGCCGCGATAAAGGCGCAGAGGACGAATACAAAGAGCTTGTAGTGGCTCGCGGCGTAACCACTGAACAGGACGCGATCCTCGCGGTCGCGAATCGCTTGCTGAACGAGGCCGAACTTCGTTTGGCTCAACCAGCGGCATCCGCAGTAAATCAAGGTCAGGGCCAGCGCGCTCGCGACGTAGAGCACGCGCTGCGTGGCGGGCGTGCGGAGGTCGTGGCCCAGGAGGAATTTGAAATCGGTGAACCCGTTGTTTCCGCCCATCAACAGGCTGTTGCGGAAGAACAGCAGACAGGCCGCGTAAGTCAGGGCTTGAGTCAGTATGGAAAAATACACACCGCGAATGCGCGAGCGAAAGGCCAGATACCCAAACGCCAAAGCCAGCAAGCCGGGCAGCACGAAAACCATCAGCAGGGCGAAAGGGAAACTGGCAAACGGACGCCAAATGGTGGGCAGATTATGCCAGCCGAGAAAGACCAGAAAGTCCGGGATAGGCTGATGGTACTGTCCAAGGTCGCCGATCATCCGCATCAGGTGCATGCCCATCATGTACCCGCCTAACGTGAAGAACAGGGCCTGGCCGAGGCTCAGTAGTCCCGTATATCCCCAAAGCATGTCCACACTGATCGCCAGGATCGCGTAGCAGAGATATTTGCCGTAAAGATTGATGGTGAAATTGCTGACGTGCAGAAACACGGTGGGCGGTGTGAAAGCATTGAGTGCCGGAAGCACGACGATCAGGAACACGGCGGCGATGCCCAAGCCCCATTTGCCCGATTTTCCCGTGGCGGGTCGCATAAACTCAATCGATGGTCCGGCTGCGAGCGCTGAACAACCCGCCCGGTTTCCACTGCAAAAAAACAATGATCGCTACCAGCACAACAATCTTGCCGGTGACCGGAGAACCGGTGGTTTGTTGTAAAACCTGGTCGGCGGTGCCAATGCCCAAGGCCGAGCAGACGGTCCCGACGATGCTGCCCACGCCCCCAAGCACGACGGTCATAAAACTGTCCACGATGTAGGTTTGCCCGAGGCTGGGACCGACGTTGCCGATTTGCGAAAGGAAGGCGCCCGCCAAACCGGCCAGCCCCGATCCGAAGGCGAAGGTGACCATATTCATCCGGCTGGTGCGCACGCCGAGGCAGGCCGCCATGCTGCGGTTTTGCATCACGGCGCGGATGAGCAAACCGAGCGAGGTCCTGGTCAGCAGGAGCCACGTCGTGATGACTATCACTATAGCGAAGCCGATCACAAACACGCGATTGTAGCCGAAACTGACGTCGCCGACAGAGAAATGGCCCTGCAGCCAGGAGGGCGAATTGACTTGAACGTTGTTGGCCCCGAACACCATCCGGAAACACTGTTGCATGACCAGCGAAATGCCCCACGTCGCCAACAATGATTCGAGCTGGCGGCGGTAGAGAAAACGGATCACCGTGCGTTCGATGAACCATCCTGCCAAGGCAGCGGTGATGAAACTCAAGGGCAGGGCGAAGAGGAAATAGCTTTCATAAAGCGCGCCCGAGGCATTCAGCCCCGGGAGATGAAGGCCGAAACTAATCGGTCTGCCCGCGAAGCTGAAGGGCAACGTGATGGAGAATCCGAACCCGGTGCCGAACAGGTTTTGCACGACGTAACAAGCATAGGCGCCCACCGCGATCATTTCGCCGTGGGCCATATTGATGATGCCCATCAACCCGAACGTAATTGCCAATCCCAGCGCTACCACCAACAGGATCGAGCCCAAGCTCACGCCGTGAAAGATGGTGCCGAAGAAATTAACCCACCAGATGTGTTCCTCGATTGAGCGGATGGCCTGTCTGGCGGCGCCGGCGAGCTGGGGCGTGCAGCCTGGCTTGGCTGCCAGGGCTTTAAGGGTTTCCAGCGAGCCCATAGCCTGAAGCCGCGCCAATTGCTGAACGGCGGCGAGTTGGGCTTGCGGGTCCGCGGCGCCGAGCTGAAGCAGGGCAACCGCCTCTTCGAGCGCCTTCCGGACGGTGCGGTCCCTTTCCTTCCCAAGCCGTGCCTGCAGCACAGTGATGTATCGCTGCTTCTGCGAATTGCCCAGTTTCAACGCGGCCGAGCGCCGGGCGTCGGCCTCCGGCGCCGCGAGCGCGAGGGTGTCAAGCGTCTGCTGGATGGTGCTGCGCAGACGCATGTCCGTATCGGCGGTATTCAGGTCACTGGCGCCAAAACGCAGTTCGGTGCCCTGGGCATCCTTGAGATATTGACCATCCGCGATGCGCAGGGCGCGTCTTTTGGCATCGGTGTCCTCTCCCTCCTCCAACAGCACGGGTACTTTCGACCCATCGGGCGCGACGTACAGGTAAATGCTGTCGCGTGCCCATGCAGTCAGAACGTCCACGACGATTTTCGAGCCTGAATCGCCCAACTCGCCCAGGAGTTTCTGCTGTTCCTGGCCTTCGCTCGAGATGGCCTGCGCGAGCTTTTGGCGGACAGCGGAACTCTCTCCCACAGCTGGGTCGGCGGCCATCGAGCAGCAACACCAGCCCAGTGATACCCAGACCAGCAATGTCAGACCAAACTTCATTAACAGACGAAGGGGGCGGAGCCATCCGCTCCGCCCCTTGCTCCGCCACCTAATGCCGCTTCCGGCTCCACCCCGAGGGCGGCCGGTCATTTGTTCATGGCCGCAAGTTTTTCATCCAGCCCTTTGAGCAGGAACGGCTCGCCAAAGACTTGATCAAAGGATTTGAGAATCTTGAACTGACCATTCGCGCGCGTCTCGCCAATATAAACGTTCTTCGTGGCATGGTGGTTCTTATTCATAGTAATCTTTCCTCCGGGACCGTCAAAGCTGATTTCTCCGGATTCGAGTATTTCCCGTACCTTGTCCACGTCAAAGCTGCCGGCCTTTTCCACTGCCGCCTTCCACAGATAAGCCCCGTCGTAAGAGAGCACCATCGGGCTATCAACCGTCCGTTTTTCTTTGACGACGCCCGGGTGCTCTTCCGTCTTGAGCCACGAATTCCATCGGCCCAAAAAGCTTTTGTTTTCGGGAGTAGTGAGCGACATGAAATAGGTCCAACACCCCAGCTCGCCAACGAGGTCCTTGGTCGGCAGCGCGCGCAATTCGTCCTCTGCCAGGCTGAACGAAACCACGGGGCAATCGGCGGGAGTGAGCCCGGCAGCCGCGACTTCCTTGAAGAAGGGCACATTCGAGTCGCCGTTGATAGTGTTGACGACGCAGGCGTCGCCGCTGGCCGCGAATTGCTTGATCTCCGCAACGATTTGCTGGTAATCCGTGTGCCCGAAAGGGGTGTATTTACCGGCCGAGATCACCTTTCCGGAATCGTCCTTGCGCAACCCGCCGCCGATGTTTTCGAGCATGATTCCATGGAGCAGAAGGTACTTGTAAAGAATCAGGTTCGTCGTCTGGGGGTAAACGTAGTCGGTTCCGATCAAATAGAACTTTTTCTTTCCTTGCGCCAGGAGGTAATCGACGGCGGGAGTTGCCTGCTGGTTGACAGCCTCGGCAGTGTAGAAGATATCTTTGGACAGCTCTTCGCCTTCATATTGAACCGGATAAAAGAGCATGCCGTTATCCTTTTCGAACACGGGCAGCACGGACTTGCGACTGACCGAAGTCCAGCACCCGAAGACAACCGCAACTTTGTCCTCTTCCAGCAGTTGCTTGGCCTTTTCGGCGAACAAAGGCCAATTCGAGGAGCCATCGACAATGACGGCCTCGATCATGTAACTCTTGTCGCCAACCTTGACGCCGCCGGCTTTGTTGATCTCGTCGAAAGCAAAAAGGAGCGAGTCGCGCAAGGAGGTTTCACTTATGGCCATGGTGCCGCTCAGGGAATGGAGCACGCCGACTTTGATGGTGTCCGCGGCGTTGCAAAGCGGAGCGGCTGCCAGCGCCAAAACGCCAAGGAACAGGCTAAGTAGATGTTTTTTCATGATATCTTTCAAATATGGTTTTGAGAACGAGGTTCTTTGTGGAGCTTTCAGGTGGTTGGTTAAAACAGGTAGGAAACGCCGGCCCCGTAAATGACGCGATTCTGCTTGCCTGGCACGAAGCCGCCCGCCCACGAAGTATGGTCGAAACGCACCTCAGGCTGGATCTTAATCGTTGGCACCGGCTTGTAGTTTAGCGTGAGGGCGAGGCTGGACAGGTCTTGACCCGTACCGGCTGGGTTGCGGAAGCCCAGTGCGCCGCCCGACGCATCGACCCCATCTTTATCGCTCAAAAACTCCCCGCGCAACGCCAAGCCCACCTGCTTGGTGAAATCGTAGGTTATCCACACTCCCGTGGACCAGACCGGGGAATCACCCGAAGGTGTAAAGCCCGCCGGATTATGGAACGAAAAATAGTCGAGTTCGGTTCCGAAGCCCAACTGCTCGGTCGCCTGATAGCCTCCCAGCAGCGAAGCACCCCAAAGGGACTGGACAAAGCCCGCATCCTCGCGCCCGCCAAAGCCGAGGAGACTGAACCAGAGCTTGTCCATGGGCTTGATCCCGACCGCGCCCATGAATGTTTTCGCCGAATTATTGTCGAGCGGTCCCGCGTACATGCCGTTCTGCACCCGGAACGTCAGGTCGAGCCACGGAGCCAGTTTGTACCCGAGTTGCAAGCCCGCCGCCGGAGGGTTGCCGGTAAAGAACCACTGGAACCCTTGCGAAAAGTTGGCATTGGCCGCGCCACCATCACCTGATTCGTAATTGAGCAGGGAAATGAGCTCGCCCGCGCGCACATCCAAGCCGGTTCCAATAGGGATGTTCAGCTCCACAAACGCCTCCCGGACGAAATCAAAACCGGTTATCCCGCTCTTCGTATTAACGATCGGCGCATCCTGGCCCGCAATGAGTGACACACGATAACCCGCATCGAATTTATCTCCGTTGTTTTGGACTTGCGGACTTGCGAGGGTTATTTTGACTTTGTTGAGCGAGAACGAATCGTTCACCCGGTTCCAGAGATAGCCCGGAGAAATGTGCCCCATTGACGCGGGCGGCACGCTCGAGTCGTGAAAGAAGGAAGTCGTCACAAACCCACTCAGGTTAACCTGGCTCATTGCGGACACAGGCGGGTCGCCGAGCTTGGCTCCGCTGGGCATCAACCCCTCCTTCTGGGCCAAGGCCTCCAGGGTGTCCAGCCTCTGCCGGAGTTCCTGGTTTTCCTTTTCGAGTTTTTCCAGCCGGTTTGTGCCGGTGCCGGAAGATTCGGCGGTTTGGGCGCGCACCATCGCGGTCCCACCCACCACCACTCCCAGGCACGCGCCAGCCATCCTCAGGCGCTTTGTTCCTCTACTACGTCCCTTCATAGGTTTAGTCAGATTTAGGTCATCCTGTGCTCACGGCACCGCGACTTCCGGAGTCGTCCCCGCCCGAGCCCGCCAGCTCTCACCCTGAGGAGGGCACGCCGGAACGTGCAACTACGGCGCAGCAAGATTGTGACTGACTTGTGAGCACCACTCATGCCATGGAGAAGGAAGGCTGATATCGGCGCGAGAATGGTACGCTCTGAGGAGCAGAATCTTCGCGGAGGGGCAAATCAACAAACTGTTCAGCAAACGCATTTTCACGGCCTTTTTGAACGGGTGCGTTTCGATTAAGAGCGAGCACGGCGCGCTCCTTCACAACTTGCCCACAGTTCCCCAATCCGGCACGATGTACCTGTCCGAGGTGTCGCTTCTTGAGCAATGTGAAAAAAAACGCTCCTGGGTGGATGCCAGATGGAAACGGTAGCGAAGGGGGTCACGCTTCAGTTTCATGAACCAACCTCATCTCTTAGTCGATCTCCTGGGAGACCAGTCGCCCCCAAGTCAAAAACCTCATGGAGCGCGGCAACGGCAAGCGGATGGAAACGCAACTTTAACGGCGGGGGTATGTTTCCATAGTATTACGAGACGCCGCAGCCCAACCTGGTGGCGGGGATGAAATGGCTCCTAGGCACCCACACCAGCCGGTTTAACCGTCGGCACAAGGAATTTGGGCATCTGTTCAGCGGAAGGTATAAAGGCCTGATAGTGGAAGGCAGCGGCAGCGGCTACCTGAAAACCGCCTGGGATTACGTGCATCTGAATCCGGTGCGAGCGGGGCTGCTGCGGCACCGCCAGCGATTGGAGGGGTATCGGTGGATCAGTTATGGGGAATACCTCAGAGCGCCTGGCCAGCGGCCGGGCTGGCTGCGGGTGGAGCGCTTGCTGGGGGAATGGGGGATTCCGAGGGACAGTCCCGCGGGGCGGAAGCATTTTGCGCTGATGATGGAACAGCGACGCGGCCCGGAGACGCGCAAGACGGATTGGAAAGCTGTGGAGCGGGGCTGGTGTTTGGGCAGCGAGGCGTTCCGGGAGGAATTGCTGGCGCAGATGCATGAAAGCCGGAAAGACCATTACGGCGCGGAGTTGCGGGAGGCTGACGCGGTGCACGCCGAACGGTTGGTGGAGGCGGAGCTGCGCCGCCGGCACTGGAGCGAGGCCGAGTTGGCGCGGAGGCGCAAGGGCGAACCGGAGAAAGTGAAGATGGCGTGGCGGCTGCGGCAGGAGAGCACGATGACGTTGAAATGGATAGCGCAGCGGCTTAAGATGGGAACATGGACTTACGTGTCCAACTGCCTGGTGCAAAAGCGAAAAGAAGTTGAAAAGTGTCAATAGTTATGACCGACTTTTCCTTCCCAACAATCTACAGTTCTCGATAACGGCCGCCAGACTTCATGTGTCTCCTGGCGCCGTTGCGGAGTTTAGCCTCAGACGGGCAAGGGGGTTTGGCCACTTTTTCACCGGCGACTACGTCAATCAGACTTTTCAGACCCTGGGCGGCGCGCATGACGCAAATTGGGTCTATTTGCAAGCGCAGGTTAACTTTTGACTTCAAGGCGTCGCCGGTGTCAGGACGATATTCCGGTAGGCGATGCCGCCGTGGTCCCCTTGAAGGTAGAGCGGGCCTGGCAATTCTTCGTGACTGTCCAAGGCGCCACCGGTGATTCCGGGGATCTCCCGGTTGTTGATAATGGTCTGGCTGTTCTGAACGACGGTAACGAACCGGCCAACGAGCGTGATGTCGAAGCTCTGCCAAACGCCCGGGCGTCGCGGCTGCTCCGGCACCGGCGCGAGGAAACCGTAAATTGCGCCCATGTGGTGACTGGGCGGCTCCTGGATGGAATCATCTTCGACCTGCACCTCATACCGGCCGCGCAGATAGATGCCGCTATTGGCGTTGGTCGGGCAATTGACCTCGAGGTGGAGTTTGAAATTTTGGAACCGCCGCTCGGTGGCGATGTTCGAGCCCGGCGATTTGTTCACGAGGCAGCCTTTTTCCACGACCCAACTGGATGCCTTGACCGGATTGTCAAAAGTCCACCCGGCAAAATCGCGCCCGTTGAAAAGCGTGACGGGCTCGCCCCAGTTTAGTGTTGCCGGCGGCTTGAGCGCAGGGGCACGTTTGCCGCTCCATGTCCATGGGGTTCCGTTCGGTCCTTTGGCGAGGCCGGTTAAGATTTCGTTGGCCAGCTTGCCGTCAAAGACCAGATCGGTCTGGCTATCCTCTTCCTGCCTGGGGGAAACGAAATGGAGCGAGTCGCTTTTAATCTCGACCGTCGGCAACGGCCGAGCATTTCCCCAACGGCCGACAAAGCTGGCGTTCCAGGCCCCGTCTTCGACAGTCAAGTCCAGCCATGACGGGAGCTGCTTACCGTTCGAATCCCTGATCGTCAGGTCCCAGCGCCCCGCAAACGCAGCCTGCGGAGCTGCTCCCGCGTTTTGGTTCACGACCAATGGGCATGCTGTCGCCAGGATGAGGGATGCCAAATTCACCCACCAGTGTGCTGTGAAGGACTTTGAACAGTAGTTCATGGGTTGCATTCTAACACAGGCGACGCGCCTGAAGTCATGCGATTAAGTGGCTGTTTTTCGCCGTTTATACTTCGTCGTTAGCCAGCAGAGCACATTGCAATCGCGTTAATCGATGCGAAGGTTGCTTTAGAACGAGCGAAGATGGAAGTCAGCGAAACCATTCAATGTCCGTATTGCGGTCAGCGGTTTGAACTGGTGGTGGACACCAGCGCGGCAACGCAACGGTTTACCACCGATTGCGAGGTCTGCTGCCGGCCATTCGAGGTGTTCGCCGAATGCGAACCGGGCGAGGTTCTGAACCTGGAAGTGCAAGGGGGATGAATTCCTCGACCCGGATGAGCTTGAACCTGCGCTGCCAGGGCAGGGTAGCACCCTTTGCTGAAGCAACCCGTATCCATGCAATGGGAGTTTAACGCAAAGAAGGAAAGCAGCAGAGCCGCAAAGTTGGAAATGGAGCCTTGCCGCACGAGCACCAGCCACTTTTAATTGGTCTTTCCAGACGATTCTTGTTTTGGCGGCTTCGAGGGATTCATCGGCCGGTTAATCCGGTGTTCCTTCATTTCAGCGTAGATCGATTGGGCGAGGCCCGACTTTTCAAACCCGACGACCTTGGCTCCTTTTATCTTGAAGAACTTCTCCAAATCGGCCGAGGTGTAATGCTGAACCACCGGGTAATGCGCAAATTCCGACAGCATCTCCGTGCGGCTGGCTTCTGACAGGTCGCTGGTGAGCAATACGAAATGCAACTTGCTCTTACTGCGCGCCAGAAGGTCGCGTCCCACGATCAAAATGCGGGAGCGCAGCACGAACGGAAACATCCGCTCGACTGGCTTTTTTACGCCGGGTTCTTTCATCTCCACAGTCTA
>Ga0210409_10002929_pt1 | contig 19679 bp, 21 predicted proteins | sample IncBWH17MmetaG_FD_161649 | JGI IMG/M metagenome (GOLD analysis project Ga0210409, IMG submission 161649) | Forest soil microbial communities from Barre Woods Harvard Forest LTER site, Petersham, Massachusetts, United States - Inc-BW-H-17-M | ecosystem: Environmental > Terrestrial > Soil >... | reverse complement strand
TTTTAAAGTTGGCTATTTCCGGGTTGTGGGGGCTTTTTATCCCCCCCCCCCCCCAAAAAAAACAGACATGCGCGTGGCGCTTTGCTGCGCCACCTTTTTGGGCGACCGTAGGCAGACATCAGGTACGCGCGCCTGCTGACCATGACCGATTCTCTACCAATGTCTGGCTGCCTCGTCGATCATCAAACGCTCGCAGCCCATTTGAGATCCGCGTCGAGCTTTTCCACAAAGCGTTCCATGGTTTCCTCGCCTAAGTCAACTGCCTTAGCCCCACCGCCTGCAACGAATGTCACATCGCTGATTCCGATCACGCCAAGTATGAGGCGCAGATATTGAGTAGCGATGTCGCGATCCTGAATGGGCGATCCTTGGGTATAGATGCCGCCCGATGCGATCAATACGGTTGCCTTCTTGCCAGTCACAAGTCCACGTCCATCGAAGCCCAGCGTCAATCCCTTGCGAACGACATGGTCGATCCATGCCTTGAGCACTGCTGGCACATTGTAGTTGTAGACCGGCGTTGCAATGACAATGTGATCGACGGCGAGCAATTCCGCAACGAGCTCGTCGGAGAGCTGTATCACGTCCGCCATCTCAGGAGAATGCTGTTCCGGAGGTGTGAAGTAGGCCTGCAACCAGGCAGCGTTGACAAACTGAAGTCCTGCACTCATGAGGTCGCGTTGGGTGACTTCGCCATCCGGGTGGGTGACAAGCCAGTTCTGCACGAAACGACGCGTCATGTTGCGCGACACGGAGTGTTTACCGCGAGGGCTGGCTTCGATTACCAAGAGCTTAGTCATGACAATAATCCTTAAAAAATAGTTTCGAGGGAAAAGCGTGAAGCAAGCTTGTCGATCAGATCGGTTGCGTGCCTACAATGTATCGTCGGACACTCATTTCTGGTAGAGATTAAAATGTGATAAATTCCATCGGTATATGTGATGGAGTGCGCCATGGAGAAAACACCGTGATTGGAAGTCTGACGCTTGATCAGTTGCGTGTTCTGGTGACGATCGCAGATACGGGAAGCTTTTCTGCCGCGGGTCGAAAACTTGGTCGCGTGCAGTCCGCCATCAGCCAAACCGTGGGGACGCTCGAGGACGTGCAAGGCGTATTGCTGTTTGACCGCAGTGGCCACCGTCCGAGCTTGACCGAGACTGGACGGGTTCTAGTCGAGCAGGCGCGATTGGTCTTGGCGAGCGCGGCCCGATTCGAGGGAGTGGCAATGGGTGCGCGCTCGGGCTTGGAACCCGAGCTTGTCATTGCGATCGATCCTCTGGTGCCTACCGCGCCATTTATTGAAAGCCTGTCCGCACTGAGCCGGACTTTTCCGGATCTGCCAGTCAGCTTTTCGACAGAAGGTCTGGGCGGTTCGTTGAGGCGCCTGAGAAGTGACCCGGCCGCTGTCGGGATCTGCTTGCTGCTTCCTTCTATTCCAGACGACATTGCCGCATATCCGCTGCTGCGTGTGGGCATGCAGGCTGTAGTGGCGTCAGGACACCCACTTGCTTCGCTTGGGCGTTCCGCGACGCAGACCGATCTGGAGCCTTTCGTCCAGCTCGTACTGTCAGACCCTGTCAATCCTGGTAGCCAAAACTTTGGGCTTGCGAGTTCAAGACTTTGGCGCTTCGTGGATCTCGGCCGGCGCCTGGACTTCCTGCTCGGCGGTTTCGGATGGTGCCGCATGCCCGACCATCTCGTGTCCGGATTGATCGCGACAGGGAGCTTGGTTGCGCTCCATATCGAGCACGATCCAACCCCCTGGGAGGGGTTGACGATTTATGCGGCGCATCAGCGTAGCCGCACGCTCGGACCTGCCGGGCGATGGTTGCTGGACGACCTCAGGCGACGCCTGCGATCTTGAAACGATTCTTACCGGGATAAGATGCGCAATATGACTTACTGCGGCAGGAGTTCGCACCAACCTTGCAATGGGTCTTGTTGATCGTTCGACGTCAGCTTTGGGCCGCCGTCCGCCAATCACGACAGACTCTATTCGACCCCGAGCCGCCTGTCACGGCTCGTGGGTCCAACGGCAGAAATACAGCGATTGCGGCCTTTCGACGGTGACAGCTTTCGGGTTGCCAATTTTCTTTCAGAACTGAAGTCGTTCGTGACATTAGGTGCGGTGGCAAAGCGCTGTTCTCCTATCTCAACGAGGCTCTCTATCTACGACACATTGGTTTGGTCGGACACAACGGAGTCGGCAAGACTGCCCTAACACACTGGCTAACGGGTGACACGGAATCCTCCTGTGGGCGCTAGCCGTCCACTTCGGTGTTATCGAGAAAGAAAGGGGGCCTTGGCCGTACCGACGCACCAGTCACAGAAGCATGATGGCCAATTTTTACCCGGGTATTATTGACGCAGCAATTTTACCAGGGTATTATTTGTTCATCCAATTCAAGCCAGCTCTCACCGTGATTGATATCTCCGCTCCTTCCTATACCTAGCTTATCCACTGCCGCTGACAGAAGTGCTATCGCTTGCACCGTAACTCATTTGGAACAAAAAAGGATTGATGATGACAAACAAAAAGACGCTGAAACGACAGTATTTGGAGACGAAAACCCGAGCAGGCGTATATGCGATCCGTAACCAGATCACGGGCCGGGTGTTGGTTGCAGGAAGTACGAACGTTCAGGGCACACTCAACCGGCATCGTTTTGAACTGCAGCATGGACAGCATCGCAATGCGAGGCTTGCACAGGAATGGGTCGAGCACGGCGAGACCAACTTTCTCTTCGACGTACTCGACATGGTCAAACCAAGCGAAGATCCAGCGTTCAATGCCGCACGAGAATTGGAAATGCTAGTTAGCCTGTGGCGCCAGGAAATCCCCTGTGTCGGCGAACTCGGCTACGACGAACCCAGGAGCGAACCTCGATGAACACGAATCTCGGCTTCTGTTTGGCGCTACGCCGTGCCCACGCCAGCCTGCAACTCAAGCTTGACGACGAGCTGGGCATACACCATGGCATCAGTTTCAATGACTTTGCGCTACTGAATTTCCTCGCGGAAGCGGACGGTGGTCGGGTAAACATTCCTGAACTCGTGCGTCCGCTCGGTCAGCCCCAATCGTCGGTGCTGCGTCAGTTGATCGTGCTCGAAAAGATTGGTCTCGTGGTGCGCGAAGGTACTAATGGATTTCGTCAGGCCGTGCTTCGCCCAGCCGGGCGTGCGCTGGTGAACGCCGCACGCGAGACTGCCGATAGCATTTGCACCGAAGCCGTCGAATCAATCGCTCCCGCAGCGGTTGAGATGGTTTCCGCAGCACTGGTAACGCTTGCACGCACGCCAACTTAGCACTCTCATGAGCCGCTGCGTGGCCACTTGCACAGCCTGGCGGTACATCCGTTGTGCTGTAGTGAAGCCGACCAAACGAAATATCGCAGCGGTCCAAAATTGCGCGCGACACAAGAACATTTAAGGACCACACGCCATGCCCAAGACTAAAGCGAACGGAATAGAAATTGAATACGATTGTTTTGGCAATACCGACGCGGAAGCTGTTCTGCTGATTTCCGGTATGGGTACGCAGATGATTCGCTGGAGCGAAACGTTTTGCAAGATAATGGCAAATCAAGGCTACCGCGTGATTCGCTTTGACAATCGCGACGCTGGCCTTTCAACTCACTTCGGTAGCGCGTCGATGCCAGATCTCGCTGCAATTGTCGACGCAGTCTCTCGCGGCGAAACGCCCAATGTGCCTTATACGCTGTTCGATATGGCGAACGACGCTGTAGGACTTCTCGATTCGTTGATGATCAAACGAGCGCACTTAGTTGGGAGATCAATGGGCGGCATGATCGCACAACTGGTGGCCAGCGAGCATGCTGAACGCGTTCTATCTCTGGTTTCCATTATGTCGAGCACTGGCAATCGTGATCTGCCGCAGGCCAGTCCTGCAGTGATGGCGGCGATGACATCACCAGCGCCACATCCGTTGAAAGACGAACAGGGCTATCTCACACATTGCGTTGCCTTTTCTCAAGTGATTGCCGGGCGAGGCTATCCGTTTGACGAATCCGCTCAACGAGATCAAGCCTTAGCCGAAGTCAAACGAGCATACAACCCAACTGGGTTTTGGCGGCAAATCGCCGCCATCGCGGTAGCCGGTGACTTAAGATCGCGACTAGCTAACATAACTGCTCCGACGCTTGTGTTACATGGGGCAGACGACCCACTAGTTCCCCCTGCGGCTGGGAGGGACACGGCGGCCAATATTAAAGGAGCCAAACTACTGATAGTCGAGGGAATGGGCCACGATCTTCCACCCTCGCTGTTTGGGTTTGTGGCCGGAGTCATCGCAGATAACGCACGCCGCATGTTCAACCCTGTGAATCGCCCTGACGGTACTAGCCCTTTTGCTTCCTAATTTGGTTAAAAGGGCTAGTACCGTCTGGGCGAATAACAACTGGTTGCCAGTGCCGCTTTGGTCGAAAGCAATGCATCATTGCAGACGGTCGGTTCGCTGTTGCTAATGTCGGGTATCGGGGAGGCAATTTGAATTTCTGTAGACCCGCTTTCAGTCTGGATCGGACCTTCAACAAGGGATGCGCGACCGGTGGCGACTGGCCGACGGCGGCCAGTCGCCACCGACAGCACCCAACCCAATGCAGCCACTTCCCTGACATCATCGTTGAAGGCCCTCCCCAAAACGCCCGTTATGGATTCTTCCCTACGATAGCCAGCAATTCTTCGCGCTCTTGAACACTTATGTGGCGAATGCCGTTGTTACTTGCGTTCGCCGCATGAATGACCATTGCTTCTCTCCAGTTGTTATTGATGTCAAAAAGGTCGACTCGTGACTGAGTTTTATCGGCATGGATTAGCAGTATTGAAAAACTAGGTGGAGGTGGCGATGCAACTATGGTTTGCCAGCCGTCACGGTGACTTTGCAACCACAGATTGACCTGGTCAATCTGTGGTTTTGTGAGTTCCCATTCCTTGGCTGGATGGCCGGTCCGAGCCAGTACGAACGTCCCCATGAATAATCCACCATCAACTACATTGCCAGACACAATTGGGGGAATATCCTCGCGACAGCCAAGTAGTGCTGCGGTAAGTAGAATTATCATCAGAACCGAACGCATATGGATTCACCCCACAATTTGAATAACGACTGATATCGGTTTTGAACAGGTTACGGTATGCGTCGAAGGTCTGCAACCGGCACCGGTCGCAGCCCGTGTATTTTGTGGCGCCAATGGGCCATCATGCAACCAACACCAAGGATAAAGCCTGTCCTAATGCCGGTGAGCTCGCTTGTTATGGGGCTCTGCGATAGCTGGTTTGGGCTCTGCCGGTGGGTGGCGAACCACGACAACTGATTCGTCCGGCTCGAACCAGAATTCACCGTGGGGGCCGTCGAGACGGCCCGTAATCAGCTGAATCAGTCCATCCACCGAATTGACCTGGGTGATAGCTTCCCAGGCGTAGGTTGGGTGTTTGCCAGTGCCAACAAGTCCGTTGTAAATAATATCGCCGATCCTGACGTTGTCAGCGGCTACAGTGATCCTAGTTGTCATGCCAATTCACTCCTAAACCGTCCGCAGCCCGATTGCGGCCCTTGCTTAGATCATGCTCCCCTCCGATCATTCCCGCTACGATATTTCGATCCTGTCCCAGCTAAGTTGACGCCGCCACCCTGAGGCGTTGCTGACGGTCAGTTGGCAGACGACAGAGATCACCGAATGACCGGAGCTGGCCGGATTGCGACGGTCGCAACACGTCAATATGGCCCGCCTCCTGATTGACTAGCCCTTACATCCAAATTCTGAGCGCACACGTACAAGCTCATTTGGGTTCATTTTTTGCTCCATAACCTTATCGATAAAGTTCTCTTCTTCTCGAACCATTACAAATGAGCCATCGCCTTGCTCAAACCATACAAGGTATCCACAGTGGATATTGACGTTGGCAAACTGACTGGAGAAATCCACTGCGGCATAGGTGCCAGGTGCTGCCTGCGGCGGATTCTTGTACCAGGTAATCTTTTTGATATCTTGGTGGAGCACCTCTCCCGCTTTGGAATTGAAGTTCTGCGCTACGGAACTCCAACGCTCAAACGATGTTATTTGCTTAGCAGAAGTTGAAAGCAGCTCGTACGCGTCTTTGTATCTACGTCCGTCTTTTGCCGCGAAGTAGGTATTGCTTTGACGTTCAACGTGCTGCACTTGTGCATCGGTGGGACGCCATCGTTCGTCCCTGACTATCGTAGGTGCTGCGCTTAGTTGAGTGCCAGCGCTGAGGCCGCAAGTAATATCTTGTGTCAGGACTAAGAAGGTCCCACTTGCTGTTGTTGGGCCCACTGGTTCCATGGTTTTAAATTGGTATTTTCCATAGCTGACGGTTTTCGCGCCGCAAACCTCTTTGGCTTTCGGCAGTAGTTCCTGTTGCCCGGCGCCGACAGTGCTGCTGTTGTAGCTCTTCAGCACTAAACGAAACGAATCATCGCCTATGCTTTGCACTGCAATTTCCGATTGCAGTGTCGGTTGTGTACTCGCCAGCGTACCGCTCGCCGATTGCCCCAACTGCGCGCTTACGGGGAACGCAGCGAGAGTGGAAACGAGGCAGACAAATCGTCGTATTTGGATGAGCATAGTGAGATATTGAATAGAGAGTTGCTCTCGATGATGGCATCGAACGATGCATCATATCACTAGAAAGTTTCTCGCATGACATCGTTTTGCTAGGCTGAGTAAATGACCGGATTTGGCCGAATTGAGCCATTTCTGAAAATGCGGTTTTAGCCGTCATCACAGAGATTTCGCCACGGCCACAATGAGCAGCGCGGAAGGAACCAGTAAAAGTTGGGCGAGCACAGTACCCGCCAGTCTGCTACCCACCAGCCAAACTACCGCGCGTCGAAACTCCGACTCACTAACGCGACCTTCAATGACATCATCAGTCATGCCCGACATGTGTGGGTCAATAAATACCGCCATCATGACAGTGGCCCCTCCGTTAATGATTGACGAAAGCGTACTGGACGTTACTCGGACGCTTGGGTCCAGGACTCCTGCATATAGCGCAGCAAACAGGCCCACGGTCCATAGCGCTACTGCAGCAACGTTTAGCGAGGTCATAGATACAGAGACACTACCGCTATCGCGCAGTCCTGCAACGTTGCCCACTCGCGGCAAGCTTGCAACGTCTTTGATGTAGGATAGTCCGCCCTTGAAAAACCCGTGCAGAATCAATTTGGGCACCGAGCGGTGAACTTGGAAATGCTCGACGGCCCGACAAAAAACACGCTGAAAAGTCGGGATTAGCAAAGCTCCGACGATGGTCGCAAGCGATGCGGAGATTAGTAGCCAGCGGAAATCGGAAAGCAAACTTTCTGCTGCAAACTGCCTGCCGATATTTGACTCGACCCGTTTGGCCAGGAATGGTCCAAGAAATGAATTCGACGTCCGTGAGACAAGAACAAGAATACTGAACAGGGCAAGCGAAACGGCAATCCGTCTTGTCCTAATCCCCGCGATGCGTACGGAGTATGCCAGGGTGCCAATGATGTGGATGACGAACGTTAGGAAACAAATGAAGACCAGTTGCTTGTCCATTGAAACCTTGAAAATGTAGAAAAAATCGCTGGATGCTGCCGTGAACAAGGACGGATTCACGCAAAAATTGTGTTCATCAGTTGCTATGGCGGACTGTCCGTCGCTGGCCAATCTGTAATTTCTTAGTGGAAATAATTGACGCAATGCTGCCACGAATATGTTGCTTCCGCAACATCTATTTCATAGACGGGGTGAATGGCTGGATCTGGCCGGTTCGCGCCGGTCGTGTTGTTGATGCCATCGGCTGCGATCGCTGCATAGCAGACATGCGCGAAAGGCTCGTTTATCGCCTGGGTCGAGATGATTTGAGACATTCACCTTAGTACACGTCCTGCCAGATCAAGTCGTAATTTAGCATTATCAGCCTCAACCGATATCAGCTTGTAACTTGCCTCCCAACCTAGTTCTTAGCCCTTAGCCTTGACAGGTTTTTTCCCGACGCCAGCCCTAGCGGCAGTTGGCGCAGATTTCCCGCCATGCACCTGGCCCGCACCCACAACCGCATTCTTATCAAAAACCGGCAACTCAACCAACGCCACCGGCAAATCCTGCTGCGCCAGAAAATCATCCAGCGCCCGATACAACTGCTGCACGGTCTCAGTGCCAACCGCCGACTCGATATGCGCGTATTGATGCTCAATCAATGGCGCGATGGCGCTAACCAGAGCGCGGCTCTTGGGGGTCAGCGAGACCATGATGCGGCGCTGGTCGGAATCCACCCGTGAGCGCGTTACCAGTTGCGTCTCTTCCATTCTGGACAGCACGCCCGCCAGGCTGGGGCTGATGATCTGGCAGGCTTCGCAGATCTGCCATTGTTCCATGCTCTGTTGTTCGCTGAGTTCGCGGATGATGCGCCATTGCTGTTCGGTGAGGCCGTGGTGATTGAGAATGCGCCTGAATTTGCTCATCACGCATTCGCGGGCTTGAAGCAGCAGCAGGGCAAGATTGCGGTGTTCCAAAAAAATCTCCTCAGTGTTTAGGACTAGCCGCAAGAGGCGGCCGCTACGCTGGACGATGACGCCGGTGGCCGTTGCTCCTGGTCTATTTACTTCAACTCTACTTGCTGGAACGCTATCGATGCCCGATTTTGTATTGATAAATAAATCGGGATTGCGGTTGACACACTAACATATTAGTAATTATATTAGCTAACATGTTAGCTAGTTGCCGAACGCCGCCAAGAGCAGATCGCATAACTGAAGACCGCTGCAAACACGCATGGCCTTGTTTGCAAGCGCTTCCAACAAAAAGCGAAAGTGGAGATGAAACCAGATAATTTTCCTGCCCAGATCACGGGCGCCGTCTACGGCGTTATCTTGAACGACAGCGATTCGCTGCACCGCATCGGCGCGGCGTTGACGGAAGCGCCATACAAAGGCGCACCTAAAGCTCCGGTGCTGTATATCAAACCGGCCAACACCCGCATCGGCGGCGGCGCTGCAATCAACCTGCCGATTGGCGCCAGCGCGGTGGAAATCGGCGCCACCATTGGTGTCGTGATCGGTGCGCCGGCGGCGCGTGTCACTTTGAAAAACGCCGCCGCGTCGATTGCCGGTTATGTGCTGGTCGCCGATTTGAGCCTGCCGCACGCCAGTTACTACCGCCCGGCGATACGCGAGAAATGTTTCGATAATTCCTGCGTCATTTCCGGCGATTTGCTTCCTGCAGAAAAAATCGCCAAGACGCCGGCGCTTCTGATAACCACGCAAATCAACGGCAGGCAAGTCGACACGTGGGCGCTGGCCGATCTGCTACGTAGCATCCCTGAACTGTTGCGCGATGTAACCGAATTCATGACGCTGCAACGCGGCGACTTGCTGTTGGTCGGCGTCAAATGGCAGGCGCCGCAAGCTGCGCCGGGCGATCACGTGACATTGACGGCGGCCGGCTTGGGCGAATTGAATTTCCGGATTGCAGCAGCAGGAGGCGACAAATGAAACCAAGCGGCATCGACAACACAAAACGTGGCCGGATTTTTTTCAATGGCGCGATCCATGAAGTGCGGCCTGCAGGGGAGGGACGCATCGCGCTGGCCGATGGCCGCATCCTGGCCGAAGCAGAGGCGCACTGGCTGCCGCCGCTAGTCCCTGGAACCATCTTTGCGCTGGGCTTGAATTACGCCGATCATGCGCGCGAACTGGCGTTCAAGGCGCCCGAGCAGCCGTTGGTTTTCTTGAAGGGGCCGAATGCCTTGACCGGCCACCTGGCCCACTCGCGCCGCCCTGCCGACGCCACTTACATGCACTACGAGTGCGAGCTGGCGGTGGTGATCGGCAAGCGGGCCAGGAATGTCAGCCGCGCCGACGCCTTCCAGTATGTGACCGGCTACACCGTCGCCAACGATTATGCGATCCGCGATTATCTGGAAAATTATTACCGCCCCAATCTGCGCGTCAAGAACCGCGACGCCTGCACCCCGCTCGGTCCGTGGCTGGTGGACGCAAGCTCGGTGCCGGACCCAGGCAATCTGCGCCTGACCACTACCGTCAACGGCAAGCTGACGCAAGACGGCAATACCCGCGACATGATTTTCGATATCCCGGCCTTGATCGAATACCTGTCCGCCAGCATGACGCTGATGCCGGGCGACGTCATCCTGACTGGCACGCCTGAAGGTCTGGCGGATGTGGTCGCGGGCGACCGCGTGGTGACTGAAATCGAGGGCGTCGGACGGCTGGTCAACACCATCGTCGACGATGCTGCCTACTTTAACCCCGCAGCTGGAGCAAGCGCATGATCAAACATCTTATCAACGGCAAGGAAGTCGAAAGCCGCCAGACTTTCCAGACTTTGAACCCCGCTAACAATGAAGTCATCGCCGAAGTCGCCAGCGGCGGTGAAGCCGAAGTCGCGGCTGCGGTGCAGGCGGCAAAAGACGCTTTCCCGGCCTGGGCCGGGCGGCCGGCCAAGGAGCGTGCGGCGCTTATGCGGCGGCTGGGCGAATTGATTACGGCCAACGTGCCCAAGATCGCCGAGCTTGAAACCAGGGATACCGGCCAGGTCATCGGCCAGACCAAGAAGGCGCTGATTCCACGTGCCGCCGATAATTTCCATTTCTTTGCCGAGATTGCGGCGCACATGGATGGCGAAAGCTATGCCTCGGATAGCGGCCACATGAACTACACGATGTGGCATCCGGTCGGCGTTTGCGCGCTGATCTCGCCGTGGAATGTGCCGTTCATGACGGCTACCTGGAAAACCGCGCCCTGCCTGGCGCTGGGTAATACCGCCGTGATGAAGATGTCGGAACTGTCGCCGCTGACTGCCGACATGCTCGGCAAGCTGATCCTGGAAGCCGGGATACCGCCGGGTGTGTTCAACGTGGTGCATGGTTACGGCAAGGAAGCCGGTGAGCCGCTGATCCGCCATCCCGATGTGCGGGCGATTTCTTTTACTGGCAGCACGGTCACCGGTAATCGCATCGTTCAGCAGGCGGGCTTGAAGAAATTTTCGATGGAACTGGGTGGCAAATCGCCATTCATTATTTTCGACGACGCCGACTATGAGCGCGCCCTGGATGCGGCTATCTTCATGATCTTTTCCAATAACGGCGAACGTTGCACTGCCGGCTCGCGGATACTGGTGCAGCGTGGCATCTACGACAAATTCGTCGCCGATTTTGCGGCGCGTGCGCAGCGGTTGGTGGTGGGCGACCCGATGGACCCGCTGACTATCGTCGGCCCGATGATCAGCCGCGAGCATCAAAAGAAAGTGGCGCGTTACATCGAGCTGGGTAAGGATGAGGGCGCCAGAGTGGTGTTTGGCGGCGGCAGCCTGGAGCTCCCTGCTCACCTGAAAAACGGCAACTGGATCCAGCCGACAGTGTTCGCCGATGTCGACAATCGCATGAAGATTGCGCAAGACGAAATCTTTGGGCCGGTACCTTGTTTGATTCCGTTCCGCGACGAGGCCGAAGCGCTGCGCATCGCCAATGACACGCCTTACGGTTTGTCATCCTATGTCTGGACTGAAAGCACCGGCCGCGCCCTGCGCATGGCGCGTGGCGTCGAAGCGGGCATGGTGTTTGTGAACAGCCAGAACGTGCGCGATTTGCGCCAGCCGTTCGGCGGCGTCAAGGCCTCCGGCACCGGCCGCGAAGGCGGGCATTTCAGTTTCGAGGTATTTGCTGAAGCGAAGAACGTTTGCATCTCCTATGGCGATCATCCGATTCCGCGTTGGGGTGTTTGAGATCTATTGGGATGTCATCGCGCCGGCAAGAGTCATCTGGGGTCAGAGTCAACTTTCGCAGCGCTTTATCGCGAAACTTGACTCTGACCCCACATGACGGATTCGGAGAAAGACAGAGCGCACTGGATGGTTTTGTTCTTTTTAACGATGAGGCAGTACTCCGTGGCCCGCTAAGTGGGGTCAGAGTGAAGTTTCTGCAAAAAGCCCGCAGAAAGTTCACTCTGACCCCAGTTAGCTCAGTTAGCTGCGTTTGTTAAGCGCATCGCAAAAGATGGTTCAGCAGGTGATAAAAAATAGGAGGAGCACAAATGGGCAAGCTGGCGCTGGCGGCAAAAATTACACACGTGCCGTCAATGTATCTGTCGGAACTGGACGGCCCGCATAAGGATTGCCGCAAGGCGGCTATCGACGGCCATAAGGAAATCGGTCGCCGCTGCCGTGAATTGGGGGTCGACACCATCGTGGTGTTCGATGTCCATTGGCTGGTCAATTCGGAATATCACATCAATTGCGCGCCGCATTTCGAGGGCGTCTATACCAGTAATGAACTGCCGCATTTCATCAAGAACATGGCGTATGAATATCCGGGCAATCCGCAACTCGGCCACTTGATCGAGAAGGCCGCCAACCGGATGGAAGTCAAGAGCCGCGCGCATAGCGACACCACGCTGGAGCTGGAATACGGCACGCTGGTGCCGATGCGCTATATGAACGCCGACCAGCATTTCAAGGTGGTGTCGGTGGCCGGCTGGTGCGTCTGGCACGATCTCAAGGAAAGCGAGCGCTTCGGGCTGGCGGTGCGCAAGGCGATCGAGGACGAGTACGAGGGCACGGTGGCGGTATTTGCCAGCGGTTCGCTGTCGCATCATTTTGCCTTGAACGGCACGGCGCCGGAGTATATGCACAAGGTGTTCAATCCCTTCCTCGAAACGATGGACCGCGCGGTGGTCGAGATGTGGCAACGCGGCGACTGGAAAACCTTCATGGAAATGCTGCCGATGTACAACGACAAATGCTGGGGCGAAGGCGGCATGCATGACACGGCGATGCTGCTGGGCCTGTTGGGCGGCAAAGATTACGACCAGGGCGTGGAAGTGGTGACGCCGTATTTCGGCAGCTCCGGCACCGGCCAGATCAACGCCATCTTCCCGGTAACGCCCTTGCATCCGCAGACAGACAAATAGGAGCCAACATGCCACATCTGACCCTGGAATATTCCGCCAATCTGCGCGAGCGCGGCGACCTCCCTGCCCTGTGCCGCCAACTGGCGGCGGCCTTGATTGCCCAGCAAGCCGAGGGCAAGCCTGTCTATCCGATCGGCGGCGTGCGGGTGCGGGCGCTGGCCGCTGAAGATTATTGCATCGCCGACGGTGATCTGGACGCCGCTTTCGTCCACGCCACATTGAAAATCGGCGCGGGCCGCACGGAAGCGGTCAAGCAAGCCACCGGCGAAGCCCTGTTCGAAGTGATGAAAGCACATTTCGCCGAGCTGTTCCAGCAAACCGGGCTGGCGCTGTCGTTGGAAATCAATGAATTCAGCGAAGCTGGCAGCTGGAAAAATAACAATCTGCATGCGCGCTATCGCAAGGCTTGAATTCCCCTGATTTTTGAAAGACCGGAAAGACTACCTATGCTGCCAATCAATACCCTGCACGATCTCGCCTTGCAGCTGAACCGCGCCGAAAAATCGCGCATGCCGTTGCGCCACTTTTCCAAGCAATATCCACAGATGACGATAGAGGACGGTTACGCCATCCAGCGCGAATGGGTCAAGCTGAAGCTGGCCGAGGGGCGCGTCATCAAGGGTCGCAAGATCGGCCTGACTTCGCGGGCGATGCAAAAGTCTTCACAGATTACCGAGCCGGATTATGCGCCGCTGCTGGATGACATGTTCTTCGAGCAGGGCGGCGATATCCCCTTCTCTCGTTTCATCGCGCCGCGTATCGAGGTTGAGCTGGCGTTCATCCTGGGCAAGCCGCTGAAAGGCCCGGGAGTAACCATGTTCGATGTGCTGGCGGCGACCGATTATGTGACGCCGGCGATCGAAATCATCGATGCCCGCATCGAACAATTCGACCGCGAAACCAATCAGGCGCGCAAGGTGGTCGACACCATTTCCGATTTCGCCGCTAACGCCGGCGTCGTCCTCGGCGGTTTGCCGGTGCGGCCGCATGATGTCGATTTGCGCTGGGTCGGCGCGATGTTGTATCGTAACGGCGTGATCGAGGAAACCGGCCTGGCCGCTGCGGTGTTGAATCATCCGGCCACCGGCGTCGCCTGGCTGGCCAACAAGATCGCGCCTTACGATGAACAACTGAATGCCGGCGACGTGGTGCTTGGCGGTTCGTTTACGCGGCCGGTGCTGGCGGCTATCGGCGATACTTTTCAAGCTGATTACGGCCCGCTCGGGCAGATCGCCTTCCGTTTCGTATAAGGAGTTTTCGTATGAAAATGCCAGAAAATCTTTTCAAGCAGGCCTTGCGCCAGCAGCAGTTGCAAGTGGGCCTGTTCCTTGGCCTGGCGAATCCGCTCAGCGCCGAGATCCTGGCTGGCTGCGGTTTTGACTATTTGTTGATCGACGCCGAACACGGCCCTAACGATTTGCGTTCGGTGCAGGCGCAGTTGCAGGTGCTGGCGGCGTATCCGGTGCAAGCCATCGTGCGGCCGCCGAATCACGATGCGGCGCTGATCAAGCAATTGCTCGGCGCCGGCGTGCAAACCTTGTTGCTGCCGATGGTCGAGAATGCCGAGCAGGCACAGGCGCTGGTGCGCGCCATGCGCTATCCGCCCAAGGGCGTACGCGGGGTCGGCACCGGCCTGGAACGCGGTGCGCGCTGGAATGGCGTCGACGCATATTTCCAGCAGGTCGAAGCCGAGCTGTGCCTGATCGTCCAGGTGGAATCGGCGGCGGGGCTGGCGCAGCTGGAGGCGATTCTGGCGGTCGATGGTGTCGACGGCGTTTTCATCGGCCCGGCTGACCTGGCGGCGTCGCTCGGTTATCTGGGGCAGGCTGGGCATCCAACCGTCAAGGCCGCCATAGCCAGGGCGCTGGCCAGTATCCGCGCATCCGGGAAAGCCGCCGGCATTTTCGCTACCGATGCGACGCTGGCGCTGGAGTACCAGGCCGCCGGTGTCTGCTTCCTGGCGATTGGCGCCGATACCGGCGTCTTGCGCAACGCTGCTATCAGGCTGCTCGATAGTGTCAAACCCGGAGCGAAGAACGACAAGCCGGGAGCGGCGTACTAGAAATCGCTCCAGAATGCGGGCGAGGCGATTGTGCCGAAACTTATGCCGAAACACGGGGCTGCTGCTAAATCCGCAGTTAAATTAGCCCATGCGCCGATTCCCAATATCGACCTGGGCCGGACTTTCGATCTGCGTTATGAAGACGAGGAAGTGCATTACGAGGCACTGGAAAAGCTGGCGGCGTTCTTCGGCCGCAACATGCCAGCCCATCGCCATGACCGGGTGTTCCAGGTGCATTTTATCGAGAGCGGCGAAGTCAGACTGCATCTCGACGATCAGTTTTACCATGCACGGGCGCCGCTGTTTTTCCTGACGCCGCCGTCGCATACGCATGCCTTCGTTATCAGCGACGCCGCCGCCGGCCATGTGCTGTCGGTGCGCCAGCAATTGATCTGGCGCCTGTTCGACAGCGATCCCAGCAATCTGCTCAAGCAAACGCTATCGGTTCCGATGTGCGTGGAACTGGACGCAGCCAAGACTGGCCACGAGCAACTGCTGACTCTCTTTGCCCAGCTGCGCGAAGAATTCAGGCAACAGGATATCGGCCGCGAACTGAACTTGCTGGCGCTGGCACGGCTGGCGTTTGTTGCGATGGCAAGATTGTCGGCGCAACCGTTGCCGAGCAAGACCTTGCGCCAGCACGATGTTCAGGCTTTCCACAATTTCAATCAATTGATCGAAGCGCATTTCCGCCAGCATTGGCCGCTGGATCAATACGCCAGCACTTTGAACCTGACCGAAACCCGGCTCAACGATATCTGCCGCCGGGTGGCCGATGTGCCTTCCAAACGGCTGGTGCATGAGCGGCTGTTGCAGGAAGCCAAGCGCCAGCTGCTGTTCTCAGCGCAACCGGTATCCGAGATTGCCTACGACCTGGGATTCAAGGATGTCTCTTATTTCAGCCGCTTCTTCCGCCAGCATACCGAGCTTGCGCCCAGCGAATGGCGACGCGTCGGCGTGCAGGGGGCGCCGCGGCAGTCGTGAAAAGTACCAACGTTTCCTGCTTACGTGCATTGGGATTTGGCGCGAAAGATTGCACCATGGTGTCAGTCAAAAACCAATACCGAGGAGACAAAAATGACATCACGCGACCTGCCCTTGCCCTATCCAGAAGACTTGCGCGCCGACAAGACGCGGCCTTTCACCGGCGCCGAATATCTCGAATCCCTGCGCGACAATCGCGAAATCTATATTTACGGCGACAGGGTCAAGGATGTCACCACCCACCCGGCCTTCCGCAACTCGGCAGCCTCCATCGCCCGCCTGTACGACGCCCTGCACGATCCGGCCACCAAGGATGAACTGTGCTGGGAGACCGATACCGGCAACGGCGGCTACACCCACAAGTTTTTCCGCTATGCCCGCAGCGCCGCCGAATTGCGCGAGCAGCGCGATGCGATTGCCGCCTGGTCGCGCCTGAGTTACGGCTGGATGGGCCGCACGCCCGATTACAAGGCAGCTTTCGGTAGCGCGCTGGGGATCGTGCCGGAGTTCTACGGCAAGTTTGCCGATAACGCCCGCAACTGGTACAAGCGGATTCAGGAGGCTGGACTGTATCTGAATCACGCCATCGTCAATCCACCGATCGATCGCGACAAACCGGTCGACCAGGTGCGCGATGTGTTCATGACGGTCGATCGCGAAACCGAGGCCGGCATCTATGTCAGCGGCGCCAAGGTGGTGGCCACCAATTCGGCGCTGACCCATTACAACTTTATCGGCCAGGGTTCGGCCGGGCTGCTGGGCGACAATACCGATCTGGCGCTGATGTTCATTGCCTCGATGAACACACCGGGCATGAAACTGATCTGCCGCCCTTCTTATGAGTTGAATGCCGGTCTGGCCGGTGCGCCGTTCGACTATCCCTTGTCGAGCCGCTTCGATGAAAACGACGCCATCCTGATTCTCGACAATGCTTTTATCCCCTGGGAAAACGTGTTGATCTATCGCGATCTGGAACGTTGCCGCAGCTGGTTTTCGCAAGGCGGTTTCGGCGGTTTGTTCCCGATGCAGGCTTGCACCCGGTTGGCGGTCAAGCTGGATTTCATCAGCGCCTTGCTGGTGAAGGCCTTGAAATGCACTGGCAGCTTCGAGTTCCGCGGGGTGCAGGCGGCGGTCGGTGAAGTGCTGGCCTGGCGCAATACTTTCTGGTCGCTGACCGACGCTATGACGGGTAGCGCCGAGCCGTGGCAGAGCGGCAGCTGGATGCCTAGCACCCAGGCGCAGCAGGCGTATCGGGTGCTGGCGCCGCAGGCCTATACCGCGATCAAGAAAATCATTGAAGAGATCGTCGCCAGCGGTTTGATTTATCTGCCCTCGGGCGCGCGCGATTTGAAGAATCCTGTCATCAACGATTATCTGGCGCGCTATGTGCGGGGCTCCGGCGGCATCGATCATGTGGAGCGCATCAAGATCCTGAAACTGTTGTGGGACGCCATCGGCACCGAGTTCGGCGGCCGCCATGAGTTGTATGAAATCAACTACGCCGGCAGCCAGGATGAGATCCGCATGCAGTGTTTGCGCCACGCCCAGGGTTCCGGCGCACTGGCGAAGATGACGGCGATGGTCGATCAGTGCCTGGCTGACTATGACCAGAACGGCTGGCTAGCGCCGCACTTGCACAATAGCGACGATATCAATGTGCTCGACGGCATTCGCCAGTAGCCGCTGCGCAACTGGGGAACAATTGGAGATCAGCATGGATCCTATCGAAAGCCGGCGCGGCAAGTTCCGCAACGCCATGGCGCGCCTTGGCGCCGCAGTCAATGTCATCACCAGCAACGGCCCGGCGGGGCGTTGCGGCATTACCGCCACCGCCGTCTGTTCGGTCAGCGACACGCCGCCGACGCTGCTGGTTTGCTTGAATCGCAGCAGCGCCATGAATCAGGTGTTCAAGCGCAATGGCAATCTGTGCATCAACGTGCTGAATGCCGAACAGGAGGAACAGGCGCGATTGTTTGCCGGCATGACCAATCTGGCAATGGAGAGCCGCTTCAGCAGCGAGCATTGGGATGAAGACAGTAGGCAGGTGCCGCTGCTGAAAAAGGCATTGGCCAATCTGTCCGGGCGGATTACGCGTAGCGAGGAAATCGGTAGCCACACCATCATGATCGTTGAAATACAGGAACTCGACTTGCAAGAGGAAGGAGTGGACGGCTTGGTGTATTTCGACCGTTTGTTCCATCGGGTACCTTGCAAACAGGCGGCGTTCGTGGAAAATTAGTACTGATGGAGGAGATGCATTGGAAACACGTCTTGACGATAAGCTAGCTGGCCACTGGCTTGAATTTACTGCCAATCGGCCAGCGGCAAATGCTAATCCGGCGCCGGCCTCAGCGCCCATTGCACGGCGCGGCAAGCGCGACTGGCTGGCCGAGGCATTTTCTTGCCTGCGGTCAGCGGCGACGGATCAGCCTTGCTCTCACTCAACTACTGACGCAAAGATACAGCAGTAAATTAGAAATAAGTCAGACCAAGAGCGGCTTTGACTTCGTCCGCAGTCTGCGCCGCCACCTCACGCGCCTTGGCAGTGCCGTCTTTCAAGATTTGCATGACATGGCCGCGATCCTTGGCCAGCTCTTCGCGCCGCGCACGGATAGGCGCCAGCAAATCCTGCAAGCAGGTTTCCAGACGCGCCTTGACCAGGCTATCGCCCAGGCCACCGCGCACATAATGCGCCTTCATCTCGGCCAGACCGGCTTGATCGGGATCGAAGGCATCCAGATACAGGAAGGCGACATTGCCTTCGATATGGCCCGGATCCTGCACCCGCAGATGGAGCGGATCGGTGTACACCTGCTTGACCGCGGCCCGGATCTCATCGGCAGTGGCGCCCAGGTTGATGGTGTTGCCGAGCGACTTGCTCATCTTGGCTTTGCCGTCGATACCCGGTAAACGGCCGATTTCCGGCACCAGGGCTTTGGCCTCAACCAGCACGTCGCGGCCGGCGGTGCGGTTGAAACGGCGCACGATTTCATTGGTTTGCTCGATCATCGGGATCTGGTCTTCGCCGACCGGCACCAGCACCGCCTTGAACGCTGTGATATCGGCCGCCTGGCTGGCAGGATAAGTCAGGAAGCCGGCAGGAATATCGCGCTCGAAACCACGCAGGCGGATTTCTTCCTTGACCGTGGGATTGCGCTCCAGCCGTGCCACCGTGACCAGGTTCAGGTAATAGAAGGTCAGCTCCGCCAGTTCCGGAATCTGCGACTGGATCAGGATCGTCGACAGGCTTGGATCGATACCGACTGCCAGGTAATCGAGTGCTACTTCGACCACATTGCGGTGCACCTTGTTGGTGTCGTCCATATTGTCGGTCAGCGCCTGGGCGTCGGCCAGCATGATGAATTGCTTATAAGTGTGCTGATAGGCGACGCGGTTACGCAAGCTGCCGACGAAATGGCCCAGGTGCAAAGGGCCGGTGGGACGGTCGCCGGTCAAAATCACGGCGGAACCTGGGGCTGTCGCTGACAAAATCGCGGGCAAACTCATTGAAATTCCTTTAGCAGTATCCTGAAAACCCCGTATTGTGCCACTAGTCGCGGGTATCTTGTATAGACCGGAGACATAGGTAACAGGTGTGCCGGGACATGGGTAACACTTTTGGTTCATTCGAATGAAGACCAAAGGATTGACAACCATGCCCTGGAAAGATGTAGACATGATGACCTTGCGTCA
>Ga0210409_10002928_pt1 | contig 19679 bp, 17 predicted proteins | sample IncBWH17MmetaG_FD_161649 | JGI IMG/M metagenome (GOLD analysis project Ga0210409, IMG submission 161649) | Forest soil microbial communities from Barre Woods Harvard Forest LTER site, Petersham, Massachusetts, United States - Inc-BW-H-17-M | ecosystem: Environmental > Terrestrial > Soil >... | reverse complement strand
GTGTTGCCCTGGGAGCGCGAAGGTTTTAATAGCCCAACCCGCTCGTACAATCGCAATGTCTGGGGATGCAGCTGGTATAGCTCGGCGACGGCGCTGATCATGTAGCCGGCTTTTGCTTTTTTTCTAGGCCGCGTGGGCATCGCCTTTTCCTTTCCCCGTTTTAGACCGCAGCGCGTGCAAAAATTTCCTGGCGCGGATCTTCGTGGTCAATCTTGTCGAGTTCCTTCAGCAGGTTGCGCACGCGCTCGTCCTCCGGTTTCGGCACCACCACCTGCACCTCGACAATCTGGTCGCCGCGCTTGCCCGGATGACGCGCGGAGGGCGCGCCCTTTTCGCGCAAGCGGAGCCTTTTGCCGCTGTCGGTGCCCGGCGGAATGCGCACCTGCGCGCGGCCGTCGATGGTTGGGACTTCAACCTTCGCTCCGAGCGAGGCTTCCGTCACCGTGATGGGCACCGTGGTGTATAGATCGTCGCCGCGGCGATCGAAAAACGGGTGCGGCTCCACTTTGGTAATGATGTAGAGATCGCCCGGAGGCCCGCCCTGCACTCCGGCGTTGCCGCGGCCGGCCACGCGCACGCGCGATCCGGTATGCGCCCCGGGAGGAATGCGCACATCGAGAGTCTCGACGCGCTGCACGCGACCTTCGCCGCCGCAGTTGCGGCACATGTTGCGCAGGCGTCCGCTGCCGCCGCATTGCGAGCAGGTGACTTGAAACCGCATCTTGCCGCTCACTTGCGTCACGTGGCCGGAGCCGCCGCAGGTGGGGCAGACTTTTTCGTCGCCCGGCGCCGCGCCGGTGCCGTGGCACGCGTTGCAGACGTCGAGGCGCGTGAAGCTGAGCTTCTTGACCGTGCCGCGCATCGCCTCCGCAAAGGTAATCTCGATCTGATATTCGAGATCGCTGCCCGGCTCGCGATCGTGCTCGTGTCCAGACTGCGCAGCCGTCGCGCCGCGAAAAAACTGGCTGAAAAGATCCTTGAAACTGGCTCCCCCGCCGGCGCCGCCCGGAGCGCCTCCGCCGCCGAAATCGAAGCCGCCGAAGTCGAAGTGGATGTCGTCGGGTGATGCGCCGCCATAACTCGCGCCCGGCCCCGGGCCGCCGCCGGCGCCCGGAACGTTGAAGCCGAACTGGTCGTACATCTGGCGTTTTTTCGTATCGGAGAGAACTTCGTAGGCTTCCTGGATCTGCTTGAATTTCTCCTCGGCGGATTTGTCGCCGGGATTCAGATCAGGATGATATTTGCGGGCGAGCTTTCGGTAAGCAGCGCGAATGTCCTTCACCGCTGCTTTGCGCGGGACCCCCAACAGCTCATAGTAGTCGGTTTTGTTTGTGGTGGCGGCCATTTGATCGTGCGGCGCTCACCAATCGGTGGGCGCATTTCCCATCCAACATGCGTAGGGGCGGGAATTAAACCCGCCCCTTCGCGTTTTCGAAACAGACCCTTCGAGCCGACACCGTCGGCTCTCAGTGCGAAATCCCGTTTTACGGGATTTCATTTCAATTCGGCTTCTTCGAGTCGTCCACGTCAACGAACTCGGCGTCCACCACGTCGCCGCCCTGGGGAGGCGTGTGCTGGCCGCCGGACGAACCGCCTTCGGCTCCGTGCGCTCCGGCCCCCGCTGCGCCGGCCGCGCCCGCGGCGCTTTGCTGCGCCTTGTAGAGCGCTTCGCCGATGCGGCTGAGCGCCTTGGTGATGCTATCCGACGCGGCGTTCAGCTTTTCGACTCCGCCTTCCTTCAACGCGCTCTGGGCTTCCGCGACCGCCGATTCGGCGGCCTTCACATCGCTCTCGCTCAGCTTTTCACGGTTCTCCCGAATCAGCTTTTCGCCCTGATAGATCAGGCTGTCCAGCTTGTTGCGCGCTTCGACTTCCGACAGGCGCGTCTTGTCTTCGGAGGCGTGCTCGTCGGCTTCCTTCTTCATGCGCTCGGCCTCTTCCTTGCTGAGGCCGGTGGAAGCGGTGATGGTGATTTTCTGTTCCTTGTTTGTCGCGTTGTCCTTGGCCGAGACGTTCAAGATGCCGTTCGCGTCGATGTCAAAGGTGACTTCGATTTGCGGCAGGCCGCGCGGCGCAGGAGGAATTCCGATTAAGTGGAATTTCCCGAGAGAGCGGTTGCCGCTGGCAACCGGCCGCTCGCCCTGCAGCACGTGGATTTCGACCGAGGTCTGGCTATCCGCGGCGGTTGAAAACGTCTCCGATTTGCGCGTCGGAATCGTCGTATTGCGCGGTATCAGCACGGTCATCACGCCGCCAAGCGTTTCCACGCCGAGCGAAAGCGGAGTCACGTCCAGCAACAAAATATCCTTCACCTCGCCGCCGAGCACGCCGCCCTGAATTGCCGCGCCGACCGCGACCACTTCGTCGGGATTGACTCCCTTGTGAGGTTCTTTCCCGTTGAAGAGGCCCTTGACGATTTCCACCACGCGCGGAATGCGAGTCGAGCCGCCGACAAGAACCACTTCGTCGATTTTGTCCGGCGTCAAACCTGCGTCGGTGAGCGCCTGCTTCACCGGACCGACGGTCCGCTGCAGCAGGTCTTCCATCAATTGCTCGAGCTTCGCGCGGGTCAGCTTGGTCTGCATGTGCTTCGGCCCGGAAGCGTCCGCCGTCAGGAAGGGAAGGTTGATTTCCGTTTCCTGCAATTGCGAAAGCTCAATCTTGGCTTTTTCGGCCGCTTCCTTCAGGCGCTGGATGGCCATGCGGTCTTTGCTGACGTCAATGCCCTGATCGCGCTTGAATTCTCCGACCATCCACTCGACGATGCGCTGGTCAATGTCGTCGCCGCCGAGGTGTGTGTCCCCGTTCGTGGATTTCACTTCGACCACGCCTTCGCCCACTTCGAGGTCTGAGATATCGAACGTGCCGCCGCCCAGGTCGTACACGGCGATGGTCTCTTCCTTTTTCTTGTCGAGGCCGTAGGCCAGCGCCGCAGCGGTCGGCTCGTTGATGATGCGCAGCACTTCCAGGCCGGCGATTTCGCCCGCCTGCTTTGTGGCTTGCCGCTGGCTGTCGTTAAAATAGGCCGGAACAGTGATGACGGCCTTGGTCACTTTTTCGCCGAGAAAATCTTCGGCGGCACTCTTCAGTTTCTGCAGAATCATGGCCGAGATTTCCGGCGGGCTGTAGGACTTGCCGGAGATCTCCACGCGCGCGTCGTCGTGCGGGCCCTTGGTCACTTTGTAGGGCACGCGCTTGGCTTCTTCCTGCACCTCGTCGTAGCGGCGGCCCATGAACCGCTTGATCGAATACACTGTGTTTTCGGGGTTGGTAATCGCCTGGCGCTTGGCCACCTGTCCTACGAGGCGTTCCCCGGATTTCGTGATAGCCACAACCGAAGGAGTCGTGCGCGCCCCTTCCTGGTTGGGAATGACAACGGGTTCTCCACTCTGCATGACGGAGACGACGGAATTGGTCGTGCCCAAATCAATGCCAATGATCTTGCTCATGGAATGCGCTCCTGTTAGCGTCTACGCAGCTCAATGAAAAGTGGCTGCGCTGAAACAACGTGATAATACACGTTGAGCGTATCGTTGTCAAGTTTCTTGTGTGTCTGTAATGCAACGTTAAAATTGGACTTACAGGCATAACTCCGCATAAATCGGTCTCGAAGCCCTCTGAGGTCCTCGCCACTGCAAATCTCCGTGAAGCCCCCGGCGAACCCTCAGCCCACAGAGCGCATCCCACGGTCGTAATGAAGGCCGCACATCGAGCGGGCATCGCTTAATCATGCCCGGCGGATTTCGCGCTACAATAAGTCCGCGGGCAGCGATTCGAGGGTAAGGGAGGCAGAAGTGATTCACGGAACAAAGGTATGGTTGGCGCTGATCTCCTTGGGACTGAGCTTTGCGACTGGCGCGGGCGCTCAAACGGCGATTTCGGATCCGAAACCGGCAACGACGACTAAAGCGACGACACCAGCAGCGAAGAACGGGACGAAGCCCGCGGCTCAGCTGGGCGCGCCCGTGATGAGCTACGGTTCCAGCACTGCTCCCATCACTATGGAAGTCTTCACCGATTACGAGTGTCCTTCGTGTCGCGCCTTGTTTGAACAGACCTTGCGTCCGATGATTGCGGACTACGTGGCCAATGGAAAAGTGCGCCTCGTCCATCACGATTTTCCACTTCCCCCTCCGGGGCATCACTACTCGGGCCAAGCGGCCCGCTGGGCGAACGCGGCGGCGCGTGTCGGAGAATTTGCAGCCGTGGAGGCTGCTCTTTACGACAATCAGCCCGCTTTGGAGGCGAACGGGAGTCTTGAAAAATTCGTCGCTGCGGCCATGTCGGCCGAAGACTTCAAACGCGTTGAGAAGGAGATGCAAGGCTGCGTCGCGCCGGGCCCCACGTCGAATCCCAGCGGTGGCGTGAATTTCGCTCCTTCGCGCGGCGCATGTTCTTTGGACACGCACATCGAGCAGGACATCATGCTCGGCGAGAAAGTTCCAGTCGCCGCGACGCCCACCTACGTGATTTCCTACAAAGGGACGCGCCTGCCGGCCGGCTCGGGCATCGTTTCGTGGCCTATCCTGAAGCAGTTTTTCGATTCATTGCTGAGCCAGTAGAACTGATGGACCGCCCTTTCACGATATCACCACGATGACCAACGAAACGCGGCGCCGCTGGGGACGAATTCTTCTAGTCGCGGGACGAATCGCGCTGGCGGTAATTTTCATTTATGCGGCTTACGCGAAAATGAAGCCGCAGCCGGGGATGCCGAATACCCTCGGGTCAGTCAAAACTTCGCTCTCCATGTTCGCGATGGGCGTGGATTCCTACCAGATGTTGCCGCCGTGGGCGGTCAGCCCGTTCGCTCATCTGCTTCCGCCGTTTGAGCTGCTGTTGGGGCTGTGGCTGCTCAGCGGAATCGGGCTGCGCATATCAGGGCTAATCTCCACTGCGCTGATCTGCGCTTTTATCGCCGCGATGTATTCGGCGTACGAGCGCGGCCTGACCATCAGCTGCGGATGTTTTGGTCCGGGCGCGCAGATCGGCCCGAAGGATTTGATTCGCGATGGGCTGTTATTTCTCCCTCTGGCGCTGGCGGTTACCATCGGCGCATTTCTGATTCATCGCAAGCGCGGCGCTGCAACACTCCCCCAAGCGGCCCCTTCAGCGACTCACGCGGATTAGTATTCCGGCTGCGCCGGCGCGGCGCTGCGAAGATATTCCCCCAGGCGGCGGCTGAACTGCTGCGATCCGTCATAGCTGAGATGGAGCGGATCGGCGAACGCCGCTTGATCCGGCATCCAGTGGCTGGCATCAATGTACGACGCCCCGAGATCGCTCAGCATCCCTCGCAGGTGGGCGCGGTAGCCCGCCCACCCCGGCTGGTCGTAGAACAATTGCACGTGCTCCGGGGGCATGGGCATTTCCACGAAATAGACTTCGCTCCCGGCCGCCTCGGCTTGCAACGCGATCTCGCGCACCGATGGGATCAGGGGATTGCGGATGGCGCGGCCGCATTCCGCAATGAACGCGGGCGCGCTCGGATACTCGAGCAAGCCGAAATCAATCGCTCGTCCGAGCGAATTGGCTTGTTCCGGCGGCATGCCCTGCTGCGCCAGCTTTCGCCGCAAGAGTTCGACGCGCCCCCAAACCTCGCCGCGGTCCACGAAAATCTCAAAGTGCCGCATGATTTCGAATTCGGCGCGATCGTGGGGGGAAAGATGGTAGAGAGTCCGCGCGTATTCGGGCTCCAGGTAATAAAGCATGGCGCGATTCCCGATCAGGTCGCGCGTGTCGAACTCGAGCGGGTGTGTCAGCTGAAAATCGAAGAAGCCGAAAACCACCACGCGCGGGCGCAGGCCCTGCCGCAGCGCGTAGCGCAGCATCAGCAACTCCTCGAGGGCGCTCGACCCGCTCATGCCGAAGTTGATGGCCCCATCGCGATCGCCGAGGCCCATCCCCGCGTCGAACGCGGGCTCGACAAATCCCACGCCAATCAGAGAATTCCCCAGCGCCACGGCTTTCGCGCCGGCCGACTCCCGAGCGCGCGCCATCAGCGATCGCGGAACGCTATTCTGGGCCGAGCGCGCGACCGCGCGATCGAGCACGATCAGCACGATCAGTATCCCGGCCAGTGCCAGAAAGAACATGCGTTTCGGAGCGTGCAATTGATCGCCCTCCCGGGGGCAAGTCCTGCGCTTCCACTTGCGTCAACAGCTCAGAAATCGATATAAATGAATTTCGAACTTTGGCCCGAGAAATAGTAAATGGTCAATACCAGCACTCCCCACCACACGGCCCAGAACCACCAGTGGCCCAGCTGGATTGGAAAGCCGGGGGGCGGCTCGTCCTGCGCGCCGCCGACGTAGTCGAACGCATGCTTGATCCATTCGAAGGTGGTCATCGTGTTATCCAAGCAGCAGCCTCCGGAAAAAGAAGAGTGCGGTATGCACATCCATGCAGAAAAAAGCCCACGCCAGATTCACGGCCACGTAAGTGAGCAACCAGGAAGACACGCGCGACCACAGTGGTGCTTCAGGCGGCATGGGACGCAGCGCGCGCCAGGCGCGCCGGATGGCGAGCATGATTCCGTGCAGCAATCCCCAAACAATGAAATTGATTCCCGCGCCGTGCCATATGCCGCTTATCAGCATGGTCACCAGAATATTCGCGTAGACTTGTCCCTCGCGCCCGCGCGATCCGCCCAGCGGAATATAGATGTAATCAATCAGCCAGTTGGTGAGCGACATGTGCCAGTGCCGCCAGAAATCGGTGATGTTGGTGCGCAGATACGGCCAGTCGAAATTTTCCGGAACGCGTATGCCGAACAATCGCGCCGAGCCGATGGCGATGTCGGAATATGCCGAGAAGTCCGCATAGATCTTGATGCCATAGGCGAAAAGCCACAGCGGCAAAATGGCCCGTTGCGCCCGGCTGATGTCCATCCAGTTCAGATGGTTCGTGTACGAGGTGAGCACGTCGGCGATTGCAAATTTCTTCACCAGGCCCGTGAGGATGCGGGTGACTCCGCGCTGCCAGTCGAGGACCCATTCCCGGGTAACGCTGCGCAGTTTGGGCAGAAAATCCTGGTAACGCTTGATCGGGCCCGCCACCATGGTGGGAAAAAACAGGATGAAGGCGAGGTACTCGGTAACCGATCCTTCGTCGGTTTTATTTTTGTAGCGATCCACCGCATAGTGAATAAACTCGAAGGTGAAAAAAGAAATGCCCAGCGGCAGGAACGCGTTTTTCCAATACAGCGGATTGTGCGCCGGGACCGCCCAGAAGAGCCCGCTCAGAAAATTGCGATACTTGAAGAGCGCCAGGAAAACGACCGTCTGCGTGACGCCGAACCAGCAAAACCACGAGGCCGGCTTGTAGAAACGGCTGACGAACGATTCCCACAGGAAAATTCCAAGGCAGGCGACGCCGACGAGCCCTCCAAACTGCGTGTAGGAAAAATAACAGAAGAAAAGGCCGCCGCTCGCGAAGATGACCCAGGGGCGGAATCGCGGACTGGCCACGCGGCAGAAAATGGCGCTGGGGATCAGGAACAGAAGATAGTAGTCCCAGGTGTTGAATATCATCTGTCGCCGATCGGCGTCGCCTGCGGCTGAAGAGAATTCGACTCTAACCGACAATCAGGGGCATTTCAATCCAGCGGGGAGGGAATTGAAACGGGAGGGAACTAGTCGCCGTTTGAGGCCGGCGCGGTTGTCGCAGCAACCGTCGCGTTCGGTGAAACATTGCGAAGGTAACGCCAGGGATTCACGGGCGTGTTGTAGATGCGTACCTCGTAGTGAAGGTGCGGGCCGGTCGAGCGGCCGCTGGCGCCTTCGTAGCCGATCACGTCGCCCGATTTCACGTGCATGCCGCCCTGAACGTTGAAGCCTGAAAGATGCCCGTACCAGGTGGTGACGCCGAAGCCATGATCAATAACGACCAGCCGTCCGTAGCCCGCGCGTTGATCCACTTCCTGGATGACTCCGTCCGCAGTGGCGCGTACCTCGTCGCCATAGTGCGAAGCAATATCCAGCCCGGCGTGGAAAGCGCCCTCACCGCTGAACGGGTCAAGCCGTTCGCCGAAGTGCCCGGTAATCTGGCCGACCACTGGCCAGAGCGACGGCACGATACCCAGGCTGCTCAATTGCGCGGCCGGCAGCAGCCGCATTCCCGCGCTCGACATGGCCGCGGCAGCCGCGTTCTTCTCGAGGTAGCTGAATTCGTCCACGGAATTCTGGAAATCGGCGTCCGGCTCGGCGGGTTCGTCGGTCAAACCGAAGGGAGTCTGGCGGAACCGGGAGATGCCGTAGGCCATGGCGACTTCACCGGCTAGCGACTGCAGGGAATTCAAGCGCTGGTTCGTGTCTTTGACCTCGGTCTGCAGCTGGACGTACTGCTGTTTGAGGTTGTCCTGCTGGCGGCGCAGGGAGTTGTAATTGGTCGCCTTCCAGAGCATGCGGGAGTAGGAACCCATGCCTGCGGCGATGGTGATGCCGCCCACAACCGCAAGGATTGCCAGCACATGCAGGACGTACCACGGCAGACGCACCCGTCTCACACCGCCCGAGGCGTTCGAAGCAATAAAAAACGTGTAGGAGGACTTGCCCTTCATCGTTTTCTTTTCGTCCGGTTGTTTCTTACTTCGGCCGGCATGAAACCGCTCGCCCCGTGCAACGGTTGGCCGCTTTCCTCAGTGCTAGTGCGAACATGAGTCTGAACCGAGAGCCTTGGTCCGAAACCCGCACGAATTGTAGCCACCGCGCCCGGTGACGTCAACCCTAGATCCACAGTTTTGCACAGCGGCCCCTGCTCGCTTCTACAGCGTGTGCACTTTATACTTCGTGAGCCGCTTGCCTATCACTCTACCTTAGTGGGGGACACGCCACAACTGTACGGAGGTACAGGTTGGATTCCGAAGCCCAACTGATCGAACGGATAGCTCGAATAGTTCCCACAGGCCGAGGTGCCGGCCAAGGCGGCGGACTGCGCCTGGGGATCGGCGACGACGCGGCTATCCTGGCGCCGAGCGGGCGCACCGACTGGGTGTTGAGCTGCGACGCGTTTATGGAGGGAGTCCACTTCCTGGCGGAGCGGCATCCGCCCGACTCTATTGGCTATAAATCGCTCGCCCGCGCCGCAAGCGACCTTGCCGCCATGGGCGCTACGCCGCAACTCTTCTTGATGACGCTCGGCCTGCCCGCCAGCCGCACAAGCAAGTGGCTCGACGGGTTCCTGCGAGGCGTGGGACGCGCGGCGCGCCTGCTGGGAATGCGCCTCGCCGGCGGTGACACGACGAAGACCTCTGCTGTGGCGATCAGCATCACGGTACTCGGAGAAGTGCCGAGCGGTCTGGCCCTAAAACGCTCGGGCGCGCGGCCGGGAGACATCTTATATGTGAGCGGCAGGCTGGGGCGCGCGGCGTTGGGATTGGCGCTGACGAAATCTGCCGCCCCCCGGTCGCTGAAGAGGGTTTTTCGAAGCCAAGCGCAGCTCTTGCAGCCGCACCTCTATCCGAGCATTCGAGTCGAGCTCGGTGCGTGGCTTGCCCGGCACAAGATCGCGTCAGCCATGATGGATATTTCCGACGGGCTTTCAACCGACCTCGCGCGTTTGTGCACGGCGAGTGGGGTCGGGGCGCGCCTGTGGTCCGAGCGCATCCCATGCGTAGAGATTCCGGCCGTGCGAACCGGCGCGCGACGGAAGCGAGCGCTCGATCCACTGCAGATGGCACTGCACGGCGGCGAGGATTACGAACTGCTTTTCACAGTTCCGCGCAACCACCTGAAACAACTGCGAAACGCGCCGGGTTTTGCAGAGCTTGCCGCAATCGGTGAGATTGAGCGCGGCCGAAAAATCACGCTCGTCGATGCCGCCGGCCGCACAACGCGCCTCGATCCCGGCGGCTGGGATCCCTTCCGCAGAAAATGATCGAACGAAGCAGCCTAGTGAGCTGCAGCCGGGGCTTCCGCGGCCGGAGCTTCCGGCGGTTTGGGGGGCGCCTTAGGCGCGGCTTCAGCCGTGGGCTGCGCCGCAAGGCCCTGCTCGGCGGGATCGGCGGTCGGAGCGGTGTCGGGAGTGTCCACCTGCACGAGATGCTGGGCCGCAAGCTTTTCGAGCCGCACCACGTTCGGGAAATCCTCCACCGGCATTCCCTGCATGCCTTGCTGCATGAACTCGATCCAAATCGGAAGCGCCGCGCGCGCACCGGTTTCTTTCTTGCCGAGCGACACGTGCGCGTCGTTGCCGACCCACACACCGGCGGTGATCTGCGGTGTGAAGCCGATGTACCAGGCGTCGGTGAAATCGTTCGTCGTCCCCGTCTTGCCTCCGGAGGGGCGGCCAATCTCCTTGGCGCGAACGCCGGTGCCGAACTGCACCACGTCTTCGAGCATCGCCACCATGGTGCGCGCCACGTCCGGCGGAATCACGTCGGTGACATTCGGGCGCAACTCTTCCATCACCGCTCCGTCGTAGGACGTGACGCGCCGCAGGTAGTGCGGCTCGATGTGAATGCCGTCGTCGGGGAACACCGTGAATGCGGATGTGTGCTCGATGAGCGTCAGATCGGCAGAACCAAGCGCGAGCGGCAGCACCGGCGGAAGCGGGCTGGTTAGCCCGAATTTTCGCGCCAGTTCGACCGTGTTCTCGATGCCGACCTTGTCGAGCAGCCGCACCGCCGGCACGTTGCGCGAATCGGCCAGCGCGCGGCGCAAGGTGATGCGGCCTTCGAATTTCTCGTCGTAGTTGTGGGGCGAATAGTTCTCGCTGCCGGTGTGGAAGGTGATCGGCTCGTCCACCACTGTATCGAAGGGCGACGCACCCTGCGCCAGCGCCTCCGCATAAACGTAAACCTTGAACGAGCTGCCCGTCTGCCGCATGGCCTGCGTGGCGCGGTCGAATTTCGATCCCTCGAAATCGTAACCCCCAACCATGGCTTTGATTTCGCCGGTGGCGTTGTCAATGGCGATCAGCGCCGCCTGCGCCACCGGCACCTGCTCGAGTTCGACTTCCGCCGCGGTGCCATTGAGGACTTTGATCTGCACGCTGACCAGATCACCGGGCTTCAAAATTTCCGCCGCAGATTTGTGCGCGGTCCACGCGAAATCGGCCGGCGTCAGCAGCGCACGGTAAGGCCCGATCTTGATGTACGCGAATGTCGGCTGCACGGACGTCACCAAGCCCGTGACGTAGTCGCCCTTCTGGAGCGGGGCTTTCCAATCGTCGTTCTGGTAGGTGTCCACCGAGCCCAGATTGTCGCGGAGAATATTCGGCAGATTGCCGCGCCAGCCGTGGCGGCGATCGTAGGCGTGCAGGCCGTCGCGAACGGCCTGATCCGCCGCCTTTTGCATCGAAACGTTCAGAGTGGTGTAGGCACGCAGGCCCTGTTCGTGCACCGCGGCCGTGCCGTAGGTGTGCTCGAGATACTGGCGAATCTCTTCGACGTAATACGGCGCCAGATTATTTCGCAGCGATTCCACGTGCAGCCCGAGCGGCTGCTTGCTGGTGCTATTGGCGAGCGCCTGCGAGATTTTGCCGTTGTGCGCCAGCAGGGACAACACCAGATTCCGCCGCGCGAGAGCGCGCTCCGGATGCGTGATCGGCGAGTAAATCGGCCCGCGAATGATGGCGGCGAGCGTCGCGGCCTCGGCCAGCGTCAACTGGCCCACCGGCTTGCTGAAATAGTATTCGGACGCCGCTTCGAAGCCGTAGTTTCCCGAGCCCAGATAAATCTGATTGCAGTACATCGTGAAAATTTGTTCCTTGGTGTAATGCCGCTCGATCTGCAAGGCGAGAATCGTCTCCTGCAGCTTGCGATGGAGGCTGCGGTCGGAGCGATTGAGGAAAAGTCCGCCGGCCAATTGCATCGTCAGCGTGCTGGCGCCCTCCGCCGGGCGGCGGCTGACCACATCGCGCCACGCCGCTTCGAGCACACGCGGAAAATCCACGCCCCAGTGCTGCTCGAAGTGCTGGTCCTCCGTGCTGAGGATGGCGTCGCGCAGGACGGGGGGAATCTGCGCGTAAGTAATCAGGATGCGCCGTTGTAAGGCGAACGTGCCGACGGATTGCCCATCGTCCGCGTACAGCTCCGTGACGATGACCGGGCGATAATCCTCCAGCGCGTGTATTTCCGGCAGGTCGCTCGAGTAAACGAACAGCAGCCCGATGGCCGCGCCGAGCGCAATCGAGCAAATGATCAGAAAGGAAAACGCCAGCCGCCCGAGCAGCGTCCCCCCGCCAATCTTCATCGTCGCGCGATAGAAGCGTTCATCCATCGTGCAGCCATTCTATCGCATGGAACGTGGCTGTGCCGGAATGGGAATTCGCCGCGTGTATCCAGGAATGCGACGGCCGCGCCGGCATTCGGAGGGTTTACTGGCTGGCTTTAGCGGCCGCCGGCGCGCAGATACGATCGAACGCCCGCGTCAGATTTGCGGCGATGGAGAATGGATCGCTGCCCTCGATGTCGCGCCGCTCCATCATGAAGGCAACCTTCCCGTCGCGCAGCAGTGCAATCGAAGGTGACGAAGGCGCATAGCCGGTGAAGTAACTTCGCGCCCGCTCGGTAGCCTCCAGATCCTGCCCCGCGAAGACCGTCGCCAGAACATCCGGTCGCGCTTTGTTTGAAAGCGCGTGGGCAATCGCCGGTCGCGCTTTGCCGGCAGCGCATCCGCAGACCGAATTCACCACCACCAGCACGGTTCCCTTCTCCTGCTTCAGCAGGGAGTCCACCTCCGCCGCGGTCCGCAATTCGCGAAACCCGACTCTGGTAAGTTCCTCGCGCATGCCGTGAACCATTTCTTCAGGGAACATCGTCGCTCCTTCGCTGCTCTGCGATTTCGATTTGAACGTGATCCATCTACCAGACTATATCATGCCCGATTTCGCGCGTGGGCGAGATCGCACCCACTGGTGCGCGATCGCGCTCACTGCTGATTGATCATGAACGTAGACATCTGCTCGAAAAACGCGCGCAGGAATTGTTCGGCTTCGCCTGGCAGGGCAGCTTTCGCGAGAGCGTTGTTCATCAGCTGCATCCACCGGTCGCGGGCTTCTTGATCAATGCGGAACGGAAGATGCCTCGCCCGCAACCGGGGATGGCCTCGCTCCTCGATGTACCGCTGCGGACCTCCGAAGCGGTAGATCAGGAAATCGCGCAGGCGCACTTCGGCCGCCGCAAGTTCGCCGGGCGGATACATTTTCCCAAGAATCGCATCCGCGGGCACCTGGCCGTAAAAAGCCGCTACCAGACGGATGAAACCATCCTCCCCGATCATTGAATATATTGCCGTCTCGTCCATAAGCGCAGGGCCCAGTCTAGCATCGCCGAGTTCTTCGCGGCTTGACCGGCCCGCGTAGCGAACGTATTCTTTTGGGCGCGGCGCGCCCCGTCCCAACATTCGGACGGCGTAACTTCCAAGGAGAGGGACATGAAAAAATTGCGAAGGGTACACCCGCTGAGCTATTTTTTTGCAGGGGCGCTCATTCTGATGGTGGCGGCCGGGGCATACGCGGCATCGAACATTTACGATTTTACCCTGCCGTTGCTCAACGGCAAGGACGCGCCGCTCGCGAACTACAAGGGCAAGGTCGTCCTGGTCGTCAACGTGGCCAGCCGCTGCGGATTCACTCCGCAATATTCGGCGCTCGAGTCCATCTACGAGAAATACAAGGACCAGGGCTTCGTGATCATCGGCTTCCCCGCGAATAATTTCGCCGGACAGGAGCCCGGCACCAACGAGGAGATCGCCAAGTTCTGCAGCGGAAAGTACAACGTTCAATTCCCGGTGTACGGAAAAATCTCCGTGAAGGGCGACGATCAGGCGCCGCTTTACACCTACCTCACCAAGGAAGCGAATCCCGCGCTGGCCGGCGACATCAAGTGGAATTTCACGAAATTCCTCGTGGATCGCAACGGAAACGTGGTCCAGCGCTTCGAACCGGCCACCACGCCGGATTCGCCGCAGGTGATCGCGGCGATTGAAGCGCAGCTCAAGAAGTAACTGAATCGCGCGGCACAGCCCGCCATTCGTTTACAAGACCCGTCGGAGAAGCAATGGTCTTCTCCGGCGGTTTTTTGTTTTTAGCGCCCTTTCGCATTCCGCACACTCTGCGGTGCCCTCGGCAACCGGAAGCGCCGAGTGGCCGTCTTATCTTTGCGGTCAGGCCAGAGTAAAAAAGTTACGATACGCGGAGGTGAATATGCTGAAAATCCTGGCACTGGCCGTTCTGTTCGGAGCGCCGCTGCTCACGCAAGCCCAGGCCCCCGACGATCACACCGCCGGCGGATGCGGCCCAAGCAAAGCGGGATTCGACGTCAAGACCGACAGCAAGCAAAGACCCCTGCCCGCGAAGCCCGACGATGGAAAAGCGCTGGTGTACGTCCTCCAGACGGCGTGGGAACAGCCCGGCATCGTCATCGGCAGCCAGAAACCAATCACCCGCGTCGGTGTGGACGGCGCGTGGGTCGGCGCGAACCACGGTGACTCGTATTTTTTCTTTTCGGTTGAACCGGGCCAGCACAGCGTCTGCACCGACTGGCAATCTGCTTTCTACGAGCGCTCCGGGCTTGCATCCGCCGTGGACCTGAACGCCCAGGCGGGCGCCATCTATTATTTTCGAGTCAAAGTCCGCGATGCAATCGAGGGGCGTCCGGGAGAAGTGAAGATCGAGCCGGTGGACAGGTCCGAGTGGAACCTTCTCTTTGGTTCTTCGTCACTCGCCACTTCCCATCTCAAAAAATGATCGGTGTAGAAAACCGCCGAACCATTCTTCGAACACGCCCCGGTTGTGCGATCCGGATACTGCTTACCATCCGTCTTCTGATAGCATCTGCGCGAAGCATCTCCCTGAGGAGAACCCCGAGCCTCCTTGCCCAACGCCGCTCAACTCGACCGCCTGCGCGTCGTTCTGGTCTCCACGCGCAACCCGCTCAATATCGGCGCGGCCGCCCGCGCCATGAGCAATTTCGGATTTCGCCATCTGCGCGTGGTGAATCCCTACCAACCGGCGTTTCGCGAAGCGCGCTCCGCCGTCGGCGCGTCGGACGTGCTCAAAAGCGCCGAACAGTTCAAGACCGTCGCCGAAGCCGTCTCCGACTGCACGCTCGTGGTTGGAACCACCGCCGTTCGCCACCGGAATCTGCACCATTCCCTCCGGCGTCTGGAAGACGGCGCACGCCTGATTCAAAAACGCATCGCATCGAGTGGCGTCGCGCTTCTGTTCGGCTCGGAAAAAGTCGGCCTCTCAAATGACGATCTCAGCCATTGCCACTGGCTGACGCGCGTGCCCACCGCGGACGCAAATATCTCCATGAATCTGGGCCAGGCCGTCGCGGTGTGTCTCTACGAGTTGATTCGCGACCCGAAAGCGCCGCGCTTGCCGGCCAAACTGGTTCTCGCATCGGCCGGCGAAGTCGAGCGCATCACTACCATGCTACTCGACGCACTCCGCTTGAGCGGTTTTCTCGATCTGCGCCGCGTCGCGGATTCCGACCAGCGAATTCGCCGCCTGGTTCGCCGCATGAATCTTCCCGCGCAGGATGCCGTGATTTGGCTCGGCATGATGCGCCAGATCGTCTGGAAAATGCGTTCCGGCCAGAATTCGCCTCCGCAGAGCGGCTAAACGTCGTGACGATTGCTGGTATAGTTTCGCGTGTGGGAATTCACATGAGAACCGCGCGTTGCGCCGCACTCTCCACTCTCCTGCTGTTCGGCTTGTCCATATTTGCGCTTCCGGCGTCCGCCCAATCAGCTATCGGCCAGTGGGAAGGAACCGTCCAGGTGGACGGCATGAGCGTTCCTTTTCGCCTCGATATTTCCGGCAAAGGCGAAAAACGCGAAGGCGCGTTCGTCAATGGCGATGAGCGCGTCACCTCCACCGGCGGACGCCAGGTGCACGACGCCCTCGAACTCGACTTCGGCCAATATGCGGAAAAGCTGCGAGCGAATATGCAAGGGGGCGAATTGACTGGCACCATCGAAGGAAAATTCGGCCCGGAGCCGCCCATCACGGTGCCGTTTCAGGCCAAACGCTTCGTTCCCGAGCCGAATCCGCCGGCGGGCGGCGTTCCTGCGATCGGCGGCCTATGGGAAATCGAAGTGAAGAGCGCCAAGGGCGAATCCGCGTGGCGATTTGTCGTGCGCCAGTCGGGCGCGGATATCTCCGCTGCGATTCTGCGCGTGGATGGCGACACCGGTACGCTCACGGGACGCTACGGCGACGGCAAATTTATCCTCAGCCATTTTTCCGGCGAGCGCCCCTACGTTCTGGAAGCCTCGCTGGAGCCGGATGGCAGCCTCGCTATCACCTTGAACGATCACAGCGGCAAGCGGGAGCTCGTCGCCTATCGCCCGACGGACGCCCGCTCCAAGGGATTGCCCGAGCCGACCGATCCCGCGCAGCACACGCACGTCGCGGACGCGAACGCGCCATTTCAATTCAGTTTTCCCGACCTCACCGGCCGAACCGTCTCCAGTTCCGACGCGCGCTTTCTGGGCAAGGTTTTGCTCGTCGAAATCACCGGCAGCTGGTGCCCCAATTGCCACGACGAGGCTCCGTTCCTTGCCGAGCTGTACCGGAAGTATCGCGAACGCGGCCTGGAAATCGTGGCGCTCGATTTTGAGGAGCCCGCGCAGATCGCCGATCTCCTGCGCTTGCGCTTCTTCGTCTACCACTACGGCATTCAGTACACGGTGCTCGTCGGCGGCGATCTCGACGACGTCAGCGAGAAAATTCCGCAACTGGTCAACCTCGACTCCTGGCCGACCACTGTCTTCATCGGGCGCGACGGCCTGGTCAAAAGCATCCACGCCGGATTCGCCAGCCCCGCCAGCGGCGATTTCAACAGCCAGCTCAAGGCCGAATTCACGGCCCGCATCGAAGCCCTGCTCGCCGAAAAGCAATAACCTTGATCTGAAACCGGTCGCGGCTGACTCCGATCACGGAAATACTTTGATCTGCGGATCGAGCGTTTTGCCGTTCACGTCAATCGTGTATTCGTAAGTCCGGAATTCGCTGGAAAGGACGCCGCGGCGGACGAGCCCGCTGCGATGATTCTTCTCGTTGAACTGGTCTTCATAGAACGGCGAGACACTCTTGAAATCGATGCGAAAAGGCAGGTTCGACACCCAATTCACCTCTTCGTCCTTGGTTCGGTCAATTGTCACGCATCGGCTCTCTGCGGCGATCTTCGGTTTCTTGTGGTCGTCGAGCGTAATTACAATGGTCTTGACGCGGTCTTCGCTCATCGCTGGTTGGGCTGGCATGGCCCCTCCTTTTCAACTCTATTTAGGCCGAAACAGCTCCTGCACGCGGGGATCGCTTTGTAGCTGATCGAATATTGGCGTGTCGCGCGCCAGCTTGGCGGGGTAGCCGGCGGCGAGCGCCTCGCCCAGGCGCTGCACGGCCTGGTCCTTGTCGTGAAGCTGAGTGTACACAAGCGCCGCTTTGAAACTCAACTCCGCGTCCACGGGCCCCAGCGCGAACGCATTCTGCACCAACTCGAGTGCGTTCTTCCGGTCGTTCAGCATGGCGCGGCACACGGCCAGAACTCCCATCGCTTCCACGTCGCGCGGATCCACCTTCAGTTGCGTCTCGCCCAGTGAAACGCACTGCCGGTAGGCGTGTTCTGCTTGCGCCTTCCTCGCCGGAATCCACGAATTGGCCTCGCCCAGATTCCACCAGACTTCGAAATCATTGCCGTCAAGTTTCAGAGACTGCTCGTAATTCCCGGCCGCGTCGTCGAACCGGCGCATATAGAAATATGCCGTTCCGATGTTCGAGTATGCGTAGGCCGTGGGACGCAACGCGATGGACTGCTTGAACGTATCAATCGCCTCCGCATATTCGCCCTGCCCGAGATACGCCGCGCCCAGATTGTCATAGCCGTGAAAGCTGTCCGGCACCAGAGCGATCACTTTGCTGAACATCTCCGCCGCCCGCGCGTGTTGCATCTGCCGAAAATAAAAAGTTCCCAGCGAATTGTATCCGCCCCAGTATTGCGGCCGCAGATCAATTGCCCGGCGGTAGGTTTTCTCCGCCGCCTCCGGCTGTCCCAGCAGTTCGTAGGCGCGAGCGAGCCCCGTGTACGCGTCGTTGTTCGTCGGTTCGGATTCGATCGCCCGCTCGAATTCCTTTACCGCTTCTTCGTAATGCCCGGTTCCGGCCGCCACGGTCCCCAGGCATTCATGTGCGGCCGAAAGGTGCTCGTCCAGATGCAGCGCCTGGTTGCAGGGTGCTCGCGTTCCTTCGATCAGCCGAACATCCTTGGTGTGCAGATATTTTTTCCAGTACGCGTCGCCAAGGCTTGCGTAGGCCAGCGCGTAAGTCGGGTCCAGTTGCAGCGCCTCCTGGAACAGGTTGGCGGCGGCGTCAATGTTGTCGGGCTTGTCGTAGTCGTCCAGATACCCTCGGCCCTGTAAATACAACGTGTACGCTCCCGGCACCTGCGTCCCGTGCGGCCGCAGCGCCTCGCGTTCCGCCGTGGGAATTTGCAGCTCGAGCATGTCCACTGCGCCGTTTACAATCTGATCCTGGACTGCGAAAGGATCGGCCGCGGCCAGCGTCACGCTTCGCGCGCTCAATTGCCGCCTCGACCGCGCGTCCACCAGCGCGTAATTCACGCGCACCTGATCGCCGGATTTGTGCAAGCTGCCTTCGAGAACCAGATTCACGCCGAAATCTCGGCGCGCTTGCTCCGCCGTAGTCACGTGGCGTTCCCGCAGGTCCCGCGCCGGCACCACCTGCAGCGAACGGTCGCTGGTAAGCTGTGTGAGTTTGGTGGTCACCGTGTCTGTCAGCCCGGCTGTGAACGACTCGTCCTCCGGGCTTCCGTCCACCGCCTGAAATTCCAGCACCGCGAGCTGCTTCTGTTTCGGCAGGCTGCCGATCCCCAGCCACGATCTGACCTGCTGGCGCGCAGCGGGAATCGCCGCGATCAGCGCCAGCGCAACGATCACCAGCGCCATGGGAACGACGATGGCGGTCCGCGCGATCCATTTCGTCTTCCGCCGCGCCGTCGCCCGCGCGACCGCCACCGGCGCCAGCGAACGCCGCAGCGCGCGCAGGTCGGTGGTCAGATCGGCGGCGGACGCGTATCTGTCCTCCGGATTCTTCGCCAGCATTTTCGCCACGATGCGTTCGAGCTCCGCGGGCACATCCGGATTCAGCTCACGCAGCGATGCCGGCTGTTCGTGCAAAATTCGCTCGTAGGTTTCAACGAAGCTCGCGCCCCGCGCTTTGAACGGATGCCGCCTGCCGAGCGCTTCGTGAAAAACAACTCCCAGCGAAAAAATGTCGGCGCGTTCATCCGTCTGCTTTTCCTGCAGCGACTCCGGGGACATGTACGCGAACGTGCCTTCGAATTTCGCGCTTCCCACGGATTCCAGCGTCGTCCCGTCCTCGCACAGCAGGCGGCGCGCCAGCCCGAAATCGAGAACCTTCAGCTCGCCCGCAGCGGTCAGCATCAGGTTTTCGGGCTTGATGTCGCGATGCTGCACACCGCCTTTGTGCGCTGCGGCCAGCGCGGCGGCGCACTGCTCCGCGATGGCCAGAAATTCGGCGACGGAGAGCGGCTGCTCCAGGCGCTGCCGCAGCGTCTGCCCTTCGACGTACTCCATCACCAGAAAAATATCGTCGCCCGATTCGAATACGTCGAAGATCGCCGCGATGTGCGGATCATTTAGCCGCGACGCGCACTTGGCTTCCTGCCACAGACGCTTGCGGTTGTCTTC
>Ga0210409_10002927_pt1 | contig 19681 bp, 15 predicted proteins | sample IncBWH17MmetaG_FD_161649 | JGI IMG/M metagenome (GOLD analysis project Ga0210409, IMG submission 161649) | Forest soil microbial communities from Barre Woods Harvard Forest LTER site, Petersham, Massachusetts, United States - Inc-BW-H-17-M | ecosystem: Environmental > Terrestrial > Soil >... | reverse complement strand
GAATCCATCCTTGCGGGCGGGAGCGCAGCAACAGTGTAAGCAGATGCCGTGAGCAGACGCAAGCGTTGGCCGGGAAACGCGCGAACCGTATGGTCGTTTCCTTGACGATCGCGTGGCCGCCTTGTATGTTGAAATTGCGCTGCCGCGAATGGCCAGCGAAACGATCGGTAACGCAACGCGTTACACCACTTAAAAAAAGGCAGAGTGCGCCAATCTCACAACCTCTGGCCGGAGCAGGAGCCGCGGCGATTTTCATGACGAAAGTTTTTCAGTGGATAGCGTTGGGAATTTCTGGCGCCGCCGCGCTGCTACCCTTGCCTGCCGCCGCGCAAACTCGACCACCCGCGCAGGCGCAGCCGCCGGCGCAAGTTCCTGCGGCGCCCAACAATCCGCGGGCGCGCCTGGGATTGCGCGAAGCCCCCGCGACCAATATGACCGTGGACGGCAGCGAGGCCATGTTTACGACCATGTGCGCCTTGCTGGCCGCCGGATTCGAAGCCGACGTGAGCTCCGAACACTGGACGCCGATGCGCGCAGAACTTCGCGAGCGCATGCAACACCAACAGGGGCCAGCCGTCGACGCCGTTCGCGAATTTTACAAGAAGCACCAGCTCGCCGACGCCGGCGCAATGCTCTCGCAATATATCTGGTTCGGGCTGGTGTCCGGGCCGGCGCCCAAGTTTACGCCCACGCTGCGCCGCGACGAATTGCCTCCGGAAGTGATCGCGCTCGAAGGATTCAGCGAGATCCTTTCCGCCTATTATGTGGAGCAGCACATCGGCCGCCTGTGGGTGCAAGTGCAGCCGGTCTACAACCACGAAATCGACCAGATTCACGACTCGGTGTCACAGATCGTGTTCGTGACGACGAACTATCTGCGTGAACTCGCCCGTCCAGGAGACCCGCGCACCTTCACCATCATCGTCGAGCCCCTGGTAGGACGAATCACCAACGTGCGCAACTTTCAGGATCATTATGCGATTGTGCTGAGCGGTTCGGCGGATGTGCCGGTCGATGTGGTTCGCCACGCGTTCCTGCACTTCCTCCTGGATCCGTTGCCCCTGCAATACCCGCACGTGATCGCCGCCAAGCGGCCGATCTTTGATGTGGCGGTGCGCGCGCCGCGGTTGACGCCGGACCTGCGAGACGATCTGCCGTCGTACTTTGCGGAGTGCATGGTTCGCGCGGTGGAGCTGAAATTGAAGCGCATGTCGCCCGGTGAACGAGGGGCCACCATCGACAGGGATGATGCGGACGGCTATATTCTGGTGCGGCCGCTGTTCAAAGCATTGGCCACTTTTGAAGGCGCCGAGCCGTCGATGCGGCTTTATTTCGCGGACATGGTGCGCACCATCGACACCAATGCTGAGGTCAAGCGGGCGCAAGCAGTGAAGTTCTCTTCCGCGGACAGCGCGCCGAAGCAGGAAGAGACCGCGGCGGAGCAAGTGGTGCGGCTGCGCAAGGCGACGCCGCATCCGACCACGATCCCCAACGATTCCGACGCGATCGCCGACCTCACCGAAGGCGAGCGGCGCATTGCGGAGAAAAATCCGCGCGCCGCGGAAACCTCGTTTCAGCGAGTGCTTGCGAGATATCCGGATCAGCCGCGCGCCTGGTACGGAATCGGTTTGGTGGCGCTGCTGGATCGCGACGCCATCCGCGCCAAGGAAGTTTTCGGCCGGCTGACCGTGGGAGAGCACGCGGCAACCGGGGATCCCATGGTGCTCACCTGGTCCCATATCTATCTGGCGCGCATCTATGATGATGAGGGCCAGACGGAACAGGCGAAGACGGAGTATCAGGCAGCGTTAGCCGTTAACGGTGGCCCGGAGCAAGCCAAGCAAGCCGCGCAGAAGGGGCTGGCGGCATTTGGCCTGGACAAGCCGTCGGAGCGGCCGTAAGCGGAACCAAACGATCTCAGCTGGGGAAAAATAAACTCCTGCTAGGAGCCCACACAAACTTCGCGGCGCGTAGCCGTGACGATCAGCCCACGGGACTTCAGCAGAAACTGATAGGAGAAAAACATGAAACTGAATTTGAACCGATGCGCGAGCGCCGCGGCGTTCGCGACACTTCTGTCCTGCGGACCGGGTCTTGTGGCAGCTCATGGCGCGCAGAGTAGCCAGCAGAACCCGCCCGCTCAACAACAGCAGCCGGCCGACAAAAACAAGCAGCCTGCTCCATTAGCCATGGATTCGCCGCAGGCAGGTGCCAACGCCGCGCCGGCAGCCCCGGTGCCGTCAACGCCCGAAGAAGAAGCCGCGTTCAAGGAGTTTCAGGCCCTGCCGCCGAACGATATCGATAAGCGCATCCCGATGGCGGAACAGTTCCTGCAAAAGTATCCGCAGAGCCGTTATCGTCCGGTGATGTATCAAACGCTTGTCTCCGGATATCTCGCGAAGCAGGAAGTGCCCAAGATGCTGGAAGCCGGCGAGAAAGAGATCGCGCTGAATCCGAACGACACCCCAGTGCTCGGGCTCATGGGGCAGACGCTGGCTCGTACCGCCAACCCGAAATCTCCGGACGCCCTGCAGCAGCTCAATAAGGCGGAACAATATTCGAAGCGCGCGATCGAGGTGACGCCGACACTGACCAAGCCGGCGGAACTGAGCGATGAGCAATTCAACAACGCGAAGAGCAATGCTCTGGAGATGGCCTACAGCGGACTGGGTCTCGTCTACCTGCAAAAGGGAAAGTATTCGGACGCGATTCCCGCGCTAGAGCAATCCGTGAAATCCGACACGCATCCCGAACCCGATCCAGTGAATCTGTACCTGCTCGGCTTGGCGAACGAGAAGGCCTCGCATTTCGACGCAGCGGTAACCGCGTACACGAAGTGCGCCGCCATTCAGAGTACCCTGCAGCCGAACTGCAAGAACGGAATTGAATCGGCGAAGAAAGCCAACTCGACACAGCTTAGCGCGCCGCAGTAAACGTGACAGCGCCGGTTAGACGCCGGTTAGAATCGTTCTCGCAATGACAACAAATAGCAGGGAGCAGCTCGAACGGCGACTTGGCTACAGGTTTGCCAAACCAGATTTGTTGGAGCGCGCCCTCACGCACAGCTCCGCAATTCCGGAGTTGCGCGCGAATCATGCGGCCGAATCGCTGCAAAAGCCGACACCGGGGCTGCTCCCGCAGGACAACGAACAACTCGAGTTCTTGGGCGACGCGGTGCTCGATATGCTTGCCAGCGAGTATCTCCTCGAAGCCTTTCCCGACTGGAGCGAGGGGCAGCTTTCAAAGAGCCGCGCGCGACTGGTGAACGCGCGTGCTCTGGAACTTGCGGCCAGGCGACTGCGCCTCGGCGATGATCTCCGCCTGGGACGCGGCGAAGAGAAGACGGGTGGACGGGACAAGCCAGCTCTTCTGGCGGATGCGCTGGAGGCGGTAATCGCCGCCATCTATCTGGACGGCGGACTGGAAGCCGCGCGGCAAGTTCTGCGGCGCGGGCTCTTTGAGCTGGCGCTGGAAGAGCGCGGAGAACGTATCGCGGATTCCGATCGCAAGTCGGCGCTGCAAGAGTTCCTCCAAGGACGCGGGCAGCCTCCGGCGGAGTATCGGCTTGCCGGAGAGAGCGGGCCCGACCACCAGAAAAAGTTTGAGATTCAGGTGTGGGTCGGCGGTGAATGCATGGCCAGCGGCGAAGGCAGCACCAAAAAAGAAGCGGAACAACGAGCGGCGCACACCGCCTTGGAACGGCTGGAACAAGCGGCGCCGGCAGGCTAAGCTAGGCCCGAATGTCTGAGACCTCTGAGACCACGGCCGCGCCGGAACCCGTCGCCGAACAGCCCGCGCATCCTCAAGGGCACCGCAGCGAAGACACTACGCTGTCGGAGTATCTTGAGTCGCTACTGGTGACCGTGCTGCTGGCGCTCTTTGCCACCACGTTTATCCTGCAAGCGTTCAAGATTCCTTCCCCCTCGATGGAAAGCACGCTGCTTGTGGGCGACCATCTGCTGGTCAATAAATTCATATTTGGCGGCCGCGGCGCTTGGTACGAGAAAATTCTTCCGTACCGGCCACTCGAGCGTGGTGACATCATCGTGTTCAAATATCCGTACCAGGATCACACGCACTACGTGAAACGGGTGATCGGCCTGCCTGGCGACCACCTCAAGCTTTCCGATCAGCGGCTCTTCGTTAACGGAAAGCTTCTGAACGAGCCTTACGTCGTGCATGATCCGGCCGTCGGGTACGATCCGCTCAACTACAATTTCCCCCCCAAAGGAATCCAGCTTTACTCTTCGCCGGTAATTCCAGAGTGGGCCCACGAGATCAAGAAATATGTTCAGGGTGACGAAATCGTGGTGCCGCCTGGAAAGTATTTTGCGATGGGTGACAACCGCGACCACAGTTCCGACAGCCGCTACTGGGGGTTCGTCGACCGCGACGCGATTATGGGCCGTCCGTTCCTGATTTACTGGTCGGTCGAAGCCAGCAGCGCGGACTACAACCCGAGTACTTTTTGGCAGCGGCTGGCCGGCGTTTTTGACACCCTGCTGCATCTTCCGACGCGCACGCGTTGGAGCCGCATGCTGCACACTGTGCACTAGAAGTCGCGGAGAACTGCTTCCCCGCGAAGGCTCTGAGCTCTCCTTTTCATTTAGGAATTAGTCTGCGAAACTTCCAGTGTTATGAATGGTTTACGCAGGTGGTGGCGGCTCGCGCTGGTGCTCGCCGCACTGGTGGTGGTCTCGCAGGTCGGGGTGTCGTTGCTGGTGCGGACGCATCGCGTCCACAACTATCTGATCGAACATCTCGAACACGCCTTCGGCAGGCCCGTGGAGGTCGCGCATTTCAATGTGTCGCTTCTTCCCAGCCTCAGACTCGCTGCCGAGGAAGTGACGATCGGCGAAGATCCCGCCTTTGGCAATGAATATTTCCTGCGCGCGGAACGTCTCGGGGCCGGCTTGCGCTGGACCGGACTGTTGAGGGGGCATTTCGAGTTTGGCACCCTGTCTCTAAGTCGGGCGAGCCTCATCCTGGTGCGAAATGGGGAAGGGCGCTGGAATTTGGAGCGCTGGCTGCCCCCAGCAAAGATAACGGCCGCGAATGGTTCGCCGGTCTACGGTCCGCAATCCGCGGCCACGGTGTCGAACCGGCTGAATCGCATCGACATCGATGATGGGAGAATCAATTTCAAGCTCATCGATGAGAAGCTGCCGTTTGCCTTCACCGGCGTATTCGGCGCCGTCGAACAGGTTTCCTCGGGGCGCTGGCAATTGCAACTATCGGCGCAACCGTGGCGCAGCGGCGCAGCCTTGCAATCCGCTGGCACCGTGATCGTTCGGGGAGACGTTGCCGGTACATCGGCAAGATTGCAACCCGCGGAAATTCGCGTGCATTGGGATCGCGCGTCGCTCGCCGACCTCTTGCGGCTCTTTCGCGGTCGCGATTACGGCGTGCGCGGACTTTTCGCCCTCGATGCGACGGCGAGGAGCGGCGCATCCGGGGCGAAAGACTCTGCAAGCGGGCTGCCGGGCGATTGGTCGTACGAATTGGAGGCGCGCGCTATGCAGATTCATCGCTGGGATCTGACGGAGCGTTCCGACAATCCGAACGTGAATCTCAGCTTGCTTGGGCGCTTGAATGCGATCACAGGCAACGCCGTCGCGGACCGCATTGTGGTCGAAACCTCCAAATCCAATCTCCGCGGCACCGCGCGCGCCACGATCGATAGCGCGAATCCGTCCTGGGAGGCCCATCTCGACTCCGCCGGAGTGCAGGCTGCCGATGTTCTGGCGTGGTGCCGGGCGTTTCAGCCGGACACCGACGAGACGATCGCCATAAGTCAATACTTCACCGGTCAAATGAGCTTGCGTGGCTGGCCGCTGCAGTTAGGCGAGGCTGTTTTTTCGAGCGAAGGTGGCGAGGCGCGCCTTCCGGGTCTCGGGTCGCCGGTGCGCATCGGCCCCGTCGAGGGTGGACGGCAGCGTGCCAAGTTCACGATCGAGCCGGTGCGAATCTCGTACGGCCCAATCAGCAGCCGCGCCGAACCTGTCGCCGCGTCTGCGACAACCGCCTCGGCAAAGCGTCGGGCAGCCAATGATGGACGAGGCGTGGTCAACATCGGCCTAACGCATGATTTTGAACAGCATGCGGGGCGCCTCAGCATCGATGGGCACGTCGAAAAAGTCGCGGACATTCTGAAAGTTGCGGCGGCCTTCGGACATCCACTGAATCACGGCTGGGAATTTGCCGGAGCGGCCGGCGCCGCATTGCGTTGGGAATGGAACGACACGGCGCCGCGCAGCCGTTGGAATGGGCGCATCGACGTAGCCAAAGGAGAGCTGCAAGCAGCGGGCCTGAACCAGCCTTTGCAACTCGTCAAGACAAGCCTGGAATGGAAGGATGGTTTGCGCACGGCAATCATCGGCGATATCGAGGGATTTGGCGGCGTGTGGTCGGGCAAAATCTCGCAAGCTGATCCAGAGGACGACGATGGCAGCGCCAAATGGAATTTTCAGTTGCATGCCGATCACCTTGACGCCACCGAGCTCGACCGCTGGATCGGTCCTCGCGCCCGGCCTGGTTGGCTTCAGCGCCTTTTGCCGTCTCTTCTCGGTGGCGCAGCACCACCGACCGTTCAACACGCCAGTGAATTGGTGCGCCGCGTGGATGCCGAAGGCGAGTTGCAGATCGATGAGTTCACGCTCGAACGGCTCAAATTTCACCAGGTGCGCGCGGTAGGTGCGCTCCACGACCTTCATCTCGAGGTTCGTGAAGCGCAGGCGCAGTGGGCCGGCGGCAACGTCCACGCCAAGGTGGCGGCAAGGTTCCTGCCGCGGCCCGCATACGAGGTCACCGCGGATCTCGATCACGTGGATTTGGCGCAGTTGCCGGCTCCGCCTCGAGCAGCCGAACGTTTCGGCGGCACGGCTTCCGCAACTCTGCATTTCACTACCCAGGGCGTGGGTCGAGAAGAATTGCTGGAGCGGCTTGCTGGCCGCGGCGATGTGCACCTGCGCAACGTTGAGTTTCGCGGCTGGGACGTTAGCGCCAGCGTTTCCGAAGGCGAACCGCGCACCGGCGAATCGCGATGGGCTGTAGGAGAAGGCGCCTTCACGTTGCGCGACAAGGGCATCATCCTGGCTGGTTTGCGCCTGGAGTCTGGACGTGAATTCACTTTTGTAAAAGGCACCGTGAGCTTCGGGCGCGACGCGGATCTGACCATACAAACCACCACGGACGGCAAGCGCGAGAGTCGTACCATTGAGCCCGGTCACATTCTGAAAATTTCTGGACCGCTGGACGTGCCGCGAGTTTCGGTCGAGCGCACGCAGGCACGAGAACCAGCGGATTGAGTGAATCACGTAGGTCGGAGAATCACGGATGAATCGACGAACCCTGCTGGTGTTGGCCGTGGTGTTTTTGCCGCAGCTTGCAGTGGCGCAAATGCCGTTCACCCTCGAACAAATTCTGAGCGCACCCTTCGCGGACCATTTGACCGCCGCGAAAAAAGTGAATCACATCGCGTGGACGCTCGACGAAGAAGGCAAGCGCAACATCTGGGTGGCGGAAGGTCCAGATTTTCGGTCGCGACGGCTGACCTCCTACCTCACCGACGACGGACAGGAGATTTCTGACCTCGGCTTTTCCGACGATGGAAATTCGCTTGTTTACGTGCGCGGCGGTGAAAAAAATCCCGCTGGCCAGTATCCGAATCCGACCAGCAATCCCGCGGGCGTGACCCAAACTGTGTGGGTCGTCGCTTTCGCGGGCGGCGAGCCAAGAAAAGTGGACGCCGGCGACTCGCCGAAAATCTCCGCGCGCGGGACGCTCGCCTACGTTCGCGATGGGCAAATCTGGCTCGCTCCGTTGGACGGCAGCGACAAGCCCACACAACTCGTGATCCGCGGACAAAATCGCTCCGAACAGTGGTCGCCCGATGGCTCACGCCTCGCCTTCGTCTCCAGCCGCGGCGATCACAGCTTCATCGGCGTCTACGACGTAACATCGAAGGAGGTTAGCTTCGTAGCCCCCGGCGTGGACACCGATATTGATCCCACGTGGTCCCTCGACGGCAAACGCATCGCCTTCGTTCGCCGCCCCGCCGAGGCACGCGACACGCCGCAAGGCTACTTCATCGAGCCTGACCGGCCGCATCCCTGGGCCATCTGGGTTGCCGACATGGCAACGGACACGCCCGGCACCGTCCACGAAATCTGGCACAGCTCCACCACACCGCAGGGCTCATTCCCCTACATGGCCGAGGACACCGGCGGTGGCGTCCTCAATTGGGCCGCGGACGACCATCTGGTGATCGCGAGCGAAGAAGACGGCTGGCAGCATCTCTATTCGCTCTCCGCAAACGGCGGCACACCGCAACTGCTGACCCCCGGTGAATGCGAAGTCGAGCAATGGTCCTTCTCGCCTGACAGGAAAAAAATTGTCTTCAATTCCAACTGCGCCGACATCGACCGCCGCCACATATGGTTGGTCGACATAGCCGAAGGCCGACCTGGTCCAGTGACGGATCTGCGATGGCAAGGCATCGAGTGGAGCCCCCTCATTCTTGCCGACGGGTACCACCTTGTTTATGTGGGTTCTGACGCGACCCATCCTGTACAGATATTTCACACGATCTTTGCACCCGATCGCCTCACTGGAGCGATTACTCCGCCGCTTACCAACTTTCCCTCCGACCAGCTTGTCACCCCGCAGCAAGTGATCTTCCACGCCGCCGACGGCCTCGAAATTCACGGCCAACTGTTTGTGCCACGCAACGCCAAGCCCGGCGAAAAGCATCCTGCTCTCGTCTTCAACCACGGTGGCTCCATGCGTCAGATGCTTCTCGGCTGGCACTACATGTACTACTACTCGAACTCTTACGCCATGAATCAGTACCTCGCCAGCCGCGGCTACATCGTCCTTTCCGTCAACTATCGCAGCGGCATCGGCTACGGCCGCGCTTTCCGCGAAGCCCCCGGCCGCGCAGGCCGCGGCGCCACCGAATACCGCGACGTAGTCGCCGCCGGAAAATTTCTGCAATCGCGTCCCGACGTCGATCCTGCCCGCGTCGGCCTCTGGGGCGGCAGTTACGGCGGCTTCCTCACCGCAATGGGCCTCGCGCACAACTCCGACATCTTCGCCGCCGGCGTCGACTTTCATGGCGTTCACGACTGGCCCACCGACAACTGGGACGGCAAAAATATCGCGCCCGAGCTAACCAAACTCGCGCATCAATCCTCTCCGGTCAGCGGCGTAGACACCTGGAAATCTCCCGTCCTCTTCATCCACGGTGATGACGACCGCAACGTCTACTTCACCCAAACCGTCGACCTCGTCGCCCGCCTCCGCGCCCGCGGCGTCCACATCGAGCAACTCATTTTCCCCGACGAAATCCACGATTTCCTTCTTCATCGCACTTGGCTGGCCGGCTATCACGCCGAGAGCGATTTCTTCGACCGCCAGCTTAAAAATCGCGCATCCACCACCGGCGCGAAGCCGCAGTAACGCATCTAATGTCTCCGAAATGCCAATCCTACGAATTTCGCTCGAGACAAGCCATGTGGCGTCGTAGACTCGCGTCGTTCTTCATCGCCACTTTTTTAGCGGCGCCGCTCACATCGGCGCACAGTTCCAGCGATCATCTTCAACTGTTTCCGCGGCTGACCGCCGGCGAAACTCTCACCTACGAAGTCTCCTATCGCAACGACAAGGAAGCGAAAACAGAAAGCTCCGTGGTAATGGCCGGCTCACCTGGCTCTCCTCCCGATATTTCGGTGGATGTGCGAGGTATTCTTCGGCTCGAGGTTCTGGGCATCGCAACGCAAGGATCGCGCGCGGTGATTCACGCGCGCACCTGGTTTCAACCGCTAAATTCCGATGCAGCAATGAAACCACCGGACAATCCGCCCGCGCCGCCAGACCAGATGCAAAAGCAAGACCCCAAGGGAATCGCCGTCGAATTCACAATCTTCCCCGACGGTCGAGTCGATCAAGTGAACGGCCTGGACGCTCTATCTCCCGAGCAGCAACAAGCTTGGCAGCAATGGGCTTCGCGCTTTGCGACATCCGCGGCCTTCCCGCGCGATGGCGTCAAGGTTTCTCAAAAATGGAAATCGGAAGAATCCGAAAAGTCTCCCTCGCCCATTGCGAGGCTTACATGGATACGCGAATCCGCTTACCTCCGCAACGAGCCGTGTCGCGCTTCCCAGATGACCGTCCAAGGCGACGTCGTGGATTCCGGTCAGCCGCCCGAGACCTGCGCGGTGATCCAGACCACCGCCACGCTCAAGCAAAAGTCATCGCCAGATGACGCGACGCCCGAGGATTACAAGCTCCACGAGTTGCGCACCACGGGTGAGGCAGGCGGGCGCAACACTACCCTTCTTTACATCTCCATCCAGACGGGCTTGCTGGTCCGGTCATCCGAACAAGCCGACCAAACCATGAATGTCACCATCGCCAAAGCCGACGGCTCCAACCGTGTGCGCTACGACATCCACGCCAAAAGCAACACCGAGATTTTTCGCATCGCCAACACTCCGGTCGGCAATCCGTAGTCTCGCGCTAGCGCAACGCGATCAGCCGCAGCGCATCACATAAGCGCACCATAACCTCATAAGGGAGCCATCCTGAAATGTTTGAAAGCACACTCACAGAACTTCTCTACGGCAAAGGTGCCCACGCCAACCCCATCGGCTGCGTCGAAGACCTCCCGGCAAACCTGGCCTCACGCACCATCGAAGGCTTCCCTCACTCCATCTGGCAACTCGTCAATCACATGAATTATTGGATGGACTACGAACTCCACCGCATCGCCGGCGCCTGCCCAACGTACCCCGAACACGCATCCGGCAGTTGGCTGCCGAACTCGGCCCCTACAACCGACGCCGATTGGACTCAGGGCGTAGCCCGTTTCCGCGACTTGATCACGCGCCTGGCCGAACTGGCGAAGTCCGGCACACAATCCCTCTCCCGCGAAGTCCCCGCCGCCAACCCCCAGCAATCCCAGCACCCATCCACAGTAGGCGCAATCCTTTGGCAAACCGCCGCCCACAATTCCTACCACACCGGCCAAATCGCGATACTCCGTAGCTGCCTGAAAGCTTGGCCGCCGGTCACCGGCGGCGACACCTGGTAGCCCCACCTGCACTTGCCACCCGGAGTATAATGAAAGTTTCGCCACACCCCACCGACCCGGCAGGAGAGCGCCCGAATGAAATTCAAACTCCGCAGCAACTACCAACCCCGCGGCGACCAACCCGCCGCCATCGACCAACTCGTCCGCGGCATCGAAGCCGGCGACAAACACCAAGTCCTCCTAGGCGTAACCGGCTCCGGCAAAACGTTCACCATGGCGAAAGTAATCGAAGCCCTGGACCGCCCCGCTTTAGTCCTGGCCCACAACAAAACCCTGGCCGCCCAGCTCTACCACGAGTTCAAATCCTTCTTCCCCGAAAACGCCGTTGAATATTTTGTCAGCTACTACGACTACTACCAACCCGAAGCCTACGTCCCCTCCGCCGACCTCTACATCGACAAGGAATCCACCATCAACGACGAGCTCGACAAACTCCGCATGAGCGCCACCCGCGCCCTCTTCGAACGCCGCGACGTGATCATCGTCTCCAGCGTCTCCTGCATTTACGGGATCGGCTCGCCTGAAGCCTATTACGGCATGCTGGTCTTGCTCGAAAAAGGCCAGCAAACGTCACGCGAGGCGCTGCTTCATCGTTTCGTCGATATTCAGTTCGAGCGCTCCGAGGACTTGCGCCGCGGCACCTTCCGTGTCCGCGGCGACATCATCGAGATCTACCCGACGTACGAAGACAACGCTTACCGGCTCGAAATGTGGGGCCATCAAATCGATGCGATCCGCCAGATCGATCCGGTCACCGGCGAAGTCCGCACCGGCCAGGAAGATCTGACGCGCGTCTCCATCTACCCGAAAACGCACTACGTCATGCCCGCCGAGCAACGCGAGCGCGCCATCCAAACCATCTACGCCGAACTCGATTGGTGGAAAAAAGAACTAGAGCGCCAGGGCAAATTCGTGGAAGCCCAGCGTGTCATGCAGCGCACGATGTTCGACATCGAAATGATGCGCACGGTAGGCTATTGCCACGGCGTCGAAAACTATTCGCGCCACCTCAGCGGCCGCTTGCCCGGCGAAGCGCCGCCCACCTTGCTGGACTATTTCCCGCAGGATTACCTGCTCTTCGTCGATGAGTCCCACCAGACCATCCCGCAAACTCATGGAATGCACGGCGGGGACCGTTCCCGCAAACAGGTCCTCGTCGACTACGGCTTCCGCATGCCCTCGGCCCTCGACAATCGCCCACTTACCTTCGAAGAATTCGAGCACCGCGTGAACCAAGTCATGTACGTCTCCGCCACCCCAGGCCCCTACGAGCTAACAAAATCCGGCGGCGCATTCGTAGAGCAAGTAATCCGCCCCACAGGCCTGATCGATCCCGAAGTAGAAATCCGCCCAGTAAAAGGCCAAGTAGATGATTTGCTGGAAGAAATAAGAGTCCGCGCAGCGCGCAACGAACGCGTACTAGTCACCACGCTGACCAAACGCATGGCCGAAGACCTATCTGAATATTTCGCAGAAATCGGAGTCCGCTCCCGTTACCTGCACTCCGAAATCGAAACGCTAGACCGCATCAAAATCCTACGCGACCTACGACGCGGCGAATACGACGTCCTGATTGGCATCAATCTACTCCGAGAAGGCCTGGACCTACCCGAAGTCTCCCTAGTAGCGATCCTCGATGCCGACAAAGAAGGCTACCTCCGCAGCGCCACCTCGCTGATCCAAACCATCGGCCGCTGCGCCCGCCACATCTCCGGCCGCGCCATCCTCTACGCCGACCGCCGCACCGGCTCCATGGAGCAGGCCATCAGCGAAACCTATCGCCGCCGCGACAAACAATTGGCCTACAACAAAGAAAACAACATCACGCCAGAATCCATCGTGAAGTCCGTAGACATGGAACTCGCCAGAATCGTGGAAGCCGACTACGTAACCGTCCCAGTAGACGACGTAGCGTTGGACGCAGCCACAGCCAACGTAAAGTCCGAAGCCCAGCTAGCTCAACTCCTGAGCCAGCTAGAATCCCAAATGCGCGAAGCCGCCAAAAAATTCGAATTCGAAAAAGCCGCCCAACTCCGCGACCGCATCCGCAACCTAAAACAACGAGACCTAGCCGGCCATTTCTCCCGCGATTCCGCTCCAGCACGCACGCCCGAGGTCGTTCCAGACGCCGACGCCGCCAAGGCATGAACTGGTAGCGCCCGCTTGACCAGAGCAGCGCGAGGCCATGCGATGGGCATCCTGTCGGCTCTTCACCTGTCCCTTCGGCCAGTCCCCTCCCCCGCGAAAAAATTGTTGACCCTTTGCTCATGCCCCAAGACTTTCACAGAATGTTCCGCGCCCCACGCGCATAAAATAAGTGAGAACACAACTTTCCCAGCACTTTGTTCGAACGGGAGCTTCCCTTCGTGACCCCCGAAACCCTCAACGCGGCCGCTTCGATCATCGCGCCCTTGTTGATCGTCCTTGCGGTCGTCGTCAGCCGCCGGGCGCGGTTCCGAAAGCGCATCGTGATTACTGATTTTCGCCGGGGCGTGCGTTTTGTCGGGGGCGTTTGCACCGGAGTTCTGGAAGCCGGAAACTACGGCGTGGACCCTCGCAAGGAACAAATCAACATCGTCGATATGCGCCCCCAGCCGATTCTTATGGAGCGTCTGGGCTTTCAAGACGCCCTGCAGCGTCAAGGATTGATCAGTCTGGGCACCGAACTTTTCGTTCGCGATCCCAAGCTGGCCGCCGGCGCGCTACGGGATGAAGTCAAAGATGCCTATATTCTGGCCCGTGATGCCGTCCGCACCGCCATGTCCACACAAATTTTTGCGGACTCCACGGATGCAGCCGGTTTATCGCAGACCCTTACCACCGCAATCCGCGCGGTACTTCTCAAAGTGGGCATGGACATCTCCGACATCGAAGTCACCGAGTTTTGGACCAGTGCGCCGTCCAAACAATACTCCCCGGATTCTGTTTCCACGGTGGTCCAATGACGGCACTTTTGGTGCTCCTCGCGCTCTTCGCCCTCTTTTCTTTTGGGGTCTCGAGACTAGCGCGCCTCGGCACGCTTACCACCGTGTCCCTGCTGCCGCATCAACGAGGTGTGCTGTTCCGGCAGGGCAAACCCATCCGCGATGTCGGCCCGGGAAAGCATCGCGTTTGGGCGGGCCGAGAACTGCTCGTTCACGGCGACGTGCGGCCCATCTCAGTCAATTATGAAAATCAGGTGGTCGCTCTAGCCGATGGTACGGCCGCGCTCTACGGATTTTCCGCAAGCGTACAGGTTCGCGACATCCGCAAGGCCATCTACAGCGCTCGTGATTACACGCAGGTCCCGGCTGCGGTATTACTCCGCTCCGCGCGCCGGCAGTTCCATGTCAGTTCTTCCAGTTCCCTCAAGATCGACAAGGAAGCCATCACCAACCGCATCAGCCAGCAAGCAAAAGCCAAGCTCGACGCCGCCGGTTTCGATCTACTTTCCTTCCGCCTTCCTCAGCTAACCTTAGGCACCCTCCAGCAGCGCCCCGCTGAGCAACCCCCGCGCCCCTAGCAGCACCTGTAGCTGCCGTCTCCGACACGGCAGGATTTAGGCGCAAATGAAACGGAAGCTGATAATGCGTGCAATGGTCCTACCCAGCGGTCAAACGACTCCCCGCCGCAACTCCTCCAACGGATAAAAAGTTCCCCGCCAAGTAACCCCGCCGTTCAACAAGGTAACCACGGTCGATCGCGCCAACATATAACTGAAGAGCAGCGCCCCCAAAGGATGCGTCAAAGCATAAAAAGGCGAAGCCCGCATAGCGATGTCCACGCCAACATGAAATCCGATCGCAATAACCACAGCCACTCCCGAAAAAATCCGCACCCACCCATGCCCAAAAATCACCCCCACAAACGGCGCAACATTCGTCAGCAACATCCCGCAAATCGCCGCCACCACAAACGGCAAGTTGTATCCCAGAGCGGCAAAAAAATTCTTCGTCACCCCGCGAATCAAATTTCCAATCCCAGCATGCCACCGCACCACCACCGCCTCCTGCGCCACTCCTACGCTGCTCCGCAACCCTGCCTGCTTAACGAGTTTGCCCAGCTTCATGTCATCCACAACTTCCATCGCCAATCGCCGATGCGTCCCGCAAGCCTCGTAAGCCGATCGCGAGATCAACTGAAATGCCCCAATCCCGACATAAGCTCGTGAATGCGGATTCGACACACGATAAGGATCGCTGGCAATATGAAACGCTAGCCCAAAGAAAGTGATCACCACCGTCTCCCAGAACCCGACCATTTCCACGTCGCCAAACAAAGTCAAGTGGTCCAAATTCTTCGACCGGACCACCGCCATCGCCCGCCGCAAAGCATCTGGAGCAAACCGCACATCCGCATCCGTAAACAGCAGCCACTCCCCAGTCGAACTCTCATAAGCCTTCTGCAGCGCATGAGGTTTGCCTAGCCACCCGGGTGGAAGAGCCCTAACATGAACAGCGCGAAATCTCGCGTTATCCGCAGCGTGCGAAGCGGCGTCGTAGAGGCCGGCCTTTAGACCGGTCAACCCGAATTCATCCAACATTCGCCCAGTGGCATCCGCCGAGCGATCATCAACCGCAATGATTTCCAACTGGGGATAGTCAATGGTTGCGAGCGTAGCGAGCGCCGCAGGCAGTTTCTCTTCCTCATCACGCGCCGCAAAAATCAGCGAAATCCGAGGACACTCCAAATCCCCCAAAGGAGAAAAATCTTTGAGCCAGGGCAGTCGCACCAATCCCCAAGCCACCCGAAGCCCATGAAAGACCCAGAAAAAAGCGATAAACCCAAAGAGAACAACCCAAAACAAGTGCAAATCGTTCTCCTAGGTAAGCGTAGAAGGCAACTGTAGGGCCGCGGTTCTGCGCGCCCCTTTACGATCTCACCACCGGCTTAAACACTCTCGTCGAGCCGTTATTCCACCGCAAATTGGTGTCAAACGCCGCCCTCGGGTTATCCTAGCATGAGATGCAGGACACGCTCGCGATCGTTGGCGGAGGACGTGTGGGCCGCGCATTAGGACGCCAAATGCGCGAAGTGGGGTGGAAGATCGGCGCGGTCGTCACGCGAAATCAGTCGAGCGCGCGACGCGCCGTACGTTTCATCGGCGCGGGCACGGCCCTTGCGAGAGTGTCGCGGCGTGTATTGGCTTCGACTTGCATCCTGATCGCCACGCCGGATGGCGCGATCGAAGCCGTCGCCGACGAACTGGCGCGTATTTGCGGCGACGATCTCCAGGGTCAGGTGGTGCTGCATACCAGCGGCGCAATGGATTCCAGCGCGTTACATGCCGTCCGTGTCTGCGGCGCTTCGGCAGGTTCCATGCATCCGCTGCAGACGTTCAACGGCGTGACCGTGCCTCCGCTGGAAGGCAAAGTCTTCGCCATCGAGGGCGACCCTCTGGCCGTGCGCACGGCGAGAAAAATCGCCAGGGCCCTCGGCGGAGCTCCCTCGCAGATTGAGCCTCGCAACAAGCCGCTCTATCACGCGGCGGGCGCGCTTGCTGCTGGTCACACTCTGGTGGTCGTCGAAGCGGCGATTCAGTTACTCATGTCGCTGGGCATGAAACGTAGAGAGGCCATGCGCGCACTGTTGCCGATGACCAAACAGGTGCTCCAGAATTGCGAGCGCCTGGGTACCCGTGCCGCGTGGACCGGGCCACTGGCTCGCGGCGATCACGAGGTCGTTGCCAAACATCTGCATGTCTTGGCGCAATATTCGCCGCAATATGGCGATGCCTACGAGGCGCTGAATCGCTTGGCCGAACATGTTCTCAGGCGTGACACCGCGGACGGCTCGCCATCCGTGACGGTTGTGGAAGAAAACAACAAAGCAAAAGTGCAGTACATAGGGAGCAAAGGGTGAACCGATCTCAAATCGCAATGGAATACACCACGCTGGCGAATGGCCTGAAGGTGGTCATCGTGCCGGATACATCCGCGCCGGTGGTGACCGTCGGCGTCTACTACAAAATTGGTTTTCGCCTTGAGCCTCAAGGCCGCAGCGGCTTCGCCCACCTGTTCGAGCATATGATGTTTCAGGGCTCCGCGAACGCTCCGAAGATGCAGCACATCAAGCTGATCAATTCCAGCGGCGGCCTGCTCAATGGCTCGACGCATTACGATGTCACCAACTACTACGAATCCGTGCCTTCCAATGCACTCGAGCGCGTGCTATGGCTGGAAGCCGATCGCATGCGCGCCCTGCAGGTTGACGATGAAAATCTGCGCAACCAGCGCGACGTGGTCAAGGAAGAAGTGCGCGTCAACGTGATGAACCAGCCCTACGGCGGATTTCCGTGGCTCGACTTGCCTCCGGTCGCCTTCCGCAACTGGGCCAATGCCCACAATTTCTACGGCGATTTTGCCGATCTTGACGCCGCCGATCTTGCCGACGTGCAGGCCTTCTTCAAGACCTACTATGTGCCGAACAATGCCGTCCTTCTCGTGCTGGGCGATGTGAAAGGCGACGAAGGCGTCGCATTGGCCGAGAAATATTTTGGCGACATTCCCTCCAGCGCGCTGCCGCCGTTTGCCGACCCCCGCGAGCCGGAGCAAAAGGAAGAGCGCCGCGGACAAGTCGAAGAAAAATTCGGTACGTTACCTGCCATGGCCATCGGCTACACCGTTCCGGAACGCCGCACCACCGACTGGTGCTCCATGGCACTGCTCGATCAGGCCCTGCACGGAGGCCGCGCCGGCCGCATGTATCGCGAGCTCGTTCTGGAAAAGCAGATCGCGGTCGAGGCCGATGGAGGCATCGACGACATTTTCGGCTACAACGGTCCCACACAGATGGTAACGCGCATCCTGCACAAGCCCGAATACTCGGCCGAAAACACTCTGGCTGCGTTCGATTCCGTGATTCGCGACATTCAGGAACATGGCATCAGCGAAGACGAACTGAATCAGCTCAAGGTGAAATGGCGTTCCGATTATTACTCCACACTTGAAGGCGGGCGCGGCGGCATGCCGCGTTACGGCTTGATGCATCTGCTGGCGTGCTTCACTTTGTTCGACCACCAGCCGCAACTCGTGAATTCGATTCTCGACGGCTTCCTCGCTGTAAAGCGTGACGAAATTCAAGCCGTTGCCAAAAAATATCTGCGCCCGGCGAATCGCGCCGTCGTCTTCCGCACACCAGTAGAGGCCGCCGCGAAGGAGGCCGCATAATGGCGACTCGCACCGCACCATCGCCCACAGCAGCGCCAGGATTGTCGCCGGAACGCCCGGTGACCTGGCCGAAGTGCACGAAAACGCGTCTGTCCAACGGTTTGGAAGTAATCCTTGCCGAATCACACGCCATCCCGAAATTTCATGGCCAACTTTCTTTCCGTTCTGGCAACGCCGCGGTCGTCGATCGCGGCCCCGGCCTGGCGGAGATGACTGCCACGGTCGTCCGCACTGGGACGAAGCTGCGTGTAAGCCGTCAGATCGAAGAAGACCTTCGCCGCATCGGCGCCGATCTTTCATCCAGCGCCGGCGCGGACACCACCGGCATCGGCTTTGCCGGATTGTCTGAACTGGCGGAACCGCTACTCGGCCTCGTAAACGAACTGGCCCGCGAAGCCGCATTCCCTGAACCGGAGTTCGAGCGCGAGCGCCGGCAAAAGCTCGAAGAAGTAAAACTCGATCGGACGCAACCGGGTTTTCTCGCCAGCGAGCGTTTGCGCAAAGTTTTGTTCGGCGAGCATCCCTACGCCACCGTCGCTCCCACCGAACCGCAAGTCGCGGCTTACAAACGCAGCGACCTCACGCAGTTCTATCGCGAATTTTACACGCCCGAAAACGCGCTCCTGGTCATGGTCGGCGACTTCGATTCCAGCACCATGCTGAAGTCCATCGAAAAAGTTTTCGACGGCTGGACTGGCAAAAAGCCCGCACCCCACCCCACTCCTAGTCCCGCGCAACCGAAAGGTCGTCGCGTATACCTCGTGCACGTTCCGGGAGCGGTGCAGACGCAAATCCTAGCCGGGTGCCACGCGATCACCCGCCAGCACGCGGACTGGGTCAAGCTGGGACTGACCAACAGCCTCTACGGCGGCGCGTTCAATTCGCGGCTAGTGATGAACATTCGCGAAGACAAGGGCTACACCTACAGCCCGCGCAGCGGCGTCAATGCCTTACGCCAGCACGGCTACTTCTCGGTCTCCGCCGCGGTACGCAATGATGTGGTCGCCGCATCGCTCACGGAAATTTTCTACGAAATCGACCGGCTACGGTCGCTGCCCGTGCCAGAACCGGAACTCGCCGACGCGCGAAACTATCTCAGCGGCATCTTCTCCATGGGCTTGGCCACGCAGGATGGACTACTGAGCCAACTCGCCACGGTCGCGTTGAACGATCTTCCCGACGATTACCTGGAGACCTATCGCGAAAAGGTCCGCGCGCTCACGCCCGCCGATTTGCTGGCCACCGCGCGCAAATATTTGTGCTCCGCCAACATGCAGATCGTGGTTGTCGGCGACCGCACAGAAATCGAGGACCAGGCCAAACTTTTCGGCGACCTCGAAATCTACGACGCCCAAGGCAATAAACTCTAGAGCCGGGTCTCCGACTTTGTGTCCGCGTCTATTTATTGATTAAATAAGCTAACTGTGTCATAAAAGACCCA
>Ga0210409_10002926_pt1 | contig 19681 bp, 25 predicted proteins | sample IncBWH17MmetaG_FD_161649 | JGI IMG/M metagenome (GOLD analysis project Ga0210409, IMG submission 161649) | Forest soil microbial communities from Barre Woods Harvard Forest LTER site, Petersham, Massachusetts, United States - Inc-BW-H-17-M | ecosystem: Environmental > Terrestrial > Soil >... | reverse complement strand
CCCGCCTGTTCTAGCTCTTGTCCACTCGCCCATCCGAACGCATACCGCCTGATCGTCAGAATGCATTTGTCGAAGTCATCAAGCTCGCTGGCGGGCAACCCCTGCCGACAGTGCTCCGCACAGTCACACGCGAACAGCCTAGCCGTCTGCTCAGTCCACGCTTCCAGCCTTCTCGTGAGCCGCGCCTGTCTCACCACTCCCTTGTTGCTATCCCATAGCACCTCGCCCTTGGCCTCGACCTCGAACACGGCCACGAGAGCAATCCATTCGATCAGCTGCTCCCGCTTGAGGATATGGTACCCATTGGCGCACGGCCTCAATTCTCCGACGATCTTGGGCATCCACTCCCCCGGCTTGCCATCCTTGGGAAGATGCCATTGCCCGTGCCCGCCGTGGTAGCAGGTGCCATCGGCGTTGAGCACTTTGTAGTAGGTCTCTTTGGATTCGCTCACGAGATCACCTCCGCTTCCGTAGACTCAACCGCCGACAACTCCCTCTCATAGATGGCCAGCAACCCTTGTAGGCTCTCAATCTGGCCTTCAATCTCCCGCTTGGCTCTCACGGCGGTGCAATACTCAGTCCTCCGCTCAGGGGCATGAAACCATCCCTTTTGCTCTTTTGCGTCGAACGGCTTCAGTTGCATCCCTAAGTAGTGAGGCAAGCCTTTCCAGTACATCTCCCAGGTGAGGCCCATGACTCCCTTGTATCTCTTGAGCGTTTTGAGTCTCGAATAGTAATTCGACTCCGGCACGGTTCGCCCGATGACCTTGGAGACCTCAGTGTAAAACTCGGCCCATGTTCGGCCATTCTTAGCTGTCCCTTTGGCAAGGAATCGGCTTAGGGCTTCCCTGATAGGCCGCTCGGCGTACCATCTTACAAACCGCTCCCGCTCCCACTCGCTTGCAGGCTCCAGTGCATAATCCTCCGGCACAACTGGGTTAGGTGGCCTGTCTAGTCGTATTTTCGCCGCCCGCCTCTCCAGCTTAGCAATCAACTCTCGCGTTTGCCGCGCCTTCGGTGCCATCGGCCCTGCTGCCTTGTTTCGCTCTCGCGCGGCCTTGCTGGATTGCTGCGAGTGCGCCCACCTGCGAATCTGCTCCACAATCTGCCAATGCGTACCTTGCGCAAGCTGATCCTTAAGTAGATACCGACTGCGCCCTCCTCCGTTGAGTAGCAGAGTCTTTTCCGTGGCATCGTACAAGGCCGTCACGTGTCCAGGCGCGCTGACCGCCGCTTGTAGAATCCTCCGTAGAAAAATGGCAGGCGGACGAGAGCCATCGGTGACAACTGGGATGCCCACATAGGGAGACTTCGCTTGTGAGGCGTAGAGCTTCACTGTGTCCAAGTCAATGAGGATATGTTCCGCGTCTGGGTACTCCGTTCTTTTGTCCATTCTCCGATTCCTCCGATTCCATTTAGATTTGTACTCTGGCCCGTGGCTCCGTGACCTACCCCTCCGATTGGCGATTGGCTGGGAGGCAGCGTCTGTCCCCTTCCACTTGAGCCGAGCCGCCTCCCGTTTGCCACCCTCCAGCGCAATCGGAGTAGCGCGGAGGGAATCCGTTTTACTCGGCCTCTGCAACCCCCTCCAATGCAGGTGCGAGTCTCTCAATCTCCGCCCATTCGATTACATGGCATCCGGCATGCACCGTCCCCGTGGCCGTTACCTTGTCGAGGCTGTAAGGCCCGATATGAAACGTGTGGCCGTTGCGCTGCCATTCCTGGCCGGACTCCATCACCGTGCGGACGAATTTGATAGCACGTTTGGCGTGAGAGGCGGGGACTCTGGCTCCGCGCGAAGTGACAACCTCTTCCCCTTCGAGCCGCAACATGGTCGGTGCACCATACCCACCGCCATAGACAGTTTCGCCATTACGGAATCTCTCTATAAACTGTTTCAGGTTCTCTTCGTCCGCAAGTCTGCGGCGCTCTCTTGCAGCCTCGTTTTGAGCTTTCCGCTTGGCGTCCTCTTTGGCTTTCATATCCCACAGTAGCTTGGAATCCAAAGCGGGAACGGTCGGAGGTTTGAACCTCAGATTGAAAAACACAGCGTACAGACTTGCCTCAGCCGCCAGTGCCAATGCCTCTTTGTGTTTCCATTCCTTGTTGAATGTGGTACGGGCACGGAGAGACTTTAAGGCAAACTCGTTAATGCGTCTCCGGTAACCCTCAAGGTTCTTTTTGTGCTCATCCACTTTTCGAGCGAAGATGTCCGATACCTCGAACACCTGCATTCCCGCTGGTACTGCTCTCTTTGTTTGTGACAGGTGCTTTGCCGTGGTGACACTATAGGTTCGCGTGGTGAACATCACTGCTCGCTTTCCCTTGCGTTCGACTATATCCGCCATGGGGAAGTGCGAGCCGTAGGAGTAAATGGTAGTCCCAGTGAAGTACAAATTGTGGCCGGGGTTCTTAGCTTCGGTTTGCGTTTGGTGAATCCACAGGTGCGGTATCTCGCTTGTTGGGTGTACTGTTCTCATAGCTCCAATCCTCCGATTATCCTAAGATCGGCGCGCGTGCATCCGGCCTGGCCCGCCCTACGCGATGGCGCAAGGCAGGCACGCTGGACGCTCTTGGCGCTAGGCCATGCTGCTCAGGAACATCTCCTCGGAATCCTCAAGTGCCCAGTCCTTCGCAACGTTGTGCTCGACAATCCGCCGATGCCAGTCTCCGCTCTGAATCGTTTCGATGATCTGCCAGTCCATGACACTCTCGAAGTCTCCCGCGTAACTCCTGACCTGTTGCTCCGTCATGTCAGGCGAAATGGGAACGCACCGCTTGTGAAGCTCACTGCGCGGAGTATCCTTATAGCTGTACGTGGCCTCACTTCCTTGCCAAAGACGGCCTCGAACGTTCAAAGTGTATGACATTTGTCCTTCTTCAATCTTCATCTCTAGCCAAATAACGTCGCACGTCTGCCACTTGTAGGCGTCTAGACGCTTAACGTCATCAACCGCGTACAGCATCTCGATTAGTTCACGCACTGGGAAGCCTCCGATTTGAGATTAGACTCTCTTGCTACCTTGCGTGCTGAATCGAGTACAAAACATAGGCCAGATAGACGGATAAGGCCGTCCCTGCGAAACAGAACACTTGCAGACTGAACAGGAACACCTTGTACCAGACTGAGTAATGACGCTCTGAGGTGAATCGCATGTGAGCCTCCGATTTGATATCGCCTGCTACCATCGCCATCGGTGCCGACTCTACCACACACTCCCTATGCTGTCAAGCGCTATCGCCAGCAAAAAGACAGTCTCAGCCAAAAATAAAGTTAGCAGCGCGGTCCTTAGCGTGCTCAGACCAGCGTGTCGGACTGTACACAGAATGGACACTATCTAAACCATTACTTGAGATATAGTTAAAGAGAAACATTAGGTAATTTCTACATAGTGGATTGGTGAGATTTCGCCAATTAACGATATTTCGACAATTAGGCCTAGTCTGCATCGGCACAGTAGGCATAGTCCGCACAGTCACCTTTGTCGGCGCGCCGACAACGCCACCCGCGCGACGCTGACCCCAGGTGCGCGTGCGCTCCCCTGCCAGCACCGGATGCGATCTCCGCCACCGCTGCACTCCCACTACACTCATAGTAGCCATAGTCAGGGTAGGCATTGGCTGGGTCCGCGAGTTGTCCGGCCAGTGAGGACACGCGCGCGGGGCCGTATCGGGTCGTGCCACCACGCTCAATTTTATATTATTTTTAATATTTATTGTCAGTTTACTACTATAGGCTTGACATAGACTGTCGATAGTGCTATATAGAGGTTGTGGATAGAGACACCACATCTGTAGACGTATCCGCGCCGCCCGAACTCGCCCCGCTCACCCCCTCCGAGCGCGCCGCCGCCACCGACGACATCCTCTCGCGCATCAACGAACTCCTGCTCCAGCGCAGCCGCATCGACCGCGAACTCCTGGAACTTCGCCAGGGAAACCACGACCTCCTGAACCACGAATGCCTGCGCTGCGGCCATCTGTGGACCGGCATCACGCTCAGCCGCCCAGACCAGTGCCCGCGCTGCCACTCCCGCCACTGGGACCGCGATCCGATCCGCGCCGGGTGCCGTACGCCAGCCGATCCGCCCGCGCCGTGGTTCCACCCGCGCTACAAGGGCGAGCGATACGCTAACGCTAGGGCGAATCATAGGCCGTTGGTGCGCGAGCGTCCGGTGTCGTCGCACCCGAGCGATGCCGAGGCCGCAGCATATTGGGAACGCCGCAATAAGCTCGGCGCGGGGATTCCTCCGCCGCCGCGATTCACGCCGCAGATGAAAGAATCGGAGCCTTCGCTTTCTGTTGTAGAGGTAGAGCGTCAGTATGTCGAGCTAGTGTCCACCGTTGGCGAGCCTAATATGATCGAAGGGCCAAAAGAAAAAATAGACGCCCTCAAGCAGATGTACCCAGAGAATCCCGAGGAGTCGCGTGAGACTTAGCCGACTCGAATCCCGCTGGCAGCACTGGCTCCCTTGGGCGCGCCGCCACCTGCTCCAGACTCAATGTGGCTCGCTCGAAGACCTCCGCGCCCTGCACCGCCAGCGTGTCGAGCGCGCGCTCGCCTCCCACGTCGCATGGCCAGCCATAGTAAGATACGATCTCGACGATCCCCGCGCGGAGGAGATCAAGTTCTCGACGATGCTCGAATGGGCGGTGGGCATGAAGCCCACGCACCAGCGGGTCAAATGGACCGATAGACAAAGGAGAGCCTTGGCATGAACTCGCCTCTGTGGGTATCTATCGTGGAGGCTAGAGCGTCGTACCTGCGCGAAAAGTACAGGGAGCCTACCCATATCTACCTGACCCATGAGTTTTGGACCCGTCTTGTGGACGGGGCAATGAACAACGAAATATGGTCCCTTAATTCGGTCTGTGGAATGAAAGTAGTAAAGGTTGAATCCATGCCAGAGGGAAAGACGGACTTCTATATCGCAGGTTAAAGGAGAGTGAGCGCATGAGTGCCTTGAAATATACCGTCATTCTATCAATACTAATAGTGTCGGGAATCCTCTGGCCCAAGCTATTACTGCCACAGACAGTGACAACTCCTCGAACCGTGCAGGTGCAGCCCACTTGGGTACCTGACCCTAGCTTTGGCCACTTCGATTGCCCCGATGGCTGGATAGCATACGAACGCTCTGAGCCTTATCCTCCTTTTCAAGGATCGACAGCGGCTGTATATATCGCCCCTCCACACGATGCTAAGGGCCACGTCCTAAATCCCGATAAGAATAATCGTAAAGCAATTTGTATAAAGGAGAGCCAATGACCGGACGCGAACGGGTAGCCAACAAGGCCCTGTCGGGAGACGAAATCAAATCTATTATCAAGGAAGACTTCGATAGACTTCTTAGTAACGAGGGCCTTCTCAGTCCTCACATAGCCCACGGACGCATCGCCTACGACATCACCCTCCGCCTGCACATGGACAATCCCTTCAACTCCGAATCGCAATCAGGTACCACCTCGCGTCCCATCGCCACGAACATCGTCCGCGACTCTCCACAGTTAGCTGCTGTGGAAGCTCTCCCCCTCGCCTCGCCCTCTCCCGAAGCCGTCGCCGCCGGGGACCGCATCTCGCGCTCCATTGACTCCCCGAACGCCGAGCGCCTGCGCATGGGCATGCCGGTGCCGGTCGAGGTCAAGCAAATGGACGGGACCATCACCACCGAGCAGATCAAATACCCTCCCAATCCCGAACTGGGCGACGGCAACATGAAACTCGAAGACGCCACGCCGGAGGCCCGGGCTGCGTTTGGCCTTCCTACACTCACCCTCGCTGCCGCCGACGAAGTTCCCCTGACCATACGCCTCGGCAAGTGCGGCCACTCGGACCACAACGTCGCGCTCTCGGGCCTCTGCACGGTCTGCGGAGCCGAGTGGATTGACGCCGCGACGCCCGACCCGCCGCCCGCCACGCCACAGGACTGGCCCGCGAACCCTCCCGATAAGCGGGACGCCTTCTACGGAGGAGCCTGATGGCGTGGTTCGCCGGGCTTCGCGCGCTCGTGTGCCTCCGCACTATCTCGCGAGCCATGCAGCGGATCGCCGACGACACCTCCGCTATGCGCCGCATCTACGAAGACACCTGGACCTCCGAGCACGCCCCGCGACCTCGCACCCGCCCGGTGGAAATCGGCACGATGGACCAAGACGAGATCGACCGCCGCTGGCACCAGCAACGCGAGGAGGCCATGATAGAATCCGAGTCGTCGCCATGACGCAGACGATGAACACCGCCGAGAAGCGTGCGGAGGCTTACCGACAATTGGCAATCGAACCTTCTCAGCTATCCGCCGTCCCGCAGATCACCCACTCGCTACGCCGCATGTTCTCCTCCATCTCGCGCACCGGCCCCGCCAACCTCCCCGCCGACCCAATCTTCTACCTGAACGCCTCCGACTCCCCGTTCGCCCGCGCCGTGCTCGACCGCTACTACTCTATCGCCAAGCCCCTGCGCCGCGTGCTTCCACTGGAAGCCTTCTGCGTCGCCGCGCACGTCCCGCCGCTGCGCATCGAAGAGGTCGTCGTGCAGACCTACCAGCGCCTGTTTCGCCAGCAATCCCTGCTGTCCGCTGCTGCGCACGGTCCTTCCATCATGGACAAGACCATCGAACTCGCGAAGACTGCCATCGACGAGACAGTCCAGCTACACGCGCAGGGCATGGTCCACAAGATCAATGGGGTGATCCCGCTGCCCCCCGCGCGAGTCGGCACCAAGATTCAGATCACCCAGAACGCCGAGGCCAGTGCGAACGCGACCGCGCAGGCTGCGAGCGTCGTCCCCGCGCCGCACCCGGAGCTTACGATAAAGCGGATGATAGATAGATTTAATGAAAATCGTGCGCTCCCCGCCGCCACGCCTGCCGCGCTTCCCGAGGCCCAACCCGAGAACGTGATCCCCATGCCCTCCCGCGAAGAGTTTATCGAAGTCGAAGAAGATCAATAGATGTACGCGGAAAGTAAAGTAATGGAGCGTCTCGCCCTCGCCGAGCGCGAGTTCGGCATCTCCCTCGAATACCACACCATCGAACAAATCTCCGACTTCGACGCCCGCCTGCGCCGCGAGGACAAATACCTCTACAACGCCCTCGGCGCACCGGAGGGCGTACAAAACCTCTCCGCCGAAGACGCCCGCTGGATTCTCAACGAACAAGTCCTCTGCCTGTGCGACGCGGTGTACTGTCTCACGCGCTATGGCTTCATTAAAAACCAAGAGAACATCATCGAACGCTTCCGCTTCCGCATCCCGCAGCGCCTCCTGTTCGACATCATCTGCGAACTAGAAGAGATGGACGCGGCCATCGAAATAATCCTTCTCAAAGCGCGCCAGCTTGGCGTTAGCACTATCGTCGAACTCCTGATCTCCCATAGAATAATTTTCAGCTATGGTATCAACGCTGTCATCGGCTCAGCCGACCGCACCAAGACCGCCCTGATGGCCAACATGCTCTTCTTGTTCTACGACATGCTTCCGGTGTGGCTCAAGCCTCGTGAGACCCGCCGCGTAGAGTCCGACCAGGGGATGCTTGTGTTCGGCCAGAACGCTACGGGAGTCTCGTTCCAGCACGGCGCGCAGGCGACTGGCATCGCACGCGGTACCACGCCCACGATCTACCACCTGAGTGAAATCGCCGCCTTCTCCGACCCTGTGAATCAGATCGAAGCCTCCTTGTTCAAAGCCGTCCACGCTTCTCCCGGCGTGTTCGGCGTACTCGAAGGCACTGGCGAAGGCGACAAAGGCTGGTGGCCGGACACATGGCGTCACGCCAAGATCAACTGGCCTTTGCATCGCGCCCGCCTCTGTCCTCTCTTTCTCCCATGGTTCTGCGGCGTGGACATCTACCCGACCGCGACATGGCTGCGCATGCGCCCGGTGCCCTCCGACTGGCATCCCAACCACGACACGCGCCTGCACGTCGCCAAGGCGGAACTCTTCGTGCAATCTACTCCTCTGCTCGCGAAATACCTCCTCGCGCACCTCGAACGCACCGCCGGATTCAAAGGCCGCATATGGCGCATGCCTCGCGAGCAACAATGGTTCTGGGAGGTCGAGCACGAGCAAGCGAAATCCAAGGGCATCGAGTCCGTCTTCCTGCAAGAGATGGCAGGCGACGACGAAGAAGCCTTACAACGCAGCAGCGAGTCCGTCTTCGGCCATGAAGCCATGGCTGAAATCGAATCCCGCCGCGTTAAAAAATTCGAGTGCTACTCCCTCTCCGGCCAATCCATCGAATCCACCCACGAGGTTACGCCCGAATACTTCGACTACACCCGCGAGCGCCTCCCTATCCGCTACGCCTCGCGCACCCACGGCGAGGTCTATCGCTGGGAACTCATCCCGCTCAAGGACGAACGCCTACGATTCACCAACCCACTCGATGTGGACCGCATCCTGCTCATCTTCCACCACCCGCGCCCAGGCGTCTCCTACTCCATTGGCGTCGATACCTCCGAAGGCAAGGGCCAAGACTCTACCGCTATCAACGTGTGGGCGCTCGGAGACAAAGGCCGCCCCGACATCCAGGTCGCCGAGTACGCCTCACCCTACGTGAACCACGTGGAAGCCTTCGCCTTCATCCTGGCCATCGCCGCCTTCTACGGCAAATTCATGGAGCAAGGCGTCACCCGCTGGCGCGAACCCTACGTCTCCATCGAACAAGTCCAGGCCGTTGGCGACACCGCGCAACTCCAGATGCGCAAGATGGGCTACTCCAACTTCCATCGCTTCGTGCGCTACGACTCGAAGAAAATCCGCAAGGCTCGCGCAAACAAAATGGGCTGGTATACCTACGGCTGGTCCCGTGCCCTACTCATCGGCAACTTCGTCCATGCCGCGCAGTCCGGCTGGGCGGAGATCAACTCCCCGTGGCTCATCGACGAAATGAAACACTTCGAGGTCCACATCACCAAGTCCGGCAAAGAGAAACTGGAGCACGAAGAGGACATGCACGACGACCGCATCTTCTCCTCCGCCGAGGCCATCTTCTGCCCGCACGACATGGACGTACTCGCAGACCGCTCGAAGCGCCGCATGGTGGAGACCGCCGCGCTGCCTTCGCTCGACATGTCCCCGTACCGGGGCAATGTCGTATCCGCCGCCGAGCATCGCGGGAATACTATCGACTCCATCGAAGACCTGATGTACTCTTCCGAGAGGCGACGCTAGTGCGAACACGCGGTTCTATAGAGCCGGTAATTTACTTTTACAATTATCGCGACCCCGCGCACCCCGAAGGCTACCTGATGCTCGCGCCCTACACCTCCTACCCGACTCCTCCCGGCTACGAGCGCCGCGAGGCCCGCACGCTCCCCGAAGTGGACAAAATGTACGAAGTCCTCGTGCGCCAAGAACGCCTCCAGTGGGAGCGCGAATACTTCCGCGAGGAGGCCACCTTCGGCAAGCGCCAGCAGGACCTGCGCGACCGCCTCTACGCTCGCATGACCAGTGGCAGCACCGGCGAGTACGAGAAAGACTTCATTAAATCGTGGCTGGAGTTGCGGAACGAAAAGAAGCGCCAGAAGTACGCGGACATCTTCGAGCACCGGCATCTATTCTTGTCCGCGCGGGAGAACGATATTCCTAAGGGTCGCAACGCTGACGAGGAAAAAGTAAACCTCGATAGGATTGGCTAAATGGCCATGAAGCCAATGCATGGAGTAGAGAAGATAATGGGGCGAACCGTGTGTGCTATGGAATCGGGTCCGTTGGATGATGATCTTGGCACAATTCAATTAAGGATTACCTTTGATGACGGAGCGGTGTTTTGTTATCAGGTACAGACAAAGCCGGATGCGGAGGTAGACGGTAAGAAGTTAGATTTATCGGCGCTTACGCTCTGGGGTGTAAGGGAAGCCAATGCCTGAAGGCGGCGACTACCAGCCCCCAGTCTACCGTGAGTGGCAGGTGCCTCCAGCCGCCGCCGCCGAAAGCATTAAGGTAGGATGGTTGAATGAAAGTACGGGCGAGGGGATGGCATGGCTAAAATCCCAGCGCGGCTACTCCGACTTCCGCAAATCCCTCGACGTTCTCTCCGGTCGCGACGGCGGACGCCCTCCCGCCGAATATCGCAGTAAATTAAATCCCAACCCCCTGAAGCGCAACATCCGCGAGATCGTCGGCACGCTCGCCAAGCTCCGCCCGTTCTGGGGCTACCACTCGGATAATAAGGCGTATGCCTCTTGCGCCGAGATGATGAACAAAGTCACTCGTGCGTGGTATCTCGAAGTGATGGCCGACCGCTCCATCAAAGAAGCCCTGTGCTGGGCCGCCGCCACCAACCGTGGCTGGGTCTGTCCGGTCTACACGCGCGAACTCGTGGGCACCGGCGCGGGCAACATCATCCTCGAATCCTACGGCTCCGAATCCGTCCTGCCCGTGCAACTCCCCGCCTCCGGCAATTGGCAGAACGCCTACGCCGTGACCATCCTCAAAGAGATGCCCGTGTTCATGGCTCACGGCATGTTCCCCGCCTTCCAGGATCGCCTGCGCCCGACGAACTCGCGCTACTGGTATATGAACGATGGCGTGCGCCGTGCCTCGCAAGGCAACATTCTCCAGCGCATCTTCGGTCGCGGCCCGACGCGCTCGGACTCTCAACTCATGTCGGATTTGCTTATCCCGATCCGCTACACTTACGTGATCGACCTCACCATCAACAGAACAGGCCGCGAGATTCCCATGGGTGAACCCGGAGCGTCTTGGTCCTACACCGTACCCTACGTCGGCCAACTCATCCCCAAAGGTACTGATCCTACCTCCGGCCAGCCTCGCATGGAGCGCGCCAACGAAACCGATGCTCGCCTCTACCCTTACCGCCGCCTCCTGATCTCCACCGACACTGTATGCCTGTACGACGGCCCCGGCTTCGACTGGCATGGCAAATTCCCCGGCGTCTCCTTCTGCCTCGACGAATGGCCGTGGGAACCGCTGGGATTCTCACTAGTCCATGACGGCTACGAGATTAACGAAGCTATCAAGCAACTCTACCGAGGCAACATGGACAAAGCTGCCGCGATGCTGGATATGTCGCTCGCCTTCGACTCGAACGCCGTGTCGTCTCGCGAAGCCAAAGCCTTCGACCCCATGCAGCCCCGTGGGCGCATCGCCTACGACGGCCAAGCCCTCGAAGGCCAGCCATTTCAGCCTGTGGTCCCGCCTGAAGTCCTTAAGATCGACCCCGGCACCGTAGAGTTCGCCGAGACTCTCGAACAGAAGCTCTCCGCGCAGCAAGCCCTGAACGAAGTCATGGCCCTCGCCAAGATGCGCGCGGTCGGCTCGATGGACGACATCGAAAAGATCGCCGAGATGATGGGACCCATCGTCGAGGACATGTCGCGCTCGATGGAGCCCCCCATGCGCGACCTTGGCGTCATGGTGAAATATAACGTCCTGCAATACTTCACCACCGCGCGGGTGATGCAGTATGTCGGTGCGGACAACGTGTCCCAGGAAATATTCGACTACAATCCGGCGTCGCTTGTCCCTTCGCATATCCCTGGCGAGAACGTGGACCAGCCCTCGCCGACCAACGCCGCCAAGCGCGCTCGCATCTTCGCCGACAACCTGCGATTCTTTATCCTGCCGAACTCTATGCACGAAATTACGCAGATGGCCATGAAGCTCGGCCTTATCCAATTGAAGAAGTCCGGCGTGATGATCGACTCACAGACCATCGCCGAGGCGTGGTCAGTACCGAACTACGGGAGCATCGACGGCAACACGGTGATCGAACGCTGGCAGGCCGAGCAGGAGATGCAAATCCAGTTCGCCGCGCGCATGAAACAAGAGGCCGAGGGCTTGGGTCTGACTCCTCCGGGTGGTGCGGCTCCTGGCAAGCAGCCTGAGGGACGGCCCAATGCGAACACTTCCGCGCCACAGTTGAAGTCGAAGGACAACGGTGCGCGCAGCACGATCACAACATCTAAATGAGCACTTTCGCCACCCCAGTCCAAGAAAATAACCACGCCGTCCGCGAGCGCATCTACTCGCCCGCCGAGTTCGAGCGTGTCCTCCTGATGGTCCACGAATCCCGCCTCACCGGCCAAGTGATCCTCGACTGCGCCCAGGGCGGCGTCTGTAACATCCGGGTCCGCGAAGAACAAAAGTTAACCCCTCCGTAATAATTTCGCTTGACAGACATCCCATCCTTAAGCGTATTCTCGCTCTCGACGGGAATCTGGAGATTCGCGACTGTTCGTCGCAGAAGATCGAAAGGCCCGCTCTCTTAACCGAGGGCGGGCTTTTTTATTTCTAAGTACGAAGTCAAATCTGAGATGGGAGGGCCAATCGAAATGTTGAAGGGTGAACGGCAGGCAACTGCTGATCGGCGCAAAAAGCACAAGAAATAGTCCGTCCCTAAGCCGGAAACGAGCGTCTCCCGAATCGAGACGGTCCCCGACCTAGGGTCATACCGGAATAGGGACGAGGCTCACGCGGCATCGTCCCTTCCAATCTTATAGATGGACAGAAAGGATATCCCCGATGGCGTACGGAATGACAGGCACCCGAGGCAAGGGCGCGGGCCGAATCCAGAACATGGCTAAGCTCGGCGGACCACGGCGTAAGCTCGCGCTCAAGACCGATGTGCGCGAAGAGAATCTGGTCCACAGCAATTTCAAACGCGCTCATAAGTCCGGCCCGCACAAGAAAGTTTGATGCCCGATGGCGACAGCCTCAAGCGCACTGACTCCCCCGCCGGGGATGGACGACCAGTCGCAGCAGAACCCTACGTCCCCCGCTGCTGCTTCTCCGGCCCCGCCGGAACCTGCTCAGGGAATGCAGGCCGGGACGCAAATGGTCATTGGAGTCGTATCTGGGCTGCGCGCTATCGCCAAGGCATTTCCCGCGACCGCGCCAGACATCGCTCAAATCAACGATCTGATGCGGCAAGTCATGGCCAAGATGATGAGTAGCCAGCAGACCGGCGAGCCCGCCGCGCCGCCGCAGGGAGGATGAAAATGGAATTTGCAGAATATCTGAAATCGCAAGGCGCGTCGCCGGAAGACATCAAGGCACTGACCGAGGGCTCCTTCTCAGGCGTCGCTCGCAAAGCCTTCGAGAAGCTCCAGTCCGACGCCGCCGAAGCCACGCGCAAGGGCGTCGAGGCTGAAGCCAATGCCGCCAAGTACAAAGAGGACGCCGAGAAATGGTTCAACGAAAAGGCCGTCCCCGAGTACAACCGCATGGAGCGTGAATCGACTCTCGCGAAGGCCAATGAGGCTCGCATTGTCGCAGCGGTTCTTGCATCGCAGGATGAAGGACTGAAGGAGATCGCCAAACAGATGGGCTATCCCACAAACGGCAGTCCAAATCCGAACCCGAATCCCAATCCGAATCCCGCGCTGCCTGCTGGCTTTGATCCTGCCAAGTTCGTCACCATGGACACCCTGAACCCTTTGATGGATCGCGTGGGCGAAAACCTCGCGACGCTCGAAGACATGGTGTCCGAGCACGTGCAACTCTTCCCCAGCGTGCGGCTGAGCGTGCGCGAACTCCGCAAGGAAGCCCTCGCCGCGAAGAAAAACGTCTACGAATACTGGGAGCAAAAGTATAAGGTTCCCGACGCGCGCACCGCCGCTGAAGCCGCGCGACAAAAGGCTCACGACGATTTGCTCATCAAGCAAGGTGCTGACGCCGAGCGCGAGCGCATGACCTCGCTCTACGGCAACCCAGAGACTCGCCCCCTAGCGACCTCCACCTCCCCCTTCGCCACACGCAAAGAAACTGGGCGTGACAAGCAGCCTTGGGAGGCCGGGGAGTCGAATCTCGAACGGGATCGCGTGTCGCGGGCGACCAAGCATGTTGTGGAGATTGCCTCGAAGACGGCTTAGCAACGTACGACTCAAACTGGAGGACGGCAATGTCTGACAAATTCGGATACATGGTGCGAAGGATCAGCACTCGCGTCGTTATCGACATGGAGTCGATGGAAGTCATTGAGCGCGAGTCGTACCTGTATCAAGGTCCGATGGAGTTGTGCCTCGATCCAACGTTCGACCAGATCAGTGCGACAACTCTTGCCGACCTTAGAGAAGATATACTTTATGATAATTTTTTTGTGGACACCGCATGGCAGCGCAAGATGCGCGTCTCCGGTGCTCTCGACGAGTTCCTCGGCGGCACCATCATGCAGACCCCGTTCATGTATGACCGTGTGAACGGCGGAGCCATCGCCCCTGGCTCGGACATCACCGTCCTGCAAAAACAAATCATCGCTGCGACCGCCTTCGTGCCCAAGGAGTACATCGAGCAGGTCCCCTTGAACCTGTTCCAGACCAACGTGATTCAAGGCTCCGGCCCCGCCGTGAAGGTCAAGCTCGTCGATACCTACATGGCCAACGCGGTCCAAGCCTTGAATACGGACATCGCCATCGACTTCTACCGCCACGGGCAAAATATCTCCGGCTCCAACCGGACCATCTTCCTCAACGGCCTCACCGAAGCCCTAAACGACGGCATCAACCCGTCGTGGGATGGCAACGTCTTCCCGACCTACGGCGGACAGAATCGCAACGGTGCCGTGACTGTGACCCTGAACTCCGTGCCTGTGTGGTGCGGAGACCAAGCCGGTAACACTGGCCAAGTGACTTACAAAGTTCTCGTCGAACTCTATCTGAACTGCGTGCAGCGCCCGGACATTGGCCTGTGCAACAAGGCCCTCTACGCCTACCTGCTCGAACGCCAAGAGCCCAAGCAGCGGTTCGAGACGCAGCAGGACGTGTCCATCGGCATGTCGGGCCTGAAGCTCCTCGACGCGATGATCTTCGAGGACAAGCTCGCACCCTCGACTAAGTATGGCGCGCTGCTGCCTGCTGGCCTGTCGCAGACGACCTCCATCGCGCCCGCCGCGTTCACCACGCCGACCCTCACGACCGCGCAGCGCAAGATCAGCAATTTCCCGTCGGCGACTTCCGTGAACCCCGGCGAGCCGTTCTTCTGGCTGCGCGTCAAGGGCTGGAAGATTCGCCCCTCGGCGGACCCGGAGTATAATTTCAATTTCACTCCGCCGATTCGCTCGCAGACGAACGCGGACCTCATTGTTATGTTCCTAAAAGCAGCGCTGAATATTTACTGTACGTCGCCTCGGGACAACGGCCAGCTAATCGGCGCAGGATTCTAAAAGGAGAACTCGGATGAAGATTTACAAAAAGCTAATAATTGACATCGAGTCTTCCGAGATTCTATTCGAGGACTCCTTCCAGTACGACGGTCCGGTCGAGTTGGCCGCTGGCGGAATGCTGACGAAGCAGGCGGACCAGTTGACCGCGCGATTCCTGAACGACGTGAACGACACCGTAGCGGGCGGCGCAATCGTCTCCCTCCCCGCCGGAGTCACCGGCCCACAGGTCTCCGCGACCCGTCCGGGTGACCGCATCGTGCTCGACGACGCCTCGGCGCTCGCGGTCTCTGACACTGCCGTCGGCACCCTGAACGGCGGCGTCTACGCCTACACGGGTACGCTCGCGAGTTCCACCGCCAACCCGCAGATCGGCTGCGTGGCCTTTTTCCGCTCGGTGGACGTGGGCAACCAAACCGGCGTGACCTCGAACTATCAAGTCACCGCCGACGTTCAGCCGATCTCCTCGGTGCCGACCTACATCGCGGGCGTGTTCATCAATAACATCACCAAAGGCAACTGGGGCTGGATTCAGGTCGCTGGTCTTGCGCAAGTCCTGTTCGAGTCCTCGCTGACCGCCGCCGCCGCTGGCAACGTCGTTACCGCCAAGGTCGGCCCTACGACCTCCGGGTCCGCCGATGTGGGCGTCTCTGTCGCGTCGCCTGTAACCCTCGCGGCCCTGCTCGGCGTGGCAGTCGGCTTGCCTGTGACTAGCACCATGTCGTCGGTGATGCTGACTCGCGGCAACTTCTGCGGGCGCATCTGATCTAAGGGAGCCTTGATGGCATTCGCGGCAGGCAACACAATCGTCTCGACCATTCCGGTCGGCCCGCGCACCGTGGTGACGTTCGATCACATTGGCCCCGCGAACTACTCACAAGCCGTTGGAGATGTCATCAATGCTGCCGACTTGGGCTTCGGAGGATTCGAGTTCGTGGACATCACGGCGGACACGACCACACAGTTCGAGGCGTTCCCGGAGTTCAGCACAGGAGGCAATGGTAATGCTGTGCCATCCATCGAGATTTCGTGGTTCTCGCTTCTGACGGCTAGTATCGGCGGACAGTCTCAGGTTCTAGGAACCGAAGCAGCGAATGGCACTAACCTATCCACCTTCAGCATCCGCCTGCAAGCGTGGATGGTCTAGGAGACTCCGATGGCGACACGACCACTACCCGGCTATCCGTGCCCGAACGAAAAGGGCGGCTACGACTGGATTGGCGACGTTGACGGGCCGTCTAGCTATAACAACACGGGTACCTTCAACACCTCTGGCCAGCAGATCAACGCTGGAGACTTCGGCATGGGCGGATTCGAGATCGTGGATATCCCCGCGCTCAGCAGCGATGGCATCAACGAAGTCCTCGTGGTGCTCGGCGCGACCACCGCAGGCGCAACCGGCCTGTCGCCCTCTCCGCCAGCAGGCAACAGCGCGCCAGCCGAAACCACTGCAGTCCTGCACTGGTACACGGCCATCCGAGGCGTGGGCTCGAACCCTAGCGAAGTCGCTAACGGCACCAACCTGAGCGCGAAGTCAGTCCGGCTGCGTATCACCTTCACCTAGAAATTAAAGGAGAATAGTTCCATGCCTATTCAGGGTCTAAAGCACAGCAAGTCCGCCGGTCACTACGCCGGACACGAAGTCGAGCCTGCGCAGCCGCATGGCCCGAAGCAGGGCGGCAGGCACCCCATCTCGCACAGCCACTCCGCGCACCCCAAGCACGCCCGCAAGCTGACCGGACGCAAGGTCTTCGGCGGCAGGAAGTAGCGGCAGCGGGGCTGGAGGTGCGTCATCGGGCTGGCAGATTTACAAGCAGAGCTACGGGGCTCCGTCCCTAAGATTCCCTTCAGTTACACAAAAACCCTTATAAACAGGGCCTATCGTGAGATTCGTGAGGCCCACCTGTGGTCGTTCAACCTCTTTGAATCCGCTTGGATAACTCCGCCTCTAGTGAACGCTGGCACCGTTGCCTTCACGCAGGGCCTAAACACAGCGACCTTCGATGCCACGGCCATCGCTGCTATCAACACCGCATCTACTCCCTATTCGCTCGTGACCCAGCGCCAGTTCCGGCCTAACACTCCCGGCGGCGTCGCGGCGATCTACAACATTATCGCCTACGATCAGGTCGCTGGCATCGCCACGATGGACCGCCCCATCGCCGACCCCGGCGGCACTGGGCTCTCCTATCAAATCTACCAACTCTATTACACGCCGCCAATGCTCGACTTTCTGACATGGCTAGACATCCGCAATATGCAAATGTTCCTCTCGCTGAACCTGCTCCGCAACCGCGCTTGGATTGACGAGCACGACCCGCAGCGATCCTTCTACCTGTTCCCTACGCACGCGGTCCCCTATGGCATCGACCTGCGCGGCGCTGGCACCGTGAATGCCTCCGCTACTCTTGGCTTCCCGATGTTTGAACTCTGGGGCCAACCCACCAATAATTTCGTCTACACTTGCTATGGCATCCGCCGGGGCGTGGACCTCGTGAATCCCACCGACACCTTGCCAATCCAACTCGCCGACGATCTCGTGCTTACAAAAGCCCGCGAATACGCCTACGAATGGGCCGAGTCCAACAAGGACATGTCTCCGCGCTCTAGTGGCCCTGATTTCCGCTTCCTGATGGGGAAGGCCCACGACGATTATAATAAACTCTTGACGAAGTACCGTAAGCAGGATAAAGAACTCGTAGATAATTACTGTCATATTCACCGGCTGGACATCGGCGCAATTGGCCACTGGTATTATTCGACGATCAGTTCAACAGCAGGGACAGGCGGTTAGCGATGGCTGAACACGTACTAGTGCCCTACAAGCTGGACCCCCACGAGTCCCCCGGAGACCTGCTCCAGCAGCCGATGTCCCGGCAGCAATCCGCTGATATCCTCGCGGCGTTCCCGAATGGTCCGCAGCGCCAAGACTCTCTCGAATGGACCAACTATGCCTCCGCACTGTACGTCTGCGACCGGGACGCCGAAGCCCTCGTCGCTGCCGAGCACGCGGTCTCGCTGAATCGCGGCTCGACCGAACTCTTCAACTTAGGTCTCATCCTCGAAGGCTATGGTCGCTTCGTGGACGCGCTGGTGCTCTACGCCGAGGCCAATCGTACCGACCCAGGGAGCATCTTCGCGGGCGGGGCCTACAGCGACGCGCTCATCCGCCTCGGACGCTGGGACGTGGGCTGGCCTTACTACGCCCTCTACCACTCCCACTTGACCACTCGCCAAGTCAGCCGCTTGGCCGAAGTAGCGAACCGCCGCATCCTTGTGATCTGCACCGCTGGTGCCGGGGACAACATCTACCACCTGCGCTGGCTCCAGCACTTTCGCAAGGCCGGATGCTATATCACTATGAAAGGCCCCGCGACGCTGCTCGCGATGCTCGAAGGCCATCCGTGGATCGACGAGCTTCTACCGGAGCCGCACGACAATAAATCCATCCTATGGCATTGCGACGGTCCTCGGTCGCACTCCAGCAAACTAGGCCAGCGCATCAACCTTAACGATTTCGACTTCCGTATCTCCACTACCTCGCTCGCCGCGTGCGTGGCTCCCGAACTGGACCCCTCCATCTGGCCGGGGCCATACATCGACGGCAGAGCCTCATGGTGGAAAAGGAGCATCCATAGCAGGCGTCCGCGCGTCGGCCTGTGCTGGAAGGCCGGGGAGAAGCTCTTCCCCCGTGCGCACCGCACCCTGCATCCGAAGCAAGTTGCCCGCATTGTGGCCACTCTGCCTAGCGTCGAATGGATCAGCCTTGTAGTGGATGAGCCTTCCCCTACAGGCGTCCAGCCGAACAACATCCGCAACTGGGCTGACACCGCGCGGCTTATATCGTCCTGCGACCTTATCGTCTCGGTGGACACCGGAGTCGCGCATCTCGCGGGAGCCCTCGGCAAGCCAGTCCACATCGTCCTCCCCGGCGCGTCCCCGTGGCCTTACATGCTCGGCGACGCTTACAAACTCGCCTACCCCTCGATGCGAGCCTATCGCAACCGAGGCCCGGTCATTGGCTCTGCACTCGACGATCTCATCAGGGAGCTTCGATATGCTTTGTAGATCATGCGGCGCGGCAACCACTCCCGTTCTATCCCTTGGCGAGATGCCCTTGGCCAACCATCTTCTCTCGCACCCAATGCACCCCTGTGCCCGCTACCCTCTGGACCTAGAGTTCTGCCCGGAGTGTAAACTAGGCCAACTCGCAGAGATAGTCCAGCCGCCGCTGATGTTCACTGACTACCCTTACTATTCCAGCGTATCCGCGCCGACGGTCACAGCCGCGAATGACTTGGCCCTAGATGTATGCTCGCAACTCGGCACTGGCAAGCTCGACAAGGAATCTCTCGTCGTAGAAGTAGGCTCGAACGACGGCTACCTGCTCTCCGCCTACAAGAACTACGGCATTCCCGTGCTGGGTATCGACCCCGCTTCCGGCCCCGCGAACGCCGCTGCTCTCAAAGGCATCCCCACAGTGCAAGACTTCTTCGGCCTGAGCCTCGCCAAGCGCATGCCCAAGGCTGACGTGATCCACGCACACAACGTTCTCTCGCACG
>Ga0210409_10002925_pt1 | contig 19682 bp, 17 predicted proteins | sample IncBWH17MmetaG_FD_161649 | JGI IMG/M metagenome (GOLD analysis project Ga0210409, IMG submission 161649) | Forest soil microbial communities from Barre Woods Harvard Forest LTER site, Petersham, Massachusetts, United States - Inc-BW-H-17-M | ecosystem: Environmental > Terrestrial > Soil >... | reverse complement strand
CGGCTCGCACTTGTTCCGGGGATCGTTGGTCTGCACGGGCAGGACCGCGTCGGCGCCCTCGAGCGCTTTGTGCGATTTGTACAGCTCCAGACCATACGGCGTGTACGGGAGAGCGTTTTCCGGCTTACCGTTGTTCGGTTTCAATTGCACGCCGCCGGCCTGAATTCCAGAGCCTGCCCCGAGCGTCCCCCACATGCCGGTCAAATTTCGCTTTGGGGCGGGCTTGCGGTTCGCCGGCGCGATCGGCGGTCTATTCCAGATCGGATCCGGCCAGGCTGCCTTCGGTCCATTCTGCGCATTTTGCGCAGACGCGGCGGTCTGAAACGCCAGTGCGGCCATCAGCGGGACAATTGCCAATAACACCGGACGCTTTCGCATGACTACCTCCTCCGAAGACCGGCCCTCTGATTCAGTCCGCCGCGCTCAGTCAGGCAACACCAGCCCGCTCAAATAGGCGGTTTGAGCGGCTACTCTATTCAAGCAGGCCACACGGGTCAAGCAACGCGCGGGGTAAGAGACGGCGGTGGCTGAAACTGAGCCACTCTTGCCAACCTTTTAGATGATACAGCATGCGTGTAGAAGGTGTGGTACAACCGCCACACCCTGATAAACAGGGATTCCCGGAAACTGGCCACCCACTGCTATCTCAGCCTCCTATACTTTCGCTTTTTATTCGCCTATACTGTAGCCATCCCCGGTCCCCCGGAACGCGCTATGGCTTCAGACCCTATTTCCGTTGCACTGGCCGCGCCGGTGGCGCCGCCGAGAAGGCCCTGGGCGCTGCCTCCGGCTGGCCTCGCGGTGTTTTATGGGCGGCCGGAAACGCCGCGGCTGTTCCATTATTTTTTGCCGCGTCTCTTGGCCGAGGGCAAGCAGGTGCTGTGCCTGGACGGTGCGAACCGGTTTGACCCGTTGCTGATCGCGCGCTTGGCGCGGCAGCGGGGAATCGCCGCGGCGGAATTCAACCGGCGGATTCGCGTGGCGCGGGCGTTTACGTGCTTTCAGCTGACCGAACTGCTGGTGCGCGTGCCGCGCTTCATCGAAAAATTTGCCGCCGACGCGCTGATTGTGACGGCGCTGCCGGACCTGTACTTCGACGAGGATGTGCGCGACCGCGACGCCGCTGTGGCGTTCCGTCACGCGCTGGACGCGCTGCGGGCGCTCGCTCCGTTGCCGCTGGGCGTCGCGGTGTTTTCGGATGCAACCAGCCACGGCGGGCCGCGCCGCGCGATGTTCACGCAGCTTGCGGCGCAGGCGACCGAGCTGTGGCGATTCGCTCTCGATGCAGAGAACGGCAAGCTGCGTCTGATCGGAGAAAAGGGCTGTAGCCCGGGTCGCTTGTCCCGAGTGGAAACGAGGGATCAGACCCGGGGTTTTTCTGGCGCCGATCGTCAAATCCCCCGCCTCTGAAGAGGCGGGCTACAGCACTTTTTGCTTTTCTCTGCGTTCTCTGTGCCCTCTGTGGTGAAAGGTTTTTCTGTTTCTGCAGACGAAGAAAAACATTTAACACAGAGAACGCAGAGAAAACCGAGAACACAGAGAAGGGTTTACACGAGTCACGGGTCACCCTTCGGTCGCCGCAGCGACCTCAGGGCAAGCGAATCACGGACGCTATGGGCCGCACGGTTCCCACATTCCGGCAACTGGTCGACGACGCCATCGCGCGCTGGGCGAAATTCCGCCGCGCCCTGCGCCGCGAGGATCAGGAATATTTCGACCGCCTGTTTCGCCGCGTGCGCTCCTACACCCAGGCGGCCACCTATCAGGCCAGCGACAACCCGATGGAAGCCATCCTGCTCTCCATCGCGCTCGATCAGGAAAAACGGTTGGACGCGCTCGAGCGCGCCGCGCCCCGGGAGATCGGGGTCGCCCTGCCACTGGGAACGGGTGCGGGCTCTACTGGGAGCCCGCCGGAAAATTGTCCAGAGCAACTCGATGCGCCGGCGCCTTTGGCCTTGCAACAGCGTCCCGGCGCGGAGATCCCGGAATGTGAGGACGACGCAACCAAGTGAAAGCATGGAAACAAGGAGAGCCATCGTGCCGCCAAACAAATCTTCCTTGAAATCGAACAATCTCAAAAATGTTCTCCCCGCCCTCCAGGCAAATGTGCTAAGAAGTGTTTATGGCGAACACTTCAAGCACCACGTTCAGCATCCGGCTCAAGCCGGCCGTCAAAAGGCGTCTGACGAAGCTGGCTCAGAAGACGGGCCGCAGCGCCAATTTTCTCATCTCCGATGCCGTCGAATCCTACATTGCCGACCAGGAGCGCATGCGCGCGGAGATTCAGCAAGCCGACCGGCAAGTGAAGTCCGGCCACTACGTCCGGCACGAGGACATGAGAGCCTGGCTGTTGTCCTGGGGCACGAGTCATGAACTGCCGCCTCCGAAATGCGTTTGCGGCAAGAATCATGATGATGAGGCCGGGTGAGGGCTCTACTTGGAGCCCTCCAGAAAGTTATGCCGGTAGAAATTGTCTGGTCTCCTTTGGCGCGCACACGGCTTCAGGAAATCCGCGCTTACGTCGCCAAAGACAAGCCGGTTGCAGCAGAGCGGTTGGCCATCCGCATTGTCTCCGTCATCGAAGCTCTGAGGAGTCACCCTTATCTGGGCCACAGGGGAACGGAGTCCGGCGTTCGCGAATTGATCATCGGCGGTACTCCCTACGTGGTGTTGTACCGGGTGCATGGGAAGAGGGTGACCATCCAAACGATTTGGCACGCAGCGCAACGAGAAAATCGGTAGCGCCGGCGTCCCGCCGGCGCTACCAAACCCGCGACATCTTCCGTGAAATATCTATGCTAGGCAGGTCAGTCTGAATGAACGGACGATCATGATGCCTAGCCACGGAATCAAGCCGCCAGCGCAAATTCTGCAGGGACACCTGTTCGATCTCTACCCGAGCCCGCAGGGGATGACGCTGTGGCTGATCGACCAGAACCAGACGCGCCACCGGCTGATTGACCGTTTCACGCCGGCATTTTACGTGTCGGGCCCGGACGCGGTGCTGCGCCGCCTGCGCGCGGCAGCCGCGCGGCAGCCCCACGCGCTGGCTTGCCGCGCGACCGAGCGCATGGATTTGTGGGAGCAGCGCCTGCGTCCCGTCCTGGAGATCGAAGTCGCGCATCCCAATGAATTTACTTCCTGGACGCGCTGGGTGCGCCAGTTCGATTCCGCGCTGCGGCTTTACAACAGCGACTTGATGCTCGCGTCGCTGTACTGCTGGCAGCGCGGCGCGTTTCCGCTGGCGCGCGTCGAAGTCGAGGCCGACGGCGAGGGCCGCGTCCTCGCGCTGGAATGCCGCGACACCGAATGGGCGATCGACTACGAGCCGCCGCCGTTCGAAATCCTGCGCATCCGCCTGGGCGGCCTGAAGGGCATCGATCCCCGGCATGGCGCTCAAAGGACCGCGCTCGAAATTGAGGTGGACGGCCGCGAGTTCGAACTCGACGAAGCGGGCGAGCCCGCCGCCGTGGCCTTCCAGCATCTGCTCGCGCGGCATGATCCCGACCTGATCCTGAGCGATTGGGGCGACGCCACCATCCTGCCGCGCCTGCGCGAGCAGGCCGCCAAGCTGCGCCTGCCGCTCACGCTCAACCGCGATCCTTCCGCCGAAATACACGAGAGCCGCGCCCGCAGCTACATGAGCTACGGCCGCATCCTGTTCAAGAACAGCGCCACCACACTCTTCGGACGCCTGCACGTGGACACGCAGAATTCCTTCATCGCCGACAAGTGCGATCTCTCCGGACTCTGGGAACTCGCGCGCGTCACCAAACTCCCCGTGCAATATTGCTCGCGCACTTCGACCGGCACGGGCATCTCCTACATGCAGATGGAACTGGCTTGGCGCGACGGCGTGCTCATCCCCGAGCAAAAAGCCGAGCCGGAAGATCCCAAGCCGCCGGACGAATTGCTCATCGCCGACCGCGGCGGCCTGGTCTTCACGCCGAAAACCGGTTTTCATGCGAATGTTGCTGAACTCGATTTCGTCAGCGAGTACCCGAGCATCATGGCCCGCTTCAACATTTCGCCAGAGACCGTCAATTGCCCATGCTGTCCTGACGCGCCGCGCGTGCCCGAACTGGGCTACCGCGTCTGCCAGAAGAGGCGCGGCATCACCAGCCGCGTCGTCGAGCGCCTGATCGCCAAGCGCGGCGAGCTGAAGAAGTGTATGGCCCGTCCCGCACGCGGGACGGGCATGGGCGCGCATCCAGAGCGTCCGTCCCGAGTGCCGGACGGGCGCTACATAGACCAGCTAGGCGGCGCAGACGCAGAGAAAATGCAGCGCTACAAACTCCAGCGCGACGCGCTCAAGTGGCTGCTGGTGTGCTGCTTCGGCTACACCGGCTACAAAAACGCGCGCTTCGGAAAAATCGAGGCGCACGAAGCGATCAACGCCGTGGCGCGAGAAACTCTGCTGCTGGCCAAGGAGATCGCCGAGGACCGCGGCTACGAAATCCTGCACGCCCTCGTGGATTCTCTGTACGTGCAAAAAGCCGGCGCGACGCGCGACGATTACGAAGCCCTTAACGCGGAAATCGCCGCGCGCACCGAGCTCCCCCTGGCGATCGAGGCCATCTATCGCTACGTGGTGTTCCTGCCGTCGCGGCAATTTCAAGACGTGCCCGTGCCCAACCGCTTTTTCGCCGTCGCCGAAGACGGCGCGCTCAAAGTGCGCGGCCTGGAATTGCGCCGCCATGACACGCCGCCGCTGGTGGCCCGCATGCAGCAGGAAGCGCTGGAGATTCTCGCCGAGGCCCACGATTTCGCCGGCTACCGGGCCAAGCTCGAAGAGGCCCGCGAAATCCTGCGCCGCTGCGAGGAATCGGTGGCCGACGGCAGTGTCGCGATCGAGGATTTAATCGTGAGCAAGCGTCTCACGCGCGAGCCGCGCGAGTACAGCAAAGCCAATCAGACCGCCATCGTCGCGCAGCAACTTTTCGGCAGCGGCGTGCGCCTGCGGCCCGGCCAAACCGTCGAGTACATCATCACCGACAGCGGCAATCGCGTGCCCAACGACCGCGTGCGCGCCTACGCGCTCTGGGACGGCTGGTTTGGATATGACCGCCGCAAATATACGGAGCTTTTGCACGACGCCTTCGACCCGCTCGCCCTGGTCCACTGTGAGCAATCTCCCTCCAGCATGCCGAGAGTCACCAAAAAGGACAGGTAAAACCCACCTGTCCCAATTCTGAACTAAAGGACGTGATCATTCGCACAACCAACTGACTCACAATGGAATTTGGGAGCATCTAACATAGATATGGCTGTTCGCGAAAGACTTAAAACACTGCGGGAAGTCGAGCGTCCCTGGTGGCTGGCGGTGGTGGCCTGTAGCGGGGCTGTCGTCCTGGGCCACTTCTTGCGGCAGCTCGAGATCGAATTGAATCCGCTCGCCTGGTCGAGCGCAGAAATCATTTCGGCCCTGCTCAGTTTTACCATTGCCGCCAGCGTCCTGGTCCGATATTACGGCACGGGGAACCGCGTTTCGCTGCTCCTGGGGTTGACGTTCGGAGTCACCGGCATAATTCACCTGGGGGCAATCTTTGAATTCTACGACCATTTCCTGAAACCCGCGGAGCAAGTCCGGGTTCCGGTTTCCTGGATGATCGGGCAGATGCTTCTTGGAATACTTCTGCTGGTCGCTTGCGTCATTAACAAATGGCTGCCCTGGCCGCGTGACCCCGGAAAAAATGTCATTGCCTTATCCTCAATTGTCGTCAGCGCCACTTGCATGGTTGCGTGCGCCTTCCTGATTTTTCCGAGTACTCCTCCGATTCGCGCCCACAGTCCCACCCCGCGCGTGTGGGAATTGCTCCCCGCGGTCGTTTTCCTGATTGCCGCCGTGGTATTGAACAGCGTTAAGGAAAGTGACGGCTTTGCCTTCGACACGGCCCTGGTTTGGGTGGCGGGCCTGAATGTAATAAGCCACCTGATTGCATCCCAATCCGCCCGTTTACTGGATGCCTCGGCCGGAGTCGCCGAACTGGTCAACGCCATCAGTTATATCGTTCTTCTGGGCGCCACTTTGCTGGACAACGCGCGGCTTTTCCGACAGGTACGCACGCTGGCCATCAGCGATAGTCTGACGGGTCTGGCGAACTACCGCCACCTGGTTGACATTCTACAAAGCGAACTCGAGCGTTCCGGCCGAACCAACCGGCCGTTTTCCCTTCTGCTCATGGACCTAGATGGTCTCAAGAAGATCAACGATCGCCACGGACACGTCATCGGCAGCCGCGCGCTTTGCCGCGTGGCCACGATTCTCCGGTTAAATTCCCGGTCGATTGACACGGCAGCGCGTTACGGCGGCGACGAATTCGCGCTGGTGCTCCCAGAAACGAACGTCACTGCCGCCGAGCAAGTCGTCGATCGCATACGAAATTGCATGATCGCGGATGATGAAATTCCTCAACTCAGCATAAGCATCGGGGTTGCTACATTCCCGAAATGCGGCGTTACAGTTCAACAACTGTTTGAGTATGCGGATCGAGCTCTCTACGCGATGAAGGAACAATCGAAAAGAGGCAGGCTGGAAAAGCGCGAAAGTTGATGATAGCCGGAAGGTGCGGATTCAGAACTTTGGCTGCATGCTTTAGGCTGATTGGGAAGCCTTCCAGAAATCGGGATTCGGCACCGGGAAGCTCACGGACACTTCGCAGGTCTGAATGTCCCGGACGTGCACGTTTACAATATTGCTGATTTGCTCCAGCGAAGTTCCGTTGTTAATCAGCAATACGTCCTGCCCCTCCACGACGGGCACCCCCAGTAAGAACACCCCTCCGTTGGCATTGCCGCTGATGGCTCTCGCCTGCTCATAAAAAGCGGATTCGCTTGCGCTGCGGCCATAGACCGTCAGGTCGATGGCCAGTTCCGCCCTGGGAGTCACCCGGCGCTCCGGCAACTCCATTTTTCCGAGGAGGTCGGAAGTGTCGAGTCCTTTGACGGATCGCGCTTCTCGTGCGGTTTTGATTGCGTCGAAGATGCGGCTCATCAGTCGAATCCTGGGAATTCAATAATCATTCGGTTGAACGGTCTAAGGATACTCCAGCTGGATATTTTCGCAAGGAATTGCGGGCAGCCCAATAGGTGTAAAGTTCTAAGGTCTCTAGTACTTTGGGATATGTAGATTTCGCCAGGTCCGCTGATCACCCAGATCTGGCGCGGAGAGTGTTGCCGCCTGCCGGCTCAAGGTGTTGCCCTGGACCGGGCTTCTCCGTGCTGTTGGCGGCACAACTTGGCCGTCTCTTCGAGAGGAGACTGCCAAAGGCTATTAGTGAATTAGCCTCCGGATGGCCTTGAACCAACTATGCCACCGTGAGAGGATTTCTCTTCGATGCAATGGCGCAGCCACGTTCGGTGCGCCAACGAGAACCGGGCGGGAGGACACTGTGGACCGAAGGGAATTCATGAAATTCGGTGGCGTCGCCGCCATCGAATTGGGCGCCGCGAGGCTCCTGATGTCTCAGGCGCAACCCGGAATGCCCGGCATGCAGCCTGCCGCCGCCGCGCAAGAAAGTTCCAAAGCGGATTTCACCCTGCGGATTGCGCCCGTTACAGTCGAACTTACTCCCACCCGCATCCTCAGCACCATCGGTTACAACGGCACTTCTCCGGGCCCCGTACTTCGCATGAAGGAAGGGAAGCCAGTCATAGTCGATGTCATCAACGAAACCGACGTTCCCGAACTCGTTCATTGGCACGGCTTATTCCTGCCTGCCGAAGTCGATGGCGTGGAGGAAGAGAAGACCCCTATGGTGCCGCCGCACGGCCGCATCCGCTATCAATTCACACCGCGTCCGGCGGGAACGCGCTGGTATCACACGCACACCATGGCCGGATCGGACCTGCACCGCGGGTCTTACACAGGCCAGTTCGGCTTTCTCATGATCGAGTCCGCCAACAACCCCGGAAATTACGATAAAGAAGTGTTCCTCGCGTTGCGGGAATGGGAGCCATTTTTCAACCCCGAAGAGGAAGACAATGATGAGGACACCAGCGGCGGGCCGCAGCCGGAACGACCCAAAGTCCTGGACACCCGGCCGGCCGGCCTTGAAGTGGGCTATGCGATGTTTTCTATCAACGACAAGGCTCTCGGCGCTGGGGAACCGATTCGCGTCCAGCAGGGGCAGAAGCTTCTCATCCACCTGCTGAATGCCAGCGCCAGCATGAATCGCCGCATAGCCCTTCCCGGCCATAAATTTCAAATCGTGGCCATGGATGGCAATCCGGTTCCCACTTCCCGATCCGTGGACGTAATCTACCTCGGCCCGGGTGAGCGCGTGGACGCTATTGTGGGAATGAATCAGCCGGGAAACTGGATTCTGGGCACCACCGATGATGATCCGCGCAACGGCGGGATGGGTGTGATTATCGAATACGCGAACCAGCACAAACAGCCGCAATGGGTGGCGCCCGCCAAATCCGACTGGGACTATATGATTTTTGGCGGCACGGGAACGCAGCCTGCGCCGGACGCCACCATCGATATGATTTTCGAGAAAATTCCCAGCGGGGCGGGGCTGTTCAACAGTTGGACCGTCAACGGGAAGGAATACCCGCACGATCAGGAATTCTTGTTGAAACAAGGCGGACGCTACCGGCTGGTATTCCGCAATCGCAGCGAGGACGACCATCCGCTGCACATGCACCGGCACTCGTTTGAGCTGGTGGAAATCAACGGCAAGACCACGGCGGGCTTGATGAAAGATACCGTCATCGTTCCCGGCTACGGCCGCGCCACCGTTGATATGGTCGCGGACCAGCCGGGCTTAACCCTGTTTCACTGCCATATTCAGCAGCACATGGACTACGGATTCAAAGCGCTGTTTCGCTACGCCTAAGTGGCGGGCGACAAGGAATTACTTCTTTCCGTCCGCTGGCGGCGTCTGCGTCTCTTTAGCCGCGCCGATCTTGATCGTCACGCCGAACCGCTTGTAATTTTCGTATTTCACGACCATGCGAATCGGAATGTCGCCGCCGCTGAAATGCAGAATGTCGTTGGATCGCGTGTATGTGGGAAACCAGAAGTGCCCCTCCACGTTTTCGCGAAAAGTCTCAAACCGCGGGAATACGTTTTCTTGCCCGCCCTTACGGATGTCAGGGACGGCCTTGCCGTCTGTCTTCACGATATCGAGATCTTTGTCTTCCACCCAGACGCGGCCCTGAAAATATCTCTGATTTTTCTCAATCGTTTTAGGTGCCACGTCGAACACGTAAGCCGTAAGTTCATCGAGCTGCACGTGGTCCACATATTTGACGTTGTACTTGGGCAATTCCGTCGTGGTCAGGACAAACGGCTGCACATGCTCGAGATCGTCCAGGTCCTGTTGCGACAGGGAGATGCGCTCGAGAGTCGGCGCGGGGGCATTGGTCACTTTCTCGAATCGTTTTCCCGAAGGTGTGAATACGATGTCGCTGGTCATCGTATATTCCCCGTCGGGCCGTCCGGTGTAATCGAGCGTTTGAATGGTAAAAGTTTGCGTGTAGGTGAAGTTGTCGCGTTCGGTCTTGAATTCCGCTTCTCGCGCCGCGAATTTCTGGACGATTTCCTCGATCGGCATCGTCGGCGGCCCGAGAGTCGCATTCTGCGCCGGCGCTGCGGATGCAGAGGCCGCAGGCATGGCCATGGCCCCTTGTTTCGCCGCGGCGGGCGGCAGGCACGAGCAGATCGCCGCCAGACACGCCAATAAAACAACAACCGATCGTCGTAGATCTGCTGCCCCTCGAAGTTGGATGTCCGCCATGACCTTCTCTCCCAAGGATTTTCTCTGTGAACTCTATGCCTTCTGTGGTGAAGATCTCTTGCTCCGCTAAATTGGAGCTTGCCACGCGCGCAAGGGTTGCCTTTCGCATATCAACACGCGCGCAATGCAAGTTTACCTCTTTCCGGTGAAAGTTGGTTGCCCGTTTGTGGCGTGAATCAAGCGCCGATTGACACTCAACTCGGATGCCTGGCAGGTTCCCCGCGTCCATTCAACATTCGCGTTGTAAAGTTGCGCGAGCCAAGGACTGTGTGCATGGCTATTCTGGCCATCTTCATTATCGGCCGGAGACTCCTTCTGCGCATTTTTCAGATTCCCGGCCTGAATCTGATACCGCTGGTTGCGTTGCTACCCGCCGTTCGTGACACGGCGATGTCGCCTTGAGGGATTTTTTGATTTGGCACAATTTCCGTTGCCCAATTCAGTTTTTGAGGAAATTATTCGCCGACTCTTTTTCCGACGCACTTGCGCGGCAAGGGTGAAAGTTTTGCCGCCAATGTGGGAGGGCGAATGCTGGGAACTTCCGCCGCTCTAATCACCACCACCATTGTGACGCATATGCCGGGAGGCACGGCCACGCGGCAGGTCGGCTACGCGGCGGGTATCGTCGGCTTTTTCGCCTGCGCCACCGGTTTCATTGGCAGCTTCTGGCTCCCCGAGCCGCGCGAAGAACTGATGACCGAATGATTTGTGGAAGACTCAGCGAAAAACCCCCGGGTCTGAAGACCCGGGCTACAGCAAAACCATGCGTCCTGCTGTAGCCCGCCTCCTCAGAGGCGGGGTCTTTCATAGAGATTGTCGCCAGAGTAAATCCGGGCGAGAATGCCCCGGCCCCTCACGCGAGTTTCAGCCGCATCAGTTTCCGCGCATTGCCCTCGTAAATTTTATGGCGATCCGCGGCCGACATCTCCACGCCCTCGACGCAGCGAATCGTCTCGCGAATGTACCCCGGCCCCTTTTCAGGATCGAAAGGACAATCGGAAGCGAACAGAACCTGATCGGCCCCAAAGTAGTCCAATCCGCACCGCAATGCCGGGAGAGAACCAAATGTTGCCGTGTCGGCGTAAAACATTTTGAAATATTCCTGCGGGCGCTTCTTGAGCTTCCGGCCAACCATGGCCAGATCCTCACCTTCGGTCCGTGCGCCTAATTGATCGAGTCCGGCGCCGGTTCGTCCGGAGAAGTAGGGAATCATGGCGCCCAAGTGATGCGAGATGATCTTGAGTTCAGGGAAGCGGTCAAAATATCCCGCAAATAAAATGCGGCCCATGGCCACCGAGGTTTCATACGGCCAGCCAAACACCCACCACAGTTCGAACTTGGATTTTTTTTCCGTGGCATAGTCCGCGAAATTGGACGACCTGCTGGGGTGAAGCCAAAGCGGCACGTTGCGTTCCACGACCTTTTCGAAGATCGGCAGAAAATCCGGGTCGTCCAGAGGACGCCCATTCACATTCGAAAAGATTTGAAATCCAACCGCTCCTAATTTCAGGACCGCGCGGTCAATTTCCTCCACAGCGGCTCCCGGATTGTTCATCGGCAGCGCGCCCACGAATCCCGGGAAGCGGTCGGGATGCTTCTCCACCAATTCGGCCAGGCCGTCGTTGGCAATCTGCGCCAGTTCCGGAGACAGCTTTGGGTCCCCCATGGCTTCGATGGGAGGCGCGGCCATGCTGACTACCTGACAATATTCCTGGAAGCGGTCCATGATGCGGAAACGAACATCGAGGTTCACCATGGCTGGAATGTTGGCGGTGCGCTTCTTGATCGTGGTTCCCGTTTCGGGCAGCTTCATCATGCGATCGTAGTAATTTTGCGGGACAATATGGCAGAAGATGTCAATTTTCATGCATTCCCTCTTTCTTGAGTTTGCACAACGGAAAGTGTTGGCCAATAACAAGAATCCTCAGGACCATTCGCGCATCCGATGCTTGTTTGATTGAGGGGGAAACATATCAAGCTCGGCACGGAGTGTCAAACATAGCTGCCTGTCGCTCGGCTTGCATTCTTGCGGGTAACCCTTTGCAAAACGGGATACAACCTTATGTTTGGCCCGGGAGTCAAAACGAGCGATGATAGGATCTGTCCGCGGTACTGGTCAGATTAAATCACTTCATTACTGATAGATGCGGCCAATCGGGGGATGGTGCGCTTGCAGAAAAGCCTGCCAGTGCAGCCAGAATGTACCATCCGCCAGGCAATTCCATCTAAAACGGGAACAGTTGAATGTTGCGAAAAATAGATCTGGGGGATGGTTGTTGAATAGCCTGCGAAGCAGGACAAAGTTGGCTCGATGCTTGGGACTCGGGGCCTTGTTGCTCATTGCCACGGCTTTCGCAACCCCTGGATTCGCACGCGTGGGAGATTCTAGCCCCCAAGCCACAACCGCTTCCATCTCGGGCAGGGTGAGCGTCGTTTCCGCCCAGAGCGTGAGCAACAATCTCTCCGGGATAACCGTGAAATTGACGGGTCCGGCGCCTGCCGCTACTTCGCAGGATGCGGAATCGGATACCGAAGGGCGTTTCGAGTTTAGTCGTTTGACGCCGGGAGTTTATAAGCTGGAAGCAACCGTGGAAGGCTTCAAACCGTGGTCCGCGACAGTTACCCTCGTTGCCGGCCAGGATGCCGTTCAGGACGCTGCTTTACAGTTGAATTTGATCGAGGAAAATGTCGAGGTCAAAGGAGAAGCCACCGAGATCGCCACGGAAAGTGTCACCCCGACCGCGACCGTCAGCGAACAACAGTTGGAGACTCTGCCGCTTCGGACCGGAAAATTCACCGAAGCGCTTTCCGTAAGCCCGAGCGTGATCAAAACGCAAGAAGGCAGATTGAATTTCAACGGGCAGGCGGAAAGCCAGGGCATGCTGCTCGTGGACTCGGCGGAGAATGTGGACCCTGTGGCGGGAAGTTTCGCCATTCCCGTGCCGGTGGACGCCATTCAGTCCATCCAGGTGTTCAACACACCGGACAGCGTGGCCTACGGCGGATTTTCCGCGGGTCTAACACGCATCGATATCAGGCCGCCCTCTCCTTTGTGGAATTACAAATTTCTCGATTTCGTTCCGTCTTTCCGCGGGAAAAATGACCATCTTGTCGGTATCGCGAATATGACTCCGCGTTTCGAGTTGGGTGGGCCGCTGGTGAAGGACAAGCTCAACTTTTCACAATACCTTAGCTACGAATTTCGCCGGGACCCCATTCACGGGTTGACGTGGCCTCTCAATGAGACCTATGTCTACGCCTTCGACTCTTTCACGAATTTGCAGTGGATCCTCTCTCCAAAGCACCTAATTAATTTCAATCTGAACCTTTTTCAATCCACCAATCTCTTTGCGAATATCGATTCGTTCATCCCGCAGTCCGCGTCCGTGAATTTTCGCCGCCGCGGAGGGTCATTTGGATTTTCCGACGCCTACCAATTCAATTCCGGAATGGTGTTGACCACTGTCATCCGCTACACAAAATTCTATACGGACGCCCACGGTCAGAGCACGGCGCCCATGACGATGAATCCCGAGGGTTGGGGCGGCAATTATTTCGACACGTCGTCGCGGGACGCAAACCAGGTCGAAGCTCTCCCCGTCCTTCAGCTCCCTTCAAAGTCGTGGCTTGGCCACCACGAAATCCGATTTGGAGTCGACTTCCTTTACCGCTCCTTCACGGGAAGCAGCCTTTCGCAGCCGATCAGCCTGCTGGCGGAAGGTGTGCCGCAGAACGGCGCGCCAGTCGAGCAGATCACCTTCCTGGGTTCCGGCGTGCTGCGGGGAGCCGACACCGAAGTTTCGGAATACGCCGAAGACCGCTGGACCATGACGAAAAACCTGTCCGTCACCCTCGGGGCGCGCTTGAGCACCCAAAGCATCGGCCTCGACGATGCCTTCGCTCCTCGCGCCGGCGCGGCTTATTCCTTGTCGAAATGGAAGACTGTCTTCCGCGCCGGCGCTGGTTTGATTTACGGCCATGTGCCTTTGCTGGCCCAAGACTTTGGCGACAATCAAACGCGCGTGATCAACTTTTCATCGGGGCCATACGCCGGCAGGACCATTACGTTGCAGAATGTCTATCTTCCAGGCGGATCCATTGCAAATCCCGCCAATCCGGAAGACCCGGGCAATAGTCCCCGTACATATACGTGGAATATCGAGAGCGAAACCTCCTTACGGAAAAACGTCACCCTTCGTATCGACTACTTTGAAACCCACACGGACGACCTTTTTCTGGTGAATCCTATTCTGCCCGCGACCGGAACTGCCGTATCGAACGGACTGCTGGCGCTGGAGAACACCGGATCCGCGCACTTTCGCCAGGCGCAAGTCACCGCTCGCTACAGCCCGAATGAAAGGGCCGAACTCAACGCATCGTATTCGTGGAGCCGTGCGCGCGGCGATCTCAACACTCTCTCGGATACTTTTATACCGTTTGAGATTCCCGTGATTCGCACCAATGTTTATGGCGTTCAACCTTCCGACATCCCCCACCGCTTTCTTGCCTGGGGCTTTCTTCATCTTCCGTTTTGGAGCCTGGTGTTCAGCCCCGTCGCTGACATGCACTCCGGCTTCGCATATTCAAATGTGGATGTTTTTCAAAACTATGTGGGGATTCCCAACAGCATCCGTTTCCCGACTTATTTTTCTCTCGACGTAAAGATTTACCGGGACTTTCCGATCCGCATTCCTTTCAAAGAGCGCCCCAAAGGCAAGGTCCGGAAAATCCGCCTCGGGGTTTATTCGCTTGACGTCACGAATCGCCAGAATCCCCATGATGTCTTCAGTAATGTCACCTCTCCAATGTTTGGACAGTTTGATGGGTTCCAGCGCCGGTTCACCGGCCTCGCCATCGGCCTCGGCGAGTGAGTGTGGCCGCCGATCCGGCCTACTCCACCGGACGATGGATCGCATGATGATATTGCCCGGGAACGTCATTCTCCCGAGTGGCGTTTTCCGCCGCGCCAATCGGGTGATTGGTGTTCCCGGCCTTCCATTAACAAACCAGGCGCGCCGCACCATCCGGACTGCGTTATTCTGGTTTCGCCAGGAGATATCGCATGACGCGAGCGGTTTCCCATCCGCGCTGGGGCAATTCTCCATGGTCCATCGATTTTCAGCCTGCTCCCGCGTCTATCCCCAGCGAGGCTGACTTCGCGGTTGTGGGCGGCGGATTTTCGGGACTTTCCGCCGCGGCATGGCTGCGCCGATTCGCTCCCGAAAAAACCGTGGTTCTGTTCGAATCTGCTTCGATCGGAGCGGGTTCGAGCGGTCACACGGGCGGGATCGCGCTGGCAGAAACGGCGGCCGGCGATCTTCCCGGCTTGGGAGATGTGCTGGCCGGATACGCCTCCATCCTGAAGGAACTCGGTATCGATTGTGAGCTGGCACTCCCCGGAGTGTACGAAATTGGCCGGAGCGGCGGGCTGCCTGATTCGCCAATTTCGTGGTCGGATTCGGGGATGGTTCGCGCCGTGAAGCAAGTGCCCGGAGGAATGATCGATCCGGGAAAAATGGTGAGCGGCTTGGCGCGTGCGGCGGAAATGAGCGGAGCGCAAATCTTCGAGAACAACCACGTCGAGGAAATTGAATTTACAGATCCCGTGCAGTTGCGTTTTCAAAGCGGACAGCTTCGCGCCCGCAAGGTCCTGCTGGCGACGAACGGAATGTCTCTCGAACTAAGCGATCTGGTTGGTCGCGGGCAACCGAAATTCACGCTGGCCGTTGCAACGGAGCTGCTAGGCGGCAGCCAACTGGAAAGCCTGGGACTGGCATCCGCAAAGCCGTTTTATACCATCGATTTCCCCTATTTGTGGGGGAGAATGCTGCGCACGGGAGGCGTCGTCTTTGGCGGCGGACTCGTTCACTTGAATGACTGGCGCGAACTTGCAAGCCTGGATATTGGGTCAGGGCAATCGGCGGAGCTCATCGCGCGGCTCAAATCTCGTGTCCGCGCGCTGCATCCCGCTCTGCAAAATGTGCGCTTCAAAAACCAGTGGGGCGGCCCGATCTTGATCGCGAATCAATGGCGCCCGGTATTCGCGCAGCATCCTCGAAGTCCAAACACCATCGTCCTCGGAGCATTCAGCGGGCACGGCGTGGCTCAGTCGGTATACCTGGGGCGCTGGGCCGCCGAAGTCATGTGCGGCCGGAGAGCCCTTCCAGATTGGAATTTGTAGGACAGGCTTCATCCTGTCTGGTTTTCGCATGCGGTTCCCTTGCGGGACGACAGGCTGAAGCCCGTCCTACTTCTTATCACCAGGTATTGTAAGGTGTATTTTCAAACGGCGAGACTTGATCCGAACTGGAGTGCACGTCGGTAATCCCCGGCGTGGTCTGCTGCGGGTCCAGCAGAACCGGTTCGGATTCCGTGTGCCAATCCTTGTTCCGTGTGATGGGATCGCTCGGAATCGCGGAAAGGTATTTCCCCTGGACCAAATCATCGAGCGAAGCCGGTCCGGCTTCTTTGTCCAGCGTATACTGCTGAATCGCATTGCGCATGACAAACAGATCCTGTTTGAGGACGGCCTCCTTTGACCTCTGGACGGATCGATCGTAACGCCCCAAGGCGATCGCCGCCAGAATCGAAATGATCGTGATGACGATCATCAATTCAAGCAGCGAGAATCCGGCCGACCAGAAGCCGCGCCGCGCGGACAAGTAGCGCGGCCGCTGAATTTGGGAACCGGAATTGGCGATTTCTGAGCGTTTCATTTGCGCTTTACCAGGCGGAATATTTTGTCCCATCGGTCGCCGTCGCCTGGGATTGAGAATAAACATCGAAGACATTGCTTCCGCCCCAACTGGTGGAATCCGGGTCATCTTGCACCGCACGCAGGCCCCAATCGGGCTTGCCGGTCATGGGGTCCACCGGAATTTTCCTGAGGTAGCGCACCTTGCTGGGCGTATCGGACATGCCCAAGCCTGTCTGGCCAAGCGTTGACCCGAGAGGCGGAATGCCTCCCGTCGCGCCCTGGCCGAATTGCGTTGCGCCGCCTGCGCCCGGGCCAAATTGAGGCGGTCCACCCGCCCCTCCGGCGCCAAGTTGGGGCGTCCCCGCGGATCCAAACTGGCCCGTATTGCTCTGTCCGGCCAGCGTCGAGGCGCTGATTCCGCCCACATTGGCTCCCGCGGCGCTGATGCTTACGCCATCGACCAGGGTCTGCAGATCAGGCGGATAGTTCTGGCTGCCCACTTCCGTGCGGATTAAATTCTTATCGGCGTCGTCCTTGTAGCGATCGATTGCATTTCGCATCTCCCGCAAATCGTAGCGCAATTCCGATTCTTTGCGGTGCTGGATGGTCATTTGGAACATGGGAATCGCGGCCGATGAAAGGACCAGGAGGATCCCGATTGTGGCGACGAGCTCGATCATGCTCAAGCCCGAAGTCTTGCTTCTTCCGGCTGACGGGGATGAGGTTTGTCGACGCATGTGAGGTGGCCCTCTTACTTATTGCACTCTGACAGTGGCTTCGCCGGTGACCACCTGGATCGGTCGCTGCTGAGAATCTTTCGCGTTCACCTGCACGATCGACAGCTGCGAGCTGCCTGGGGCAAGGGCCTTGACCACGATCCCCACCAGCGTGCCCGATCCGCTCACTCCGGGGGTATTCGGCATGCGCGTTGCCGAGATAATCGCCTGCCCTCGCTCCTTATCCACGCGTTCCACGATGGCGACTTCCTGCGTTCCGCCCGAAAGGAATCCTCCCTGGCGGACGTCCTCGATGGAAATTACCGCCGGGTTGAACTGCAAGAGCATCGGGATGGAGTACAGGTCCTGAACATTTTGAACGGTGACGCCAATCGTGGCGGTTTCACCCGTTTTCAGGGCTGCCGTTCCGGGCTCAAATTTCAAGGTCGCATTTTGCGCAGCGGATGAATTCGCCGACGCGGGCGCCAATGCCGCCGCGGGCGCCGGAGCCGCCTGCGGAGCCGGCGTTGCTTGCGGTTTCGGAGGCTCAGGCAAAAGGACCGCATCTTCCAAGCGCACTTCGGCGTTGGTGTCGGTTCCGGAGGAAATGCTGCGCAAGTTCTCGGCGGAGATGGAAGGCAACCGCACGATATGCGGAATCAGCACGATCAGGATTTCATCCTTTTCGTGCTCGACGTTGTCGCTAGAAAAAAGATGTCTGAAAAGGGGAACGCTTGAAAAACCGGGCCAGCCATTCACTGTATTAGTATCTGTCTGTTCGATTAATCCGCCAAGAATATTGACCTCGCCGTCTTTAAGGCGAATGTCATGCTCGATGCTGCGCTGGCTGATAATGGGCTGGTTGATGCCGCCGATATTTGTGGAACCGGTCTGCGAGGAAACCACGACATTCACTTTCATGCTGATTTCGTGGTCCGGGTGGATGCGCGGCGTGACATCCACGTTCACGCCCACATCGAGGTATTGAAACTGCGTGTTCACCAGGGGATTGACGACTCCGGCTCCGGTCCCGGTCGAGCCGACTCCGATCCCGGCCTGAAAACTTCCGGTGGCCACGGGAATGCGGTCGCCGATGCGCAGTTTCGCGGTTTGCCCGTCGACCACGCGAATTTCAGGATCGTCGAGGATCTGCGTCGAGGTGTCCGTCATCAGGAAAGACGCCGTGGCGCCCGGCATGGTCACGCTGTAACCGTTGCTGAAAACGTGAGGATCGCTGATCAGTTGCCCGATGGTGGCCGCGGGGTTCGATGTTGGTGTGGAGGAGGAAGAACTCGGAGTAGTGGTGGTGCCGGGATTGGCGAAGGCGGCTGAGATGCTCGTCGGCGGCGCAATCCCGATATTCCGCACGCGGTCGCGCCGCGCTTCCATGACCGCCACCTGAATCACGACTTCCGGTTTGGCCTTATCAATGTCGTCGATAATTTTTGCTGCGAGCATGACCCGGTCCGGGGTGTCGCGAATCACGATGGCGTTCTGCGCATTGATCTGCTGCACGCGCCGCAAATCGAGCAGTTGCCGGATGCTGGTTACGATTTCGGTGAGTTCCTGCGGCAAAACCGTGTTGCGAAGATAAAATGTTTTGACGACTTCTTCTTCGTAGTCCTTGCGTTTTTGCGGCTGGTCGGGCACCACAAAAATAATATTGGAAGTCACCGGACGCCAGAATGCCTTGCTTTGCAGCGCGGTAATGTTCAGCGCCTGTTCGAGCGTCACGTTGGTCAGCTCGACGGAAATTCGCCGCGAAGTTAAATCCGGGTCAAAGATGACGGTAAGTCCGGCCAGCTTCCCGATGGCCTCGAAAACCGCTTTGGAGTCGTTAGTGGCTTTCATGCTGATCGGAGCGCGTGAGAGCGGCTGGACCTGCGGCGGCCCGGCCATCAATTTTGGTTCTTCCGGATTTACACTTGTTGGAGCCGCATTTTGCGTGACGCCTTGTTTGGCGTTGATCGCGTCCATCGTGGCTTTCACTTCTTGCTGCGCCACGGCGCTCGCTGGATCGATCATCTGCGCCTTGCGGAACTCCGCAAGCGCCAGCTCCAGGTTGGCCTGGTCCCGAAAACGCCGGCCCTGATCGACGTGCCACTGGCCGGCTTCAAATCGGGCCCTGGCCGCCTTCAGTTTGTATTCGGTGTTGTTTGGCGATGCTTGCAGCGCTTTGTTGTAGTAGTCGAGGGCGGTATCGTAATCCTTCAGGGCTTCCGCTTTATTGCCTGCATTGTTTTCCTGGCTCGCCTTCGGGCACCCGGTCAGAAGCACGGCCGCCGACATCAGGACCACTCCACACACATTCCGCAGGTTCATCCGCGCTCCAGCGATGGCACTATCATCGCGTTAGTCTAGCACTCGAACAAAAGCCGAACAAGGTGCGAACTTGCTTCCGGCAACGGCACACGGCTAAGATAGCTTCCCGTGGCTAAAGCGCCAAAAAAACAGGAAAAAACCGCAGAGTTGGTCGTGGCCCAAAACCGCGCCGCCTCGTACAATTATCACCTTCTTGAGAAG
>Ga0210409_10002924_pt1 | contig 19683 bp, 21 predicted proteins | sample IncBWH17MmetaG_FD_161649 | JGI IMG/M metagenome (GOLD analysis project Ga0210409, IMG submission 161649) | Forest soil microbial communities from Barre Woods Harvard Forest LTER site, Petersham, Massachusetts, United States - Inc-BW-H-17-M | ecosystem: Environmental > Terrestrial > Soil >... | reverse complement strand
GCCACGAACCCGAGGCCTAACCCTTCCATCCTCACCCTACAGGCCGATGACTCATCGAACCGCCTCCTGCAGTTGTGGCCAGCTTCAAGCTCTCGTCGCATCCGACCCGATTCGGGTCTCTGCGGATCAACGGTGTACTACACAGCCGAAGGCCTTGAAGGCTTTATCGCGGTTCCGGTCGGCGCGTTCGCAGACCCGAAGTTTCCGAGTCCCACGTTATCGGTCTACGAGGAACGAATGCACAGCTGGATATCCATGCCTGCGGACATCGAGCGCATGGCCTAGGCGTCAAGGAAGCATCCGAGAGAGAGCGAATTGTTTATGACGCAAGGATCGCGAGGTGCTGTATTACCTACCAGAGTATCGCGTCGGTTTCCGATTCTCTCGACTCTGATGCTTATCAGCTGCGGTTTGACTGCCAGGGGATTGGCCTCGGTCGCGTCTGACCCGCGTCCGCTTTCCGAGTTCTCCGCGGGTCACGCGCGTATCGATCCGAAGGGCATCGAGCAAGTCTGGGTGCCCCCTGGCTCGTTTCTCATGGGAACGGACGACGCTGCAATTCTCGAGATAGAAGCGCTCCACCCGCCCGCATTTGTCGTGGGAGAGCTTGGCAGCGAGCGACCTCAACATTTGGTCCGGCTGACAAGAGGGTACTGGATCGATAAGTATGAAGTGACCAATCGCGCTTTTAGATCCTTCGTCGCCGACGGGGGATATCAAGATAGGCGTCTCTGGTCTAACGCTGGGTGGGCCTGGTTGAGCGAGCAAGCGGTCGATAAGCTGCCTCGCGTTTGCCAGGAAAACCTACCCGAGAATCCGGTCGTTTGCGTGACCTGGTACGAGGCCGAAGCGTATTCGAAGTGGCGTGGCGGACATCTGCCAACCGAGGCGGAATGGGAATATGCCGCGCGCGGACCGCTCTCGTTGGCGTATCCCTGGGGAAATTCGTTCGATGCGAATCGCTGCAACGTAGTTGGCAGCAAGAGTCTTGAAGCTGTCGGGAGCTACCCGGCGGGTGCCAGTTGGGTCGGTGCTCTGGACATGGCGGGTAACGCCATGGAGTGGGTTGGAGACTGGCTAGGGCCTTTCCCCTCATACGCGGTCGAGGATCCAACCGGTCCGGTCACGGGAGCCGTGAAAGTCGAAAAAGGAGGATGGTGGGGAGGTTCCTACTTTGCAGCCCGGGCCGCCTATCGCCACTTTGAGGACCCGCCCGAGTATAGCGATGGGCACATCGGCTTTCGGACAATCTCCCGGTGAACCTGAAATGACTCCGAACCGCGATGCGCTAGAGGTGCGGTCGGCTGTCGGGGCAGGCTTGCGATGCGCGCTCGCGAGGGTATTGCCGCCGCCCGACAGTTTGATGTCTACTGTCAGCCTCGAACGGTCGTGGCGGCCGTGACGAAGCGGCCACCAACGGATGTTTCAAATCACGGGAGGACTCCGATGAAACTATGCGGACGCTGGTTGTGCGCGGCGATGCTTGCGGTTACAAATTCTGCCGCTTTCGCCGGCGGCGGCCCGACCGCCCCCGTGGTCGGCAACAGTCTGCCGGCGGATTTTCCGCCGATCCGCAACCCTTACCTCGGTGTGCCCGTGCTCGGCTTCGGAGCGCGTGGCCACGTTGAGCACGTGCCGGTGATCTTCCTGCATGGCAACAATGACACACCGTTCGCCACGGCCTGCAATCCCCTCGGCTATATCCACAATGCCGCGCAGTTCTTCCTTGCGCACGGTTACCGGGCACCGGAACTGTGGGGCCTGGGTTACCAGGGTGACCAGTGCGACCTGAAACCGGAAATCACCCGCAAGTCCGGCGTTGGGCACAGCACGGCAGCTGCCGTGCCGCTGCTGCGCGCGTTCGTGCACGCGGTGCTCGAATACACCGGCGCCGATCAGGTCGACATCATCGGTCACAGCCTGGGCGTCACGGTCGCGCGCGAATGGATGCTGCAGGACAACGCGTACGAACTGGTGCGCGGCCTCGTGGCGATCGACGGCCCGAACCATGGCATCATCAGTTGCTCGCCCGCGTCGGGCAATTTCTATCAGCTGCCGGCGAGCGGCGGGTTCGTGCCCGACAGCGCGATCTGCGAGGAGTATGGCTCGGATCACACCCAGCTGTTGTCGGTGTTAAACGGCGCCGGCGAAACCCCGGGGCCGACACGCTATCTGGTGATACGCAACGTGGCGCGCAGCTCGCCGCCCAGCGGCGACTTCGTCTATATCTCGGCGCAGGACGGGGTGCTGCCTGCCGTGCCCGCCGAGGACCGCGACGGCAATCCGCACGACTTTTCCGGCAGCGCCTTGCTGGCCGGTGCGCCGACCATTGACCTGGCGGGGCAAGGCCAGTACGACCTGATCCTGGGGACCGCGCATCTGGGCATCGTCAACTCGCCTGCGGCATGGCAGGCGGCACTGGACTTTCTGCATTCGCTGTCGGACCGTTGAGCGCGCCGGAGCGCGATACGGGCGCGCGGCGTCGTTGCAGATGAAGCCAGTGGAAAACGTTCCCACTGCGAGATACGCGGGTGTTTGCGCAGGGGAATCCGCGTTACCAGCCCCATCCGAAGCTCGGCGACTGCGCGCTCGAGACTTTTCCGTTGCCGCTGAAAAACACCGAGCCGCGTCCAATTCCCGGGTACGTGTAGTACCACACGGTGTTGCCGTCGATGTGCAGCACCTTTTCCGGCTGGCCGAGCAGCGACTGAACCTTGTCCTGGGGGATTCCGCGCTCGACCTGCGACCAGTTCTGCTTCAGCGACACGATGGGTTGAACGCTTGCAGGTGGCGCGGGCGGCACGGGCGGCGGCTCGACGGTCTTGCCCAGGGCCGGATCCTGGTTCTGGTTTTCAAGCGCCTGGATCCGCGCATTGACCCTGTCTAGCGATTGCCGCAACGCAGCCGCTTCCTCGCGCAAGCGCGCAAGCTCTCCGGACTGCTCGGCCACGACCGGCAGCGAAATCAGGGCTAGGACGATGGCGCTCGCGGCCAGCGATTTGGACAGCAAGGGCTTCTCCTACAGCGACGCGAGGTAGGCGGCCACGGCCTCCATCTGGTCGAAGGTCATGTTGGTGGTGACAGTGTGCATTAGCGCCGCGTTGCTGCCCTCCCGCAGCGAGCTCTTAAACTGGACCAGCTGCTTGACCAGGTACTCGGCGTGCTGGCCGGCGAGCCTCGGAAAAATGGCGTTGCCCTCGGCGCCCGGACCGTGGCACGTCACGCAGGCTTGGGCCTTGTCGGCGCCAGCGCCGGCTTCGTAGATGGCGCGCCCTTTCTCGATCAGTTTCGGATCCCCGGCCTTGCCTGGGGCGGGCTTCTGCTTCGCGTAGAAAGCGGCCAGATTCTTGATCGTGGAGTCGCTCAGTTGCGAGGTCATCCCCCACATGAAGGCCTGCGCCATCGGATCGGCGCGGGTGTGATCGCGAAATGCCTTCAGCTGGCTTTCCAGGTATTCGGCGCGCTGTCCGGCAATCTTCGGGAAGGCAGGGGAGATGCTGCTGCCCCCAGGTCCATGACACGAAGCGCAGGTCTGAGTTGCGAGCTTCTCGGCTTCCGCGTCCTGCGCGCGCACCGGCGAGGGCGTGGTCGAAATCGCAGTCAGCCCCGCCAAAACCAAGACTATCGGGTGAATTCTCATGATCGTCTGCTCTGTCATGTGTCGGTGATCTCGGAACCCGTTAGAACGCGAACCAGCCCAGCAGGTACAGGGTGTTGTTGGCGCTCGCGTCCCTGCCGTTGCCGTCGTAGTTCGAGCTCGCCCCGTTGAACTTGTGGTACGCGGTGTATTGCAGGGCGATCTTCACGTTCTGCCAGGGAAGGTAGTCGAGCTCGCCGATCCAGCCGCTGCTGTTGGGGCTGCCGTTGGCGAAGCCGACCACCGAAGTCGCTAGAGGCGGCACAAACGACGATACAACGGGCGCATACAGCGCGGGATCGGTGCTGCCCATCGTCGAAAAGTAACCGAGTGCGCCGCCGAGGAAGCGCTGGTAGTAATAGCTGCCGCCGAGCCTGAACGTCTTCAGGTCATCGCTGGGGTTCGAAGAACCGCCGTGCGCAAAAGTCGCGTCGCGGGATTGGGTCTCCTTGATGTACGTGGTCTGGACCGAGAAGATGTGCTCGTCGCCGATGAACTGATACTGGCTGTCGAGCGCCACGTCGCTGAACTTGTCGCTGGCCGAACCCACGGCAAGGAGCGGAGGAGTAATTCTTGCCACCACACCGTAGGCGCCGACCGACCACGAATTCCGGCTCCACTGGCGCTCGTAGGCGATCCGCCAGTACGGCGCACCGCTGGAGAGGACGCCCCCCGCGGAGCTGTCGAGGGGACCCGCGAAGCCGTTGTTGCTGAATCCCTGTGGAGCGGAGCGGTAGACACCGACTTCCGCATAGACCGAGTCATTCCACCACAGGTAACCGGTGATGCCGGCAGCTCCTCGTCCCGCGAGCGGACCGTCGATTTGCGTGCTGGCGCCGGGCATGAGCGCGGCGCTGCTTCTCTGATCGAACGGCGTTTGCCAGGCAGGGGTGCTGTTCCAGGGGTCCTGCACGGTCGGGTTGCCGTTGAGCGTCGCGCCCAGGGTCAGGCGGCCAATGCTCGAAGCGATCTGCTTCGCGAAGCGCAGTTCCGTATTGTCCCAGTGAAACTTCCCGCTGGCGCTGTCGTAGGTCATCTGGATAAAGGAACCCAGATTGGGTGCGATCCGGCCTGCGTAGAACAGGCTAGCCTGCTGCGGGAACAGGACTTGCCCATCCTGCGACTTGGCGCCTGACACCGTGGTATCCGGCAACGCGCTGCTGGTGCGCGTATACGAGGTCTGAAACATTAGCGACAGGGCCGGCACCTGATTCAGCAGGAGCTCGTAGTCCTTGCTAGGTGTGATCCCCTGGACCTGCGGCAGATTGGCGAGCGTGTACGCGTTCAGCTTGAACGTTCTGCCGAATGGAGTGAGCTCGGGGAAAACGGTGTGACAGGCCTGGCAGGCCAAGCCTGTCTGGCGCGCAAAGGACGGCACGGCGCTCGCGGTGCTTGCAGTCAACAGTCCAACTAACAGCACGCCAAGTGCACCCGCTGGCGTCCATGCAACCTGAGAGAGTCTCTCCACAATCGCACTCCTTATTCGATGTGAAGGCCTTCAAGGGCGGCCTCCGATTCTTCAGCGCGAAACGTGTCATTTGACTGAAAAAACAGATTGATGTCGATCAAGAGGATCCCAGAAGAGATCGAGCGGTTGCTTGGCAAGCTCGCGGCAGCGGAGCCGCACGAATGCGGCCCGCGCACCGCGAAAGGAGAGCCTGACGGTTACAGGCGAACCGTGACCGCCTTGGTCTCCGTGTAATGCTCGAGCACCGCCTCGCCCATCTCGCGGCCCCAGCCGGATTGTTTGTACCCACCGAACGGCAAAGCCGCATCGAAGATGTTGTAGCAATTGACCCAGATGGTTCCCGCCTTCAGCTTGGCGGCGAGGCTGTGCGCCTTCGAAATGTCCTTCGTCCATATCCCTGCCGCCAGACCGTAGATGGTGTCGTTGCCCAGGCGCACGGCCTCGTCGAGTCCCTGGAACGGCGCGGCGGTGACTACCGGACCGAAGATTTCCTCCTGCACGATCTTCATGGTCGGCTTGGTGTCGACGAATACGGTCGGTTCGATGAAATAGCCGCTACCAGCACGGCTCTTGCCTCCAGCGAGCGCCCTGGCGCCTTCCTGCTTGCCGGCGTCGAGATAGCTCGCTACGCGCTTGTGCTGCGTTTCCGAGACCATCGGTCCCATCTGTGTGGTCGGATCGAGGCCCGGGCCGAGCTTGATCTTGCGAGCAAAGTCGGCCACGCCTTCTGCCACCCGATCGAAGACCTTGGCCTCGGCGTAAAGCCGCGAGCCCGCGCAGCAGCACTGCCCGTGGTTGAAGAAAATCGCATTGGCCGCGCCGGGGATGGCGATGTCGAGATCGGCGTCGGCGAGGATGATGTTGGGCGACTTACCTCCGAGCTCCAGGGACACTTTCTTGAGATCGTTCGCTGCGGCTCGGACGATCAGCCGACCGACCTCGGTCGAGCCGGTGAAGGCGACCTTGTCGACGCCCGGATGCCCCGCGAGCGCTGCGCCGGCGGTCTCGCCGAAGCCGGTAATGATGTTGACTACCCCCGGCGGAAGTCGCGCCTCGTCCAGGATCTCGGCCAATCTCAAAGCCGACAGAGGCGTTTCCTCGGCGACCTTCAGCACCACCGTGCAGCCGGTCGCAAGCGCCGGTGAGAGCTTCCAGGCGGCCATGAGGAGCGGGAAGTTCCAAGGGATGATCTGGCCGACAACGCCCACCGGCTCGGGGCGCGTATACGCGTGGTATTCCACCCCCGGCGTGTAGAGCACGGACAGCGGGATGGTCTTGCCGTGGAGCTTGGTGCACCAACCGGCCATGTATTGGAAGATGTCGGCCGATAGCGCGACATCCGCGGCGCGCGCGATCGTGACCGGCTTGCCGTTGTCAAGCGATTCGAGCTCGGCAAGCTCGTCGGCATATTTTATGATGAGATCGCCGATGCGCCAGAGCAGCTTGCCACGCTCGGACGGCGTCATCGCCGGCCACGGGCCGGTCTCGAACGCGCGCCGCGCAGCCATCACCGCGCGATTGACGTCCTCCTTGTCACCCTCGGCCACGTGGGCCACGACCTCACCGGTCGCCGGATTGATGACCTCGAACGTCTTTCCCGATGCCGCCGCCACCCACTTGCCGTCGATGAAAAGCTGTCTGGGCTTGGCAATGAACCCGCCGGCAGCCCGTGAAAGTCCGGCGATTTCCTTCGGTAGTGCACTCATCAGTGTACTCATGGCCTATGTCTCCAAACTATGTTGATCGTGCGCAGGCGAGCCTCAGCCTGCGTCATATCGCCGGTGTTCCGGGTTCTGTTGGATAAACCGCCACGGGTGGTCGGCCGGTGCCGGCTGGGGGGACCACACATCGCCCGCGTAGCCCGCGAACTGGCCGCTCTTTAGCGCTGCGGCCACCGCCTCGCGATCGTACAGCTTGCCGCGCTGTGTTGATCAGGTAGGCGCGGCGTTTGAAGTTGGCTAGCGTCCTCGCGTTGATCATGTGCTCGGTTTCGCGGTGCAGCGGGCAGTTCAGCGTGACCACGTCGCACACCTTCGTCAGGCTTTCCAGGCCGATGTGCTGGGTCAGGTTGAGTTCCTTCTCGACCGCTCGGGTAGGCGATGGCGATCCATGTAGTACAGCTTCACGTCGAAGGGTTTGAGCGGCCGAAGCACGCGCAAGCCGATGCGGCCGATCGCCACGGTGCCCACTTGCATTCCCAGGCTATTTCTTGAATATCGTAGTCATACGTTCGACGGCGTCCTTTAGTTCTCCCCCGGCTTTGTCCATGTGGGCCTTTAACTGCTCCCAAGCGCTCTCATTAGCAGCTTTCAGCTTGTAGAAGTTCTGCCACGCTTCCTCTTGCTTGGCATGCAGCGACTCGAGATTTTTTTCATACTGGGCCTTGGCCTGCACCCCCATCTGCTCGGCCCCAGCTTTGAACCGCTCGGTTTGCGCCTTCCACTCGTTCAACTGCTTTTCCATAAACGCCTGATAGTCTTCCCGAATTCCCATGACTTTCTCCTTCAAACGATCCTCTTATCCAGATCGTGGCGCCATACGCGCAACCGCAACGCGCCTGAGGCTCGGCTTAACGGGGCCGCGAGCCTTGTCCCAGTACATGGCAACGTCCGACCGTCGTAGCAAATCTTCAAACGCCCTTCCGTCAACCGGGTACAGAGCCATGCCGATGCTTGTCACAACCCTGATCTCGGTGCCGCCGACAAAATAGGGTGCAGCAAGACGAGCACGGATTTTCCCAGTTGCCACTGCTGCACTGTCCTGGCCGTCGAGCTCCGGCAGCAAGATGACGAATTCGTCTCCACCAAATCGACAGGCGGTGTCCGACGTCCGGATGCAGGCCGACAGGCGCGCAGCGACTTGTTTGAGCAGCGAGTCTCCTGCGACATGTCCAAGCGTGTCGTTGATGGTCTTGAATCCATCCAAATCAAGGAACAGCAACGCCACGGGCTTGTGCTGGCGTGCTGCTCGAGCTATCGCCTGGTTGAAGCGGTCCAACAGCAAACGGGGGTTCGGAAGGCCGGTCAGCTCGTCGTGATACGCGAACTGGTGCGCCTGCCCCACTGCTTCGGTAAGCAGGGCAACGTTTTGCTTAAGAAGCAACTCCTGTGTCCGCAGCTCATCGACCAGGAGAAGGGCAGCTGCCAGCTTTTGCTCGCTGGTCGCAAGGGCGTTGCAGAGCGCTGCGGCGTCCGAAGACGCCAGCGCTGGTCGCTGCCGGGCCGGGTGCGAGGCGCCGTTGGCAGCTTCGCGGGCCGTGTCTAGCAGGCGTTGCGCACCAGGGCCTACTCCCACGGCGGCATGCTCACGGCTGTTCGAAGTTGCCGTCGTCATTCGCACATTGGCCTAGCAGTGATGGCAAAACCCAGCTCCGCCCGCCTAGCGATGGGCGGGGCGCTGACGAACGGTACCGGTGACCTAGGTCTTGCGTCTGTGCGCTCGCGCACACAAGCCACCACAGTTTCAGGGTCGCAATCGCGCTGCGTACGCGAGCGAACACTCACTCCCAAGCGATTCGAACCAGTCGCCACCCCATGATGCGTAATGCGAGTTCTTCTGATTGTCGTGACCTTCAACCTGTCCAACGTCGGCGGGGCTTTTTCGTGAGACGCAACTGGCCATTGCCACCATCCTCCCCCAGACCCAGTCCGTTCTCTGTTCTCTGTGCGCTGGCGTGCACAACTCACAAATGGCTCAGAGGCGTTGAAATTGGTGCGCGCCGCGTTCCGCGCACCTCGAGAGCGGAAGGGGACACTTAGGAAGACCGATGCACGGCCGAGGTCGGCAGTGCCAGCCCTCTGATTGACGCGCGGCTTGGCATCTACTGGGGGTGGGGGTGCGCTGACGATGGCGATCATCGCGCCTGTGGGCTCATTATTCGGTGCCGTCCGAGAGAATCTCGTCGAGTCGCAAACTACGTCGCGAACTTCTCGGGAAGCAGCCGGTCGTACTCCTTTTTGACTACGGCGTAGCACTCGCAGGAGCGCTTTTCTAGCCTTTTGCGGTCCAGCACCGTGATATGGCCGCGCCGGTATTGGATCAGCCCGGCCTGCTGTAGATGACCGGCCGCCTCGGTGACGCCTTCGCGGCGCACGCCCAGCATGTTGGCGATCAGCTCCTGTGTCATCGCGAGCTCGCCCGAAGACAGACGGTCCAGGCTCAACAACAGCCAGCGGCACAGCTGCTGATCCAGCGAGTGGTGGCGATTGCACACCGCGGTCTGCGCCATCTGGGTGATCAGGGCCTGTGTATAGCGCAGCAGCAGGTGCAGCACCGGACCGGACCGGTTGAACTCCTGCATCATCAGGCTCGCCTTAAGCCGAAACGCCTGTCCGGCGCTTTGCACCACCGCGCGGCTGGGCGTGGATTCGCCCCCCATGAACAGCGAAATGCCGACGATCCCTTCGTGCCCGACGACCGCGATCTCGGCCGAGGCCCCGTCTTCCATCACGTACAGCAGCGAGATGATCGACGTAGTCGGAAAGTACACATGGCTCAACTTGCCACCGGACTCGTACAGCACCTTGCCGAGCGGCAAGTCGACGGGCTCGAGCTGCGACAGCCAGCGCAGCCACTCGGCCTCGGGCAGCGCGGCGAGCAGATGGTTCTTTCTGGGGTCGGCGGTCAAGGCCATCTGCAAACTCCGAGGCGCACCCAGAACGACCGCGGCAGCGGTCTTCCGCAGAATCCCTTTCGAACTCGTAGTTAATGCTATCGCGTGGTGGTAGGCCAAGGCAAGAGGCGCCACTGATGCGATCTGGCCCGGCGCGGCGGGCGCGCATCCGATCAGCCCGGAAGCTGGGCGAGCGAGGTGTGCCAGGACTCGCCAGGCGCGGAAGCTTGCGCCAAGGCTGAAGGACTGTTAACTAACTATCCCGTGGCACGGAATCGCTCGGGACCTCAGTCGGTGTTCCAGTCCCGAAGCTCTTCGGCGTGTTCCATTTCGTCGATCAGGATGCCTTCGACCAGGCGCCGCGTGATCAAGTCGCTGTCACCGATCAGAGTGAGGATCTTGCAGTAGTTATCAATCACCGCGTTCTCGGCAACTAGGTTAGCGCTGATCATCTCTTTCAGGTCCACCGAATCGTCATACGCGGCGTGGCTGTGCTGGATCAGCGAGAACGGCGAAAAATCGGGCTGACCGCCAAGTTGCACGATGCGCTGGGCCAGTTGGTCCGCATGAAGCAACTCCTCGTTCGCATATCCCAGAAATTCCTTGGCGATCTTCGGCATCGCCAAGCCATCCGCGATAAATTGGTGGCGCTTGTAGCGCAGCACGCACACCAGCTCGGTGGCCAGGGAGTCGTTGAGCAGCTTGATGATCGCCTCTCGCGACGCACTGTCGTGCGAGGTCTCGGCGTCCACGCTGTGCGTTGTGGCGTCGATGGCCTTTTTCGCCGGTTGCCGCAGCTTGGTCAACACGACGTCCAGCATCACGCGATCATGGTCGGTCAGTGGAAATTGCTTGGCGATGGTGCGTTCATTGTTGAGCGCCATGGGTCACCTCTTGCGTTGATGGTTGGCGCCAGGCGCCTGCAGGGCATGGGTACCGCCATCCTGTAGGCCGCTGTACTCGATAGCCGGTACGCCACCTACCTGTGTTCCGGTGTGACAAAACGTACCCATTCCTCACTCTTAGCCCGTGAATCCCGTTGGGCTCCCCCTCTTTAACCCTTCATACTAGGCGCACCGATCCGCGCACTCTGTGCGGTAGCGCACAGAGGGAGACACCCCCCCACCGCGCGCTGCACCTGTCGGTGCTCTAGCGCACATACGGGTGACCCACAAGTGCGCGGCTGCGGAACCACGGCGGCAATGCCAGAATCTTTGCATGAATGCTTTGCAATCGATCTTCGATCGGGTTCGCTCGCTGGCGCGCGAGCAGTGCCCGCGCCGATGGCCGCGTCGAAGCGCTAAGCCGCCAATCGGAGCCCGCATCGTCCAGGTTGAAAGCGGCGTGCGGCTGACCGTTCAGGCGGGCCTAAGCGATGAGTTGTGGGTCTGGCTGCTCGATAGAGGTTGGCGCGTGGTGACCCATCGCCCGGATCGACGACGCTATAGGGAAGTCTCGTGGTCCCGGGTGACACGCCTGATCGACTGCGATCCGGCATATCGAGAGAGAGTGCTGACCGAGGCGATTTGGGACGCCGAGTCCAGGCCAACGGTCGCGAACCGATCGACCAACTGAGGCGAAGTCAGCAGCGCCTGCGACGCCCACCCTTAAAAGAGGGGGAGCCGCGCCAGGCCGGGCGAGAACCCTGGCCTTCCCCTCCGTCGAGGTAGGCGCGGCTTGACCGTTTCAGGTCTCGCCTGACAGCCAGGACTCGACGGCGGCTCGGACCTCGGCCGGCGTGTACTGCGATGTGTGACGTAGCTTTGGCGGTCCGCGGGCGATTGCCGGCGGAAGCGCGCCGGCGCGCTGTTTCTGGATCGATCACGCACAGTTCGAGGGGCAGGTGACACGTCGCCGCCCGACGCGCCATCCCGCGCCGTTCTGCGACTGCGCATTTCCGGTGATATTGGCCGCCCAGAATGTCCGCAAGCCGGCCATCGGGGATGTTCAATTTCCGCCGGCCCGAACGAGCGGCAAGAAAATGGGCAGTTCTGTACCCGCGTGACGACATTTATCGCCGATGGATATGGAATCGGCAGCCGCTCATAGACGACCGACGGAGGGTGGATCGCCTTAAATCGCTATGTGCGCTTGCGCACGGATTGCTCGTTGTACTGCGCCCAGACTGGCAGTGCCCGACGGGCACAGGTTCAGTGGGCAGCTATTTCGCCCAAATCGCTATGTGCGCTGGCGCACGGATTGCTCGTTGTACTGCGTCCAGACTGGCGGTCCCCGACAGGCACAGGTTCAACGGGCAGCTATTCGAAACCATCCTCTGGAGCCTCGATTCACCGCGCAGGCGGGAGTTTCGACCAATCGTTTCGACAATGTTGAACGTGTGGACCATTGGTGGTCAGGTGGCCAGCGATGCCGCAAAGGGGAGGCGGATGAGAAGGATTCATCCATTTATGGCTTCATCACGTACAGAGAATGCGAGGTAATCCATGAAGAAACTCAGCTTACTTCTCCCTGTTGTTGCGGCATTCATTTATTGCCCCATGGCCACGGCCCAGCAACAGAGCACCGTATTCCTCGGATCGGCCGGAAGCTTCGGAGTTCTGGCCGGCACCACGGTTACCAACACCGGGCCTACCATTGTTAACGGGAATCTCGGGGTTTGGCCAGGAACTGCGGTCACCGGGTTTGGGCCCGGAGTCGTGAACGGAACGGAAGACGCAGGCGATGTTATTGCACAGCATGCTCAAGCCTCTTTGAACGTCGCCTATAACGACGCCGCTGCACGGACGTCGGTAAACATTGTCGGCCTGGCAGGGGACCTCAGCGGACAGACCCTAACCCCTGGCTTATATAAGTCCACCTCCACTCTATCGTTGTCGGGGACTCTCACTCTAGATGGCAGCGGGGTCTACATCTTCCAGATTGCGTCCGGACTGACGGTAGGAACTGGCGGCACAGTTGTCCTGAGTGGTGGCGCGACTTCGGACAACGTCTTTTGGCAAGTAGGCAGTTCAGCCACGCTCGGAACGACGGCTGATTTCAAGGGCACCATATTAGCGCTTACTTCCATCTCGCTTGCCACCGGCGCAAAGCTGGATGGCAGGGCGCTGGCTCAACATGGCGCGGTTACATTAGATACCAATAACGTGACGATCCCGCTCGGGGCGGTGCTGGTAGTACCGCTCCCACCCCCGCCACATCATCACCACGGGGGCTAACACGAACTCGGGGGCCGGCGGCGCTGGACAGTTTTGTTGGGGACCGTTCGAGCTCTACGATTCACTGCAAATTAATGGCTTGGGAGGTGTCCTCTCAAGCCATTTTTCTTGGCTGTCCCATACCACCTTACCATCCGGACTATGAGCGTATAGAACGCTCGACCTGCGTTTCCTCCGAGTCCGCGCAAAGTATCCGCGGCGAGCTACTTGGGCAACCAGCGCGGATGACCGGAATGCGGAAGTCTCTCATCGTTCCTGAAAGTCCGGCCAATTCCAGCCGTTTACGGATCTGCCCCAATGCGGTCATCGGCGCCTGGCCATCAATAGGCTGGCCGAGATCGGCTCACCGCAATAAAGCCAAAGCGCTCATTTGCGTGCGCTGGCGTACGGTACTTCGACCTCGATGCCTCTATCTTCTGTACTTCTGAATCCCGGTGGAGGCGTTTGCCATGATGCGAAAGATGAGCTTATTTCTGCCCGCCGTATTGCTGACCCTGGCGGGGTGCGCCAGCCACTACATGGTGCGCGACCCTGCCAGCGGCAGCACTTACTACACGAGGGACGTCGATCGTACGGGCGACTCCGGGTCGGTGAAATTCAAGGACGATGCGACCGGTGCAAAGGTCATCATCCAGCAGTCCGAAGTCCGCAAGGTCAGCGAAGACGAATACGAAGCCGGCGTTAGGCGCGGCAAGTAAAAGTCCGTCTGGGCTTCCCGGGGGTTCGACCGACATATCGCGCAGTCCGCTTTTTACTTTCGGGCCACCTGGAAGTCCGCTTCGGGTCCGCGCGAAGAAATGAGTTCGCTGGCGAGTTGGTGGGTCGACGTCCGCAGATCCACGCGTTGCGACGATATCCAGCGCAATCCAAGCTTTGCTCTGGCTTGCCAGCGCGGTTCCGCCTGCCTTTTCAGCAAGGATTTTCCATGACAGTGAATGCGATCAAGGATGTTCTGTTGTGGTGCGTCGCCATCAATTATTTTTTGTTGATAATCTGGGTGGCGATTATCGCCCTCGCACGCCCCAAGGAGTTGGAACTATTGCGATAGAAGAGATAAGGCGCGGTCTGGCGTCGCCACATCCGATCTTCAGAAACCCGAGCCGTCCTTGAGTCCTAGGAGACCAGTTCATGAGCAAGCACGTCACTATCTCACCCGAGGAAGCTGCGGATCGCCTCGCTATCCGTGAACTCGTCGAAGCCTATGCGCACTGCGCCGATCGTCGCGATGCGAAAGGTCAGATGGCACTCTTTACCGCGGACACCCACTTCGTAGTGCACATGAATGCCAAAGATCCAACGCCCACGCAGGATCTGCATTCGCGCGAGGCGCTCGCTCCTGTCTTCGCGGACCTGAACAAGTACGCCGCCACCATGCACTTTGTCGGACAGAGCACAATTCTCACGCTGACCGGCAACCGAGCCACGGGAGAGGCCTACACCTTGGCCCACCACCTCACGATCGACGGTGGAAAGCGATCGCTGATGATTGCCGCTCTCCGGTACTCGGATCAGTTCGTGAAGATCGACGGCGTTTGGCTGTTTGCTGAGCGCCGGCTCTACGTCGACTGGATTGAGGAGCGGGCACTGTCATGACAACGACTAACCTGGCGGCTTCAATTAGCGCTGTAGCAGCGCTTCGGGGCCGTGCATGAACGCTCCGGCGGCAGGCCAAAAGCGCCTCGTAATCGTTGGCGCTACAGGAATGGTCGGCGGATACGCCCTTCGTGACGCGCTCGAGAACTCCGCTGTCGGAAGTGTGACGTCGATCGGGCGCAGGAAGGTCGACATCTCGCACACGAAGCTAAGAGAGGTTTTCCACGGAGACTTCGCGGACTGCTCTTCACTCGCGGAGACGCTCTCGGGTCAGGACGCAGCGGTCTTTTGTCTGGGCGCGTATACCGGAGCGGTGTCGGACGCGGAGCTCCGCAAGATAACCTTGGACTACACAATCGAGTTCGCACGAGTTCTCCGCGGCAGTAGCCCCGGCGCGGCGTTCTCATTCTTGAGCGGGAGCGGCGCGGACCCGACGGGACGAAGTCGGATACCTTTCGCACGCTACAAGGGAGAGGCCGAGAACGCGTTACTCGCGGTGGGATTCCCTCACGTTTACCTCTTCCGGCCCGCTTACATCTACCCTGTGGAGCCGCGGAAGGAACCGAACTTCGGTTACCGCCTGTTGCGAACGATCTACCCCGCATTTCGGGTGCTGTTCCCCAACCAGGTGATTCGGGCCGACGACTTGGCCTTAGCCATGGTGGCTGCCGCCTTAAGCGGAACGGGGCAGCGCGGTGGCCCGGTTTTCGAGAACGGTGAGATCCGAGCCATGGTGGCGCTGCTGGCCGGAGCGGGTAGGGAGTGAGCGGTCTAATCCTCAGGGGAACGCGGTCTGATCGCTTCTTCAAGACGGCTGACGACTTGGAGGCGGAACTCTCGCGCTTGGCGCTCGAGTGCCAGGAGAAGGGCCGCCTTGGTTTGTTTGATCTGAAGAGCCCAAGCGGCTTCGTGATGGGTATAGTCCTTGGAGGCACCGAATCCGCGCTCTCGTTTGGCCGCGCCGATGGCGAGCCACCGTATTTCGACAGTTCGGGCCCAGCGAGCGGGGACGATCCTGTACTTACAACTTACCTAGACCTTCACCACCATACCGAGTTTCCGAGATGGAGCGTTATCCCATTGGAGGCAGCGATCGACGCCGCCAAAGAGTTCGTTGAAACAGGCGCTCGTCCCACGCGGATTACTTGGCGCGAGATCTAAGGCGCGGAAGAGCCAACGAATGGTCGACTCGGCTACCCTGGTCACTTATGTCGCAATCGTGCTCGCCTTTGTGTTCATTCCCGGGCCCGCCACGCTCCTTACCGTAACGCGGGCCGCGAGCTCGGGGACGAAGGTGGGCCTCGCGACCGGGGCCGGGGTTGCGGCTGGCGACGTCGTTCACACGTTCACGGCAATTGTCGGCATCTCGGCGATCATTGCCGCTTCGGCGGTGTTGTTCAGTATCATCAAGTACGCTGGCGCAGCGTACCTTGTTTACCTCGGCATTCGCGCGATTCTTGAGAAAGCGTCAGAGCCTTTCGTCAGCCGCGCTATTCCAATCTCGGCCGGCCAGGCGTTCCGCCAGGCCATCCTGGCAGAGCTGCTCAATCCGAAGACCGCCCTGTTCTTCTTGGCCTTCCTGCCGCAATTCGTGCGGCCCCAGAATGGATCGGTCGTATTTCAGCTCACGGTTCTCGGCGTTATTTTTGTTCTGCTCGGGCTTGTCAGCACGGGCATTTACGCGGTCAGCGCAGGCAATCTCGGTAACTTTCTCCGCCGGAATCCGTCCGTGCTGAAATGGCAGGGCAAGGTGGTTGGCACCATCTACTGTGCCTTAGGCATCCGGCTGGCGCTCGAAGAGCGCTGAGACCGGCTGCTTTTCGGCAGCGGCTATTACGGGTCAAGGTCGGGCGTCAATCGCCGACGTGGATCTTGACGTCGTGCGGGTACGGATGCCCGCCCGAGCCCTCCAGCAGGTCTCGCAGGCTCAGCAGGAACGTCGCCCACTTGGTGCTGCAGTGGTGCATGAACTCCACCGGCTCCTTCCAGCCGCTGTGCTTGAACACCACAAAGGTCTGCCCGTCCTTGGTTTTCCCGTACCGAACGTCCCGCGCCCCTGCTGCGAGAGATCCATCCGATTGGGTCAGCTCGAAGGTCACCTCGGTCGACAGCCACTCCTGGGGTCCCCTTACGCACCGCCAGTGAACCAGCCGGTCGGGCACGGACTCGATCACCTGCATGTCGCAGAAACCAAAATTGATCGTTGCGCCCACGCGGGGCTCGCCGCTCGTTTCCTCGACCCACCAGGCGCGCAAGCCATCGATCGTCGTCAGTGCCTGATAGACGCGTTGCGCGGGCGCATCGACGCCCACTCGGTGAAGGATGTCGGGCATCGTCGGGTCCCTTTCTTCAGGTAGTGAAGATTGCCTATCGAATCGACCGCCTGCGGCCTCAGCGCCCGGCCCAGGTCTGCAGCGGCCGTCCGGTTTCCAGCATCGACTTCAGGCTGGACAGCACGCGCGGCCAGCCCTCGCTGATCTTGCGCAGCATTTCGGAGCCGGTCTCGAGCTCGTCGTGCGTGATCGTCAGCCGCACCATGTCGGCGACCTGCTCGATATCGAACGTGACGCGGCTGTAGCGCTCCTTGCGGGCCTTGTCCTGCGGCTGGGCCCAGCTCATCACGAGGCGATGCGGGGACCTGGCCTCGATCACTTCGCCCAGGATGTCGACCGTGCCGGCGGCATCGAGGCGCCGGTGCTCCCACGCCGAGCCGGGTTGCCAGTCGGACACGTTCTCGTGGTCCCAGTACTGGCGTGTGAATTTGCCATCCAGCAATGCGTTCCACACAGCCTGCGGCTGCGAGGCGATGTAGATCACATAGACGAAGGTCGACTCAGCCATCGTTGGTTCCTTCAAGGCGTCGTTTGAGCTCGTTGATGGCCCTGATGCGGGAGCGCTCGAACTTCCTGATCCAGCGGTCGTAGATCTCCTGCAAGGGCACCGGATTGAGGAAGTGGAGCTTTTCGCGGCCGCGCCACGTCGTGGCCACCAGGTTGGCGCTCTCCAGAAGGCCCAGGTGCTGCGTGACCGCTTGTCGCGTCATGTCCAGGTGCTCGCACAGCTCGCTCAGGGTCTGGCCGTTGCGCTCGTTCAAAGCGTCCAGCAGCTTTCTGCGGCTCGGGTCCGCCAGCGCCTTGAAAACCGCATCCGTGTCGTTCATTCGAAGATCGCCGCGAGGCGGACTATATGCAGGTAATTACCTGCATGTCAAGTCCACGCTCCGAGGCGATCGTCTTCATTCTTGCCGCGCTTAAAGACCCTGCGAGGCCTGGAGCTCTTCAGCTAGTGTGGTGCCTCGCAACGAGCGGCGCCCGACTAGCGCCAAGGCGCGCCCTACGGAACCGGCGTGGATTGCTGCTCGTGCCGGCCGGCAACACACTGACGGCGTTTCGTCTCTCGACCAGCCCGTAATCAACTGGAGAACGCCTGAATCCCGGTCTGCGCGCGCCCCAGGATCAGCGCGTGGATGTCGTGCGTTCCCTCGTAGGTGTTCACCGTTTCCAGGTTGATCATGTGCCGGATCACGTGGAACTCGTCGGCGATGCCGTTGCCGCCGTGCATGTCGCGCGCGGCCCGCGCGACGTCGAGCGCTTTGCCGCACGAATTGCGCTTGATCAGCGACACCATCTCGGGGGCGGCGCGGCCCTCGTCCATCAGCCGCCCCACGCGCAGGCAGCCCTGCAGCCCCAGCGTGATCTCCGTCATCATGTTGGCGAGCTTGAGCTGTATCAGCTGATTGGCCGCCAGCGGCCGGCCGAACTGGCTGCGCTCCAGCGTGTACTGCCGGGCCCGGTGCCAGCAGTCCTCGGCCGCACCCAGCGCGCCCCAGGCGATGCCGTAGCGGGCCTTGTTCAGGCAGCCGAACGGGCCCGCCAGCCCGGTCGCGCCCGGCAGCAGCTGCTCCTCCGCCACCAGCACGTCGTCCATCACGATCTGGCCGGTGGTCGATGCGCGCAGCGACATCTTGCCCTCGATGCGCGGCGCCGACAGGCCCTTTAAGCCCTTGTCCAGCAGAAAGCCGCGGATGACGCCATCGTCGGTCTTGGCCCACACCACGAACACGTCGGCGATGGGAGAGTTCGTGATCCACGTCTTGGTGCCCGTGAGGCGATAGCCACCAGCGACTTTGACTGCGCGCGTTTTCATGCCGCCCGGGTCGGAGCCGTGATCCGGCTCGGTCAAACCGAAGCAGCCGACCCATTCCCCGGTGGCAAGACGAGGCAGGTAGCGGTCGCGCTGGGGCTGGGTGCCGTACGCATCGATCGGATGCATCACGAGCGAGGATTGCACGCTCATCGCCGACCGGTACGCCGAGTCGATCCGCTCGACCTCGCGCGCGGCCAGCCCGTAGCACACGTGATTGACGCCGGCGCAGCCATAGCCGTGGATGGTCGAGCCCAGAAGTCCCAACTCGCCCATCTCGTTCATGATGCTGCGGTCGAAGCGCTCCTCGCGGTTGGCCCGGATCACGCGCGGGGCCAGTTTGTCGTGGCAGTAGGCCCGCGCCGCGTCGCGCACCATCCGCTCGTCCTGCGAGAGCTCATCGTCCAGCAGCAGCGGATCGCTCCATTCGAAACCGCTCGAACCTTTGCTCATAGTCAAATATCCTCGCCGAATATGGAGCCGCCAGTCGGCGGCGCTGCGCTTGCGGCCCAGTTGCCGCACAGTTGCCAGTATCATCCCTCCTTTCCCGCTGATCGCAAGTCGCCCGGCACGGGATGTGGCGCTGCGAGCGCCGCGTCCAGCACGCCCCTCAGACCGCTCCGGCATGAATCGGACAGAAATACCGCCTTTCGCGCACGGCTTCACCATCGCGGACCTGTATCGCCGCGGCGGCCTGGCGCGGCTGGACGGCATCTTCCTTGAGCATCTGGCCGCGGCCGATCCGGCGCTGCAGCAGGAGCTGCTGCAGGCCCGCAGCCTTCCCGAGGCGGTGTCCCGCAGCGCCGCATCCGACCTGGCGATCCGGATCGCCCCGGAGCTGGAGGCGTTCATCGGCGAGCTCTTCGGCATCGAGGCCGAGCTGGACGCGCTGAAAGCGCGCCACGGCGAGCTCGAGCCGCTGTTCCGGATCAAGCGCGAATTCGTCCAGCGCCAGGCCGCCAAGAAGATCAAACCGCCCGAGGCGGCCCAGCTCGACGGCGATGGGCTGCGTGCCCGGCTGCAGCCGCTGCTCGGAGGCAACTTTGACGAGCTG
>Ga0210409_10002921_pt1 | contig 19696 bp, 12 predicted proteins | sample IncBWH17MmetaG_FD_161649 | JGI IMG/M metagenome (GOLD analysis project Ga0210409, IMG submission 161649) | Forest soil microbial communities from Barre Woods Harvard Forest LTER site, Petersham, Massachusetts, United States - Inc-BW-H-17-M | ecosystem: Environmental > Terrestrial > Soil >... | reverse complement strand
TTTGGCGCGGTGAAAGCCCTGCGCGGCGTCAGCTTCGCGGTGGAGCGGGCGGAGGCCCACGCCCTGGTGGGCGAGAACGGGGCCGGCAAGTCCACGTTGATGAAGGTGCTGGCCGGCATCGTGCGTCCCGACTCGGGCGAGCTCCTCTGGGAGGGCGAGCGGCTCGACCTGGCCACGCCCCGCCACGCCCTCGACCGCGGCATCGGCATGGTGTACCAGGAGCAGGTCCTCTTCCCCAACCTGACCGTCAGCGGGAACATCTTCGCCGGGCGCGAGCTCACGGACGGCTGGGGCCGGCTGCGCAACGCCGAGATGCGGGCGCGCACGGGCGAGCTCATCAAGGAGCTTCACCTCTCGGTCCGGCCGGAGGAGGAGGCGGGCTCTCTGAGCACCGCCCAGCGCCAACTCCTACAGATCGCGCGCGCGCTCGCGTTTGACTGCCGGATCCTGATCCTGGACGAGCCGACGACGTGCCTCACGGAGGCGGAGACCGCCGACCTGTTCAGGATCCTGGACCGTCTGCGCGCCCGCGGGGTCACCCTCCTCTACGTGTCCCACAAGCTCTCCGAGATATTCCGCCTGTGCGATCGGATCACGGTCCTGCGCGACGGCGACTACGTGGGCAGCTTCGCCCGCTCCGCGGTGACCGCGCCCGACATCGTGCGCGCCATGGTGGGACGCGACCTGGAGGCCGCGTCGGGCGTACGGGAGGTCGACCCCTCCGCTCCCCCCGTGCTGGAGGTGGAAGGGCTGACCCGGCGTCCCTGGTTCGAGGGGATCTCGCTGGCGGTGCGGCGGGGTGAGATCGTGGGGCTGTTCGGGCTGGTCGGCTCCGGCCGGAGCGAGCTGGTGGAGACCCTGTTCGGCGTGCGCCCCTCCCCGGCGGGGGAGGTCCGTCTCCAGGGCGCGCCCCTGCACGCTCGGAGCCCGGTCGCGGCCGTGCGCGCGGGGATCGCCCTCGCCCCCGAAGATCGCCAGCGCCAGGGGCTGTTCTTCAACCTCAGCGCCCGCGACAACATGGTGATGGCGCGCGAGCTGGCGAGCGGGCGCTGGCGCATCGACGCCCGGGAGGAGGCCGCGGCCAGCGCGCGGATGCAGGAAGACTTCCGGATCAAGGCCCCCAGCCTGGAGGCCACCCCCGACCGCCTGAGCGGGGGCAACCAGCAGAAGCTGATGCTGGCGCGCTGGCTGCTCACCCGTCCGCGGCTGCTGATGCTGGACGAGCCCACCAAGGGGGTGGATGTGGGCGCCAAGTACGAGATCCACGAGACCGTGCGCGCGCAGACGAGGGCGGGGGTGGCCTGCCTGCTGGTGTCCAGCGACTTGCCGGAGGTGCTGGCCCTCGCCCACCGCATCGTGGTCATGCGCGAGGGTCGGATCCAGGGCGAGCTCAAGGCGGCGGAGGCGACCGAGGAGGCCGTGATGCGCCTCGCCACCGCCGTCCGCCACTGAGGCCGAAATGGGGAAGCTGCTCAGGGTCCGCGAGCTGGGAACCCTGATCATCCTCCTGCTGGAGATGGCGTTCTTCGGCTGGTATCTCTGGCCCGCGGACGGACGGCCCCATCCCTTCCTGAACCCCGCCAACACGGTCTTGATCCTGAAGTACTCGTCGATCTACGGCATCTCCGCGATTGGCGCGGCCATGGTCATCATCTCCGGGGGCATCGACCTCGCCCCGGGAGCGGTGATCGCGCTCTCGGGGGTGGTGACCGGCCAGCTCTACGTCGTGTCGGGCTGGCCCCTGCTCCCCTCGGCCCTGGCCGGGCTCCTGGTGGGGGCGGTGGCGGGGGGGATCACCTCCGCGCTGGTGGTGCTGGTCCGGCTGCCCCCCTTCATCGCCACCCTGGGGGTAATGGGAATCAGCCGCGGCCTCGCGTTCATCATCACCGAGGGGCGCTATTTCGACGTCTCCAGCCGCCTCCCCGCGGGCTTTCGGCCGCTGGGGCTTCCCCCCGACTGGTTGGCGCCGATCGTGATGGTGGCCCTGGCCCTCCTCTTCCACGTCTACATGAAGACCTACCAGGGGGGCCGCGCCGTGTTTGCCCTGGGCGGCAACGAGACGGCCGCCCACTTCTCCGGAATCCGCGTGGGGCGCGTCAAGACCCTGGTCTACGTCGCCGCGGGAGTGCTGGCCTCCGTCTCGGGCGTGATCCTGACCTTGGTCCTGGGGCAGGGGAAGGCCGATCTTGCCACCGGCTACGAGCTGGACATCATCGCCTCCGCGGTGGTGGGAGGAGCCAGCCTCTCCGGGGGGCGCGGGTCCGTCCTGGGGGCGGTGCTGGGGACGCTGATCTTCGGCGTGCTCCGCAACGCGCTGCCCCAGATCCCGGGCGCGACCTTCTATGACCGGCTCATCGTGGGCCTGGCCGTGGTGGGCATCGTGGTCATGGACCAGTTGATCGCCAAGAAAGGAGCCTGAGTCCACATGAACCAGCGCTTTCCGCTTTCCTGGGGCCTGTCGGGGCTGCTGCTGGCGGGGTGCGGCGGGGCGGGCCCGGCGTCGAAGCCGGCCACGCCAAAATACCGCTTCGCGGTGATCCCGAAATCCCTGGACCTGCCCGTCTTCAACTACGCCAAGGTCGGCGCGGAGCGGGCCGCGGCCGCCCTGGGCAACGTGGAGATCATCTGGCGCGCGTCGGAGACCGCCGACCAGCTCCGCCAGAAGGAGATCCTGGAGTCATTCATCACCCAGCGCGTGGACGGCATCGCGATCTCCTGCACGAACGGCGACTTCCTGACCGACACCATCAACAAGGCGGTGGACTCGGGGATTCCGGTGGTGACCTGGGACGCCGACGCCCCCAAGTCCAAGCGCGTGGCCTTCTACGGGGTCGACGACCTCGCCTCCGGCAAGATCATGGGGGAGCAGACGGCCAAGCTGCTCGGGGACAAAGGGACGGTGGCCATCATCACGAGCCTGGGGGCGGAGAACCTCCGCCGCCGCCTGGAGGGCGTGCAGGAGTCGCTCCGGGGCCATCCCGGGATCAAGGTGGTGGAGGTCTTCGACATCAAGGAAGACGCCGTTCGCTGCGTCGAGATCATCGCCACCGCCACCAACAAGTACAGTGACCTGGGGGCCTGGATCTCGGTGGGCGGCTGGCCGGTGTTCACGCGCAACGCGCTCGCCCCCGTGAACCCCGTGCGCACCAAGTTCGTCAGCTTCGACACCATCCCCCCCGCGCCGGAGATCATGCGGGCGGGCAAGGTCCAGGTCCTGATCGGACAGAAGTACTTCGGATGGGGCAGCGAGCCGGTCCGGATTCTGGCCGGGATCAAGGCCGGCCGGCCGCCGGCCAGGAGCGTCATCGACTCCGGAGTGGACGTGGTGACGCCCGAGAACCTGGAGGCGTACGTCACGGAGTGGGCCAAGCTGGAAAAGCCCTGACCACGGGGGTGGAGTGGGGCGGGAGGCCCGGCCCCGAACGGGGGAGAGTAGGGCCCGCGCGGGGGAGGAGGAGTTCGCCCAGAATGCGGAGCCGGCCCCCGGTGGCGCCGCACACGCTGCGCAACGCCGCCGGCGTCGAGGTCACGATCGGCGAGCTGGGCGGGGTCATCCGCTCCCTGCGCGTTCCCGACGGCCACGGCCACGGGGCCGACGTCGTGCTGGGCTTCGACGCCGAGGAGGACTACGCGCGGGCGGGCCCCGCCTTCGGGGGCATCGTCGGCCGCTACGCGAACCGCATCGCCAAGGGACGCTTCACGCTCGAGGGGGTGGAGTATCGTCTCTCCCTCAACGACGGAGAGAACCATCTGCACGGCGGGTTCCGGGGCTTCGGCCGGGTCCGCTGGGCCTCGCAAGCGGCGGTGACCCCGGAGGGCCCGGGCGTCCGGTTGACCTATGCGAGCGGGGACGGCGAGGAGGGCTATCCGGGAGACCTCGCCGTGACCGTGCTCTACACCCTGAGCGAGGCCAGCGAGCTCTGGATCCGCTACGAGGCCGTCACCAGCAAGGACACCGTCTTGAACCTCTCCTGCCACCCCTACTTCAATCTGGCCGGAGAGGGGGAGGGGAGTATCCTCGATCACGAGTTGACGATCGAGGCGGACCGCTACACGCCGGTGGGCCCCGGCCTCATCCCCACCGGCGCCCTCGCCCCCGTGGCCGGCACCCCCCTGGATTTCAAGAAGCGCACGGCGATCGGAGCCCGCATCGGTGCCGACGATCCGCAGCTGGCCCTCGGCAAGGGTTACGACCACAATTTCGTCCTGAACGGCGAAGCGGGCGCGCTCCGCCGCGCGGCCTCGGTGTGGGAGCCCCGGCGCGGCCGGGTGCTTGAGGTGCTCACCTCCGAGCCGGGGCTGCAGTTCTACTCCGGCAACGGCCTAGACCGCTCCCCCCTCGGCAAGGGCGGGAAACCCTACCGCGGGCGCTCCGGCTTCTGCCTCGAGACCCAGCACTTCCCGGACTCTCCGAACCAGCCGGCGTTCCCGACCACGCGGCTCACGCCCGGTCAGAGGTACGAGAGCACCACCGTCTACCGGTTCTCCACGGACCGCGCGGGCTGAGGGGGAGCGCCCGGAAGCCCGCCGCCGGACTCTTGCTACGAGGAGGGCGGAAGGCTCACGCCCTCCCGCCCGAGACCGAGCGCCACCCGGCTCTCGAAGCTCAGATAGCTGACGAGCATCGTGAGCTGGAGGATGCCGCGATCGTCGAGGCCCTCGGGGCGGAGGGCGTCGAGGTGCTCCTTGCGCGCCGTCCAGGGCCTCTCGGTGAGGCGGGCGGCGTGCTCCAGGAGTAGGCGCTCCCCGGGGGGGAGTCCGGCCGGGACTTGGCCGCGGTTCAGGGCCTCGCCGAATGCGGCATCGTCGCCCAGCTGGGCCAGGCTCCGCCGGTAGGAGCGGTAGCCGGGGGGACAGCGGTCCAAGCTGGACACGAAGAGGGCGATCCGGAACCGCGTGACCGCCGGCAGGCCCGGGGTGGGCCGGAACTGGAAGGCCCGCCACTTCGAGGCCAGGGCGCAGGCCTCCGGGTTGCCGGCCAGGACGCGGTAGAAAGCGCCCGCCTCGTCCTCCGGCCCGTCCCCGCCGGGGTCGAGGACGGGGGGAGGCGGCGCGGGCCGCGGGCCCGCCTCTCGCGGCCGGAAGGCGGGCAGCGGGCTCTCATACTCGAACCGGATGCCGAGCCCGTCCGCCATGCGGTTCAAGTAGTTGAAATGGGCGCAGCCCAAGACCACGTGCAGGATCTCTTCTTCCCGGAAGCCCGCCCGCTCGAGGCCCTCCAGGCCGGCCGGGTTCAAAACCCAGGGCGCGTGGCTGAGCGCGTCCACGAACTCCAGCATCGTCCGGTCGCGGGGGGAGAGCCCGGCCTGGCGGAAGTCCGCCTTCATCCGGCGGGCCAGGAGCTCGTTGTCGGTGGCGGCACGCAGAAACTCTGCGTGAGCCGTCACTCAATAGAAGCAGTTGTTGGCGGAGGAGGTGACGGTGTTGATCATCTCCCGCGTGGCCCAGGGGAGCGAGCGCGGGCTCCAGTGGATGGCCGTGCTCATTCCGAAGGCCAGCCCTAGCCCTTCCGGGTCGAGGCTGTGCGACTTGACGATGTTCGCCACGTCCCCCGTGGGGGGCGTGTAGACCGCGGGACGATCCCCCCCGCCGGCGCGCAAGCGGGCGTACACCTCCCGCAACTCCCCCTTCGCCGCGGCAACGCCGATCATCCGTATCCAGCCGTCTCCGGCCGGAGGGCCTTCCTTGACTTTGGTAACACTCTCCACGGCCCCCATGATAACCGCCCTGACAAGGGGGGGCTTTGCACGCACGCCCGTAGAGCCTATGGTCACCCGCTCTTAGGAGTACGGCCGCGGTTCTCCGGGCCGCGCCTAGGCGTTCCCTCCCCGATCGCGTAAGCTGCTCCCCCGGAAGCGCCTTGCGGGGGCGAACCCAACCCCAAGAGGCTCGTTCCACCGACTGGAAGGAGAATTGCTTCCCGGCCAAGCGTCCCGGGCGTACCCAAGCCCCCGGGACCGGACTGGATCAGGGTCGGGAAGGAGCGATGGCGGACACCCGGGACGCCGTGCGACGCGAGCGGTGGCTGGCTGCGGGCGGCCTCGCCCTGGGCCTGAACAGCGTCTATCTCGCCGCGCGCAGCGATCCCACGCTCCTTTATTTCGGCAATGTCGTGCTGCACCTGGTTCTCGGCGTCGCGGTCACGGCCGCGCTCGTGCCCCTCCTCCGGCGCCATTTTTCCGCCTTCGGTCCGCTCCTGAAGGCGGCCGCCCTCTGCCTCCTGGCCGCCGCTGCGCTCGGGCTGTTTCTGATGATCTTCGGAGCCACCCGGCCCTACCGGTGGGCGCTCTATGCCCACATCGGCAGCGCGGGTCTGGCCGCGCTCTTCGCGCTCGGGCACGTGCTGGGGCGGGCGGCCGCTAGCCCCCGGGCCCTCGATGCGAGCCGGGCCATGGTCGCCGGGGCCTGCCTAGCCGCGGTGGTGGCTCCCTTCGCCCGCCTCCGTTCCGAACGGGATCCGCAGCCGCTCCGCCCCATCCTCAACCCCGCCCTGCCGCCCCTCACCATGGAGGGGGAGGGGGCGGGCTCCGGGGGCCCCTTCTTCCCCTCCTCCGCGGAGACCAACACCAAGGGCATCATCCCCGCAAACTTCTTCATGACCAGCAAGACCTGCGGGCGCTGCCACCAGGACATCTACAACCAATGGAACTCCTCCGCCCACCACTTCTCTTCCTTCAACAACCAGTGGTATCGCAAGTCCATCGAGTACATGCAGGACGTGACGGGCACCACGCCCTCGAAGTGGTGCGCGGGCTGCCACGACCATGCCGTCTTCTTCAACGGCCGCTTCGACCGGCCCATCCGGCCCCAGATCGACACCCCCGAGGCCCAAAACGGCCTCGGCTGCACCTCTTGCCACTCCATCGTGCACGTCAAGAGCACGATGGGCCAGGGCGACTTCACGATCGAGTACCCGCCCCTGCACGACCTGGCGGTGAGCGAGAACCCGGTCCTGGGCTGGGGCCACGACTACTTGCTGAAGCTCGCTCCCCGGCCGCACCGGCAGACCTTCCTGAAGAGCTTCCACACGCAGCAGACTCCGGAGTTCTGCTCCTCCTGCCACAAAGTGCACCTGGACGTTCCCGTGAACGCCTACCGGTGGTTCCGGGGCTTCAACGAGTACGACAACTGGCAGGCTTCCGGGGTCTCCGGGGAGGGGGCGCGTTCGTTCTACTACCCGGCCCGCCCCCAGAAGTGCGCGGACTGCCACATGCCGCTCGTGCCCAGCCACGACCCCGCCGCCCGCGAGGGTCAGGTCCACTCCCACCGTTTTCCCGCCGCCAACACCGCCCTGCCCTTCGTCAACCGAGACCAAGAACAGCTCAGAGTCACCCAGGACTTCCTGCGCGACAAACAGATCAGCGTCGATGTCTTCGGTCTGGTGCCGGGGTCGGGGCCCGAGAAGGGGGAGGAGCGGAGCGTGGCCGGAGGGGAGCCGCGCCTGGCCAGCACGTTCGCGGTGGGGGAGGAGTCCCTGAACCAAGGCGCCCCCCAGGCGGTTCTGGCCCCGCCCGCCCCGGTCATCGCGCCCCTCGACAAGGTGGATCCCGCTCTTCGCCGCGGGGACTCCGCCCGCGTGGAGGTGGTGGTGCGCACCCGCAAGGTCGGCCACTTCTTCCCGGGGGGGACGGTGGATGTTTTCGACGTGTGGGTGGAGCTTGAGGCCGTGGACAGCAACGGGAAGACGATCTTCCACAGCGGCCGGGTGGAGGAGGGCGGGCCAGTGGAGCCGGGGGCGCACTTCTATCGCAGCCTGCTCCTGGACGAGCACGGCCACCCCATCAACAAGCGCAATGCCTGGATGGCGCGCTCGGTGGCCTACGTGCGCCTGATCCCGCCGGGGGCGGCCGACACCGTCCACTACCGGCTCCGGATTCCCGAGGACTGCGGGGACCGCATCACCCTGAAGGCCCGGGTGAACTACCGCAAGTTCTCCTGGTGGAACACCCAATGGTCCTTCGCGGGGGTGCGGGACCCCGCCCAGCCCCCCTTCTCCCTCACCCCCGGTCACGACGACGGACGCTGGCTCTTCACGGGCGACACCGCCCAGGTGTCCGGACAGATCAAGGCCATCCCCGACATCCCCATCACGGTGATGGCCTCCGCCGAGGCTTCCCTCCGGATCCTGCCCAAGAACGCGCCCCCCCCGGCCATGAAGCCCCTCCTCGACCGCTCGGTGCGCGAGCGGTGGAATGACTACGGCATCGGCCTGCTCCTGCAGGGGGACATCAAGGGCGCGGAAGCCGCCTTCCTCGGCGTTACGCAGATGGAGCCGGAGTACGCGGACGGCTGGGTGAACGTGGGGCGGGCGCGGTCGCAGGAGGGGAACCTGGCGGGGGCGGAGGAGGTCCTGCGAAAGGCTCTGGCCGTGGACCCCAACCTGGCCAAGACCCACTTCTTCCTCGGCACCGTCCTGAAGGCTCTCGGGCGCTACGACGAGGCCCTCGGCCACCTGCAGGCGGCGGGGGCGCAGTACCCCCGCGACCGGGTGGTGCGGAACCAGGCCGCGCGCGTGCTCTTTCTGGAGCGGCGGTACGGGGAGGCGATCGCCGAGCTGCAGAAGGTCCTCGCCATCGATCCCGAGGACCTGCAGGCCCACTACAACCTCATGCTGTGCTATCAGGGAATGGGAGACGCGACCATGGCCAAGAAGGAGGAGGCGCTCTACCAGCGCTTCAAGGCGGACGAGTCGGCCCAGTTCATAACCGGGCCCTATCGACAGCTCCATCCCGAGGACAACAACGAGCGCCAGCAGATTCACGAGCACGGCTCGGCCGCCTCGGGCCCCGCGCCGTCCTCCTATCCCCATCGCCCGCCTTCGCGCACCGCGGACGCGGCCGGGGGCGGCAAGTGAGGGCCACCCGGCGCCTCACCCTCGGCCTGGCCGTCCTTGCCGCCGCGCTCGCGCTCCGCGGCGGCCGCTCGTCGGCCCAGGCCCCCCCCCTGCAGTTCACGGACGTCACGGGGGCGGCCAAGATCACCTTCAAGCACAACAGCGGCGCCTTCGGCAAGAAGTACCTGCCCGAGACCATGGGCGCGGGCTGCCTCTTCTTCGACTACGACAACGACGGCTGGCCGGACATCTTTCTCGTGAACTCCAAGAACTGGCCGGGCCACCCCGGGCCCCCCTCCTATCCCGCCCTCTACCGGAACAACCATGACGGCACCTTCACCGACGTGACCAAGGCGGCCGGCCTCGCGGTCGAGATGTACGGCATGGGGGCGACCGCCGCCGACTACGACAACGACGGCTGGCCCGACCTCTACGTGACCGGCCTGGGCGGCAACCGCCTCTTCCGGAACCTCGGGAACGGCACCTTCACCGAGGTCACGGCCAAAGCGGGGGTGGCCAACGGCGGCTTCTCCACGAGCGCCATGTTCTTCGACTACGACCGGGACGGCTGGCTGGATCTCCTGGTCGCCAACTACGTAGACTGGTCGATCGAGAAGGACCTCTTCTGCACCCTCGACGGCAAGAGCAAGTCCTACTGCACCCCGGAGTCGTACAAGGGACAGAGCATGACCCTCTACCGCAACCGGGGAGACGGCACCTTCGAGGATGTCACCGCCAAGGCCGGGCTTCTGCAACCGTCGGCAAAGTCGCTGGGGCTGACGCTCCTCGACGTGGACGGTGACGGCTGGCCCGACGTGTTCGTGGCCAACGACACCCAGCCCAACAAGCTCTACCGGAACAACGGCAACGGCACCTTCACGGACGTGGGGGTGGCGGCGGGGGTGGCCTTCGGCGAGACCGGCGTGGCCCGCGCGGGGATGGGCGTGGATGCCGCCGACTATTCGGGCAGCGGCCGTCCCAGCCTAGTGATCGGCAACTTCTCCAACGAGATGATGGGTCTCTACCACAACGAGGGGAACGGGCTCTTCATCGACGAGGCCCCCACCTCCACCGTGGGACGGGCCTCCCTCCTGACCCTGACCTTTGGCACCTTCTTCTTCGACTACGACCTGGACGGGCGGCTCGATATCTTCTCCGCCAACGGCCACGTAGCCGACGACATCAACGTGGTCCAGCCCAAGGTCACCTACGCCCAGCCCCCCCACCTCTTCCGCAACCTGGGCGAGCGACGCTTCGAGGAGGTGGCGCCGAAGCTGGGCCCGGCCCTGGCCCGGCCCATCGTGGGCCGCGGGGCCGCCTACGCCGACATCGACCGCGACGGCGATCTGGACCTGCTGATCTCCACCAACAACGGCCCCGCCTACCTGCTCCGCAATGACGGGGGCAGCCGGAACAACTTCTTGCGGGTGAGGACGGTGGGGACCAAGTCCAACCGGGATGGCATCGGGGCCAAGGTGACCCTCACCCTTGCCAACGGCGCTCACCCCTGGCGGCTCGTGCACACGGGCTCCAGCTACTGCTCCCAAAGCGAGCTCACCCTCACCTTCGGCCTCGGCGACCTGGCCAAGGCGGACAATGTTGAGGTGGTCTGGCCGAGCGGCCAGGTGGATCGACTGGGGCCCGTGGCCGCCAACCAGACGGTTATCGCGCAGGAAGGCAAGGGGCTCGTGTCCGTCTCGCCCCTGTCCGGGAAGCGTCCATCCCCCAAGCCTTGAGCCCCTGGCCGTTCTCCCCGAAAATCAGGCCATGACCGCCAAGCGATGGACACTGCTGCTTCTGGCCTCGGCCGCGCTCCTCCTCCCCCTGGACGCGGCCGATCCCACGCCCCCCCCCGACCGGGAGGCCGCTTACCGCGCCAACAACCTGGGCGTGGCCCTCCTCGAGCAGTTCCGCCCGGCGGAGGCGGCCGCGGCCTTCCGGCGCGCCCTCGCCCTCGATACCAAGCTTGGCCTGGCCCGAATCAACCTGGCCATCGCCCTCTTCTACGTCCCCGATCTGCCGGGGGCGCGGGCGGCGGCGGAGGAAGCGGCGGCCGCCCAGCCGGCCGCCCTCCAGCCCCCCTACATCCTGGGCCTGATCGCGCGCATGGAGAACCGCGCGGACGACGCGGTGGGGAGCCTCCGGGGCGTCCTGGCCGCGGATCCCCAGGACGTGGGCGCCAACCTGACCTTGGGCCAGGTCTACCTGCAGCAGCGGCGGTACGACGAAGCCATCGCCTGCTTTAGGGCCGCCACCGCGGTCGAGCCCTACAACGCGAGCGCCCAGTACAACCTGGGCGTGGCCCTGACCCGGGCGGGCCGCCGCGAGGAGGGCGCCCGCGCCACCGCCCGCTTCCAAGAGTTGCGCGAGAATCCTGCCCACACGTCGTTCGGCCAGGCGTACCTCGAGCAGGGGCGTTACGCGGAGGCCCTCGCGTCCACCGGCGCCGAAGCCGACCTCGTGGACGCGCGGCCGCCGGAGGTGGCGTTTGTCGAGGCCAGCGCGGGAGGGCTGCCCGCCTTTGCCGCCGGCGCCCCGCCCGCCCTGGCCCTGGGCCGGAAGGTCCGCGGGAAGGACGTGCTGGCGGCGGCGGGCGCGGGAACGCGGGCCGCGATCACCCTCTTCGACTACGACGGCGACGGGGCCCTGGATCTGGTCGTGGCCGGGCCCTCCGGGCTGCGCCTCTTGCACAACGAGGGGGGCCGCTTCCGGGACGTGACCGCCTCTTCCGGCCTCGAGGGGGGGCCGGCGCTGGGGGCGGTGGCGGGGGACTACGACAACGACGGCCGCGTCGACCTTCTCGTCCTGCGTCCCGGGCGCCTCGCCCTCTATCACAACGACGGGGGGGGCCGCTTCTCCGACCAGACCGCCAAAGCGGGGATCCCCGCCTATCCCTATCTGAGCGTGAGCGCCGCCTTCGTCGACGTCGACCACGACGGCGACCTGGACATCCTCGTGGCCGGGCTGGCCGACCTCGCCGCCACCGCCCGGGAGACCGGCGAGCGCGCGCTCGTCTTCCCGAAGGACTTCGCGCCCGCGCCCAGCCGCCTCCTGCGCAACAACGGGAACGGCACCTTCACCGACATCACGGACGCGGCCCGGGTGGGGGCGGCCGGCCACGCCATCGCGATCGTACCCACCGATTTCGACAACCACCGGGACGTCGATCTCCTGATCCTCTACGAGGACGCCCCCCCCCGCCTGTTCAAGAACCTGCGCGACGGCTCCTTCCAGGATGTGGCCGCGGAGGTGGGGCTCAAGACCGGCGACGGTCCCTTCCGAAGCGTGGCCGCGGCCGACGTCAACAAGGACGGCTACACCGATTTCTTCTTCGGGGCGGCCTCCGGCCCCGGCCTCTTCGCCCTGAGCGACGGCCGGGGGAGCTTCACCTTGAAGCCCGCGCCCGCGGAGACGGCGGGGGCCATGGCCGCCCAGTTCGTGGACTACGACAACGACGGCCTGCTGGACCTGCTGGTGGCCACCCCCCGCGGGCTCCGTCTCTTCCGCAACACGGGGGGGGGCTTCACCGACGTGAGCGCGCGGGCCTTCCCGGAGGGGAGGACCTTGACGGAGGGGGTCGCGCTCGCCCTCGCCGACCTGGATGGCGACGGCGACGAGGACTTGGTCGTGGCCACCCCCGAGCGCGGCCCCCAGCTCTGGCGCAACGAGGGCGGGAACAAGAACCACTCGCTGCCCGTCCGGCTCGCGGGCCGGGTCAGCAACAAGGGGGGGGTGGGGGCCAAGGTCGATCTGCGGGCGGGCAGCCTCCGGCAGAGGATCGAGACCTCGTCGGCCACACCCGCGGTGGCCCCCGCCGACGTGCTCTTCGGGCTGGGCCCGCGGTCGGGGCCCGACGCGGTGCGCGTGATTTGGGCCTCGGGGATCGTGCAGACGGAGGTGCCGCCGGAGGCGTCGGCGTGGACCTCCCTCCGCATCGAGGAGCTGGACCGCAAGCCCTCGTCCTGCCCGTTCCTCTACGCCTGGAACGGCGAGCGCTTCGAGTTCGTGACCGACTTCTTGGGCGGGGGGGAGATGGGCTACTGGGAGGCCCCCGGCCAGCGCAACCGGCCCTACCCCGAGGAGTACGTTCGGATCCGGGGGGACCAGCTCCAGCCCAAGGACGGGCGCTACGAGCTGCGCATCACCAACGAGCTGGAGGAGGTCCTGTTCCTGGACCACGTCGAGCTCTTGGCAGTGGCCCATCCTAAGGACGTGTCCGTCTTCCCCAACGAGGGGATGACCGACCCCCCGAAGCCGTTCCGGCTCTTCGCGGTTCGCCGTCCGGAGCCGCCTTCCGCGGCCAGCGACGACCAGGGGCGCGACGTGCGCGCCCGCATCGCCCGCCTGGACCGCACCTACCCCGACGCCTTCGCGCTCCTCCCCATCCGCGGCTACGCGGAGGAGCACGGCCTCGTTCTGGACCTCGCGGGCCTGCCCGCCTCCGCGACCTCGCTGCTGCTCACGGGCTGGACGGACTACGCCTTCTCGAGCGACAACCTGGCCGCCCACCAGGCGGGCCTCAGCCTGCGGCCGCCCTCCCTCCAGGTCCAGGACGCGGGGGGGGCTTGGCAGACCGTGATCGAGGACCTCGGGATCCCCGTGGGCCGGCCGCAGACCATGGTGGTGGACCTCGAGGGGAAATGGAGGGGCCCCTCGCGCCGCCTGCGCATCCTCACCAACATGCGCGTCTACTGGGACCAGGTGCTCCTGGGCACCCCCGCGCCGGAGGTGCCCCTGGCCCCCACCCCTCTCGAGCCCGTGGGGGCGGAGCTGCGCGCGCGCGGCTTCTCGGCGGAGGTCTCGCCCGACGGCCATGCGCCCTTCGTTTACGACTACGCGCGCGTCTCCTCGTCCTCGCCCTGGAAGGTCATGCCCGGCCGCTACACCCGGGAAGGGGACGTGCGGGAGCTCTTGGCCGCCTCCGACGACCTCTTCGTGGTCGCGCGACCGGGGGACGAGATCGCGCTCTCCTTCGACGCCCGGGCCCTGCCCCCCCTCCCGGGGGGCTGGACGCGCACCTTCCTCCTCCACGGCGACGGCTTCAGCAAGGAGATGGACATCAACTCCGCGAGCCCGGATGTGGTCCTGCCCCTGCCCTTTCACGGCATGAAGAGCTACCCTTACCCGCCGTCCGAGGCCCCCGCCCGCGTGCGCCGGCAGGCGGAGCGCGCCGAGGCCTTCAACACGCGGGCGGTGGCGCGGCCCCTCGCGCCCCTCGAGCTTTTCTCCTCCGCCGGGGAGAGGTGAACATGGAGCCCATCCGCTACGCGGCCGCCGCCTGCCAGACCGACCTCCCAAATCCCATCGGCCGGCTCGAGATGAAGGCCAATACCGACCGCATGCTCTCGATGATCGACTCCGCGGTCGCGGGGAGTGCACCCTTCCTGCCCGTGCGTCTCGTGGTGTTCCCGGAGTTCGCCCACGCCGCCCCTGTCTATCCCACCCTCCGGGAGCTGATCGAGAAGCTGGCGGTGCCGGTGCCGAACGAGCACACGGACCGGCTCCACGGGAAGGCGCGCGAGCACGGGATCTACGTTCAGAGCGGTTCCATGATCGAAGCCGACCCCCGCTGGCCCGACCTCGTCTTCAACACCACCTGCCTCATCGGGCCGGAGGGGATCCTCTACAAGTACCGCAAGGTGAACCCCTGGATCCCTTACGAGGTCCACGCCAGCCCCCACGACGTGGCCGACTATAAGGAGCCCCTCTTCCCGGTGGCGGAGACGCCGCTCGGCCGCATCGGTTGCGCCATCTGTTACGACTGGATTTTCCCGGAGGCGATCCGCCAGCTCGCCGCCAACGGGGCGGAGGTCCTGCTGCGCGTCTCCGCCTACATGGATCCCTGGGGGGCCACCGAGCCCATGGATTGGTGGACGATCGTGAACCGCTGCCGGGCCCTCGAGAACATGGCCTACGTGGTGGCCGCCAACCAGGGGGCGAGCCTCAAGCGCTACCCTCCCTACTCCTGGCCGGGGGGGAGCCAGATCGTCGACTTCGACGGGCGCCTGCTCGCCCAGGCCTCTCCCGGCCCGGGCGAGCGGATCGTGGTGGCGCCCATCGACATCTCCGCGCTGCGCCACGAGCGGGCCACCCGGCGCGGCCACCACATGCTCGCCCATCTGCGGACGGAGGCCTATCCCGTCTACCGGCGGCACCTCTACCCGCCGGAAGGAATGCCCGGACCGCTCTCCTACGAGGGGAACAACGAGAGGATCGATGCCGCCAAGAAGGCCGGCCCGTGGTAGCATCGTGGCTCGTTCACCCCCGGCATGCGCCCGCTCCCCGGAAAGACCCTGCCTGACTCTCACCCGCCGCCGCGGCCCGCCTTGGCCGCGTTCGCGCTGCTGGCCGCGGCGATGGCCGCCGCCGCTCAGGAGCCCGCCCCTGCTCCCCCCCCCACGGATCTAACCGGCAACTGGACGGGCACGGGCACCTTCACCAACGAGTGGCCGTCCTCGGCCTGCGCCTACGAGGGGACCGCAGCCACCGCGGTCTCGCTGGAGCTCTCGCGGGACGCGGGCAAGGTGAGCGGGTCGCTCGCCATCGACGTGCCCAGCGCTCCCGGTTCGGGCTGCCCCGCGCTGCGCAAGCGCTACCAGATCCCGGAGGCCCAGGTCTCGCAGGACGCGGTGTCGTTCACGGACTCCGGGGGCCACGAGTGGAACCTGGGCCTGCGCAAGCAATACCTGAAGGGCCTTGTGGCCTGGAAGGAAGGGGGGCGGCCGGGGGAGCCGCTGGCGGAGGGGTTCTCGCTGCCGGGCGGGGCGCGGCCCCTGACCCGCCTCTCCGGCGAGGTCAAGCTGGAGAGGGTAGCCGAGCCCGCCCCGGGGGAGGCGCCCAAAGGGGCCGCGGGCAAGGCCAAGAAGGGCGGAAGCCTCGCCCGCAACCTGGGCATCGTCCTGGGCGCCAACGTGGTGGCCCTGGGCGTGCTCGTCGGCGTCAACAAGGTGGCGAAGACGAGCAGCAGCTCCGCCACCGTCACCTGCTCTCCCCGGACCTGCCTTCCGGGCGAGCCCGGCCAGCAGTGCCTCTGCAACGCCAACGTCCTCTCCGGCAACCCCTGCGGGACCACCACCTCGGGCGTTCCCCTGGGGGGGGTCTGCGACGGCAACGCGCTGCCCTGCCAATCCGGGTTTTCCTGCAACGCGGGGGTTTGCGAGGACCGGACCGGCCGGTGCCCTTATTGATCGCTCCGGGGGTAGGCTTGCGGGAGATGAGCGGTCTCGTGCCCTTCCCATGACGCCCCTGCCGGGCCGGGCGGGATGGCTCACCGTGCTCTCTCTCGCCGCCGTGGTCGCCGTCAACTTCGCCGGGGCCTGGCAGATCGCGGCCGCCCGGCGGGTGGCGGCGGAGGAGGCGGGCCGGGTCTTCTCGGCCGAGACGGCGGGCCGGGCCCGGGCTCTGGAGGGACGGCTCTCCGCTACGCGGGCCGATCTGGGCTTCCTGGCCACCTCCGAACCCATCGCCGGCCTCGACCGCGGGCCCGACTCCGGCGACGGGCGCTGGCGCCGGGCGGGGGCGGAGAGCGCGCTGCTCCTCTTCCTGCGCGGCCATCCCGAGGTCATCCGTCTCGTCATTCGCTCCCCCCGCGGCGAGCCGCTCGTGCAGACGGGCCGGCGGGGGGGAGTGCCGGTGCTCTGGGTCTCCACGAGCCCCACGGGCGAGGAGGGGGCGGCCCTCGACCCGAGGCGGCCCCGGCTCACCGCCCGGCTCTCGGGGCTCGAGGCCGAGATCGCCCCTTCCGCCCTCCTCCCCAGCGGCGAGGACAGGCCCGCGGATGCCCCCGCCTGCCGGCTGCGCGACCGGGCGGGCATGCTGCTCGCCCGCTCTCCCGGACCCGTCTCCGCGGCCGGGAGCGGAGACGTCATCGCGGAGGGGGTGGTGGCCGCCGAGGGCTGGTCCGCGCCCGCGCCCTGGACTCTGGCCTGCGCGCAGCCCAAGAGCCTAGCCGCCTCGCTCGTGGAGCCCGTGGCCGCGCGCTACCGCATCACCCTGATCTTGAACCTCGTGGTCATGGGCCTCGCGTTCCTGCTCGGGGGCTTCGCGGTCCAGCAGGCCCGCCGCCGGGAGCGGCTGGAGGGGGCGGCCCGGGAGGAGGCACGGGTGCGCGAGCTCGAGCGCCAGCTCTTCCACGCCGAGCGGCTCACGACCGTGGGCCGGCTGGCGGCGGGGATCGCCCACGAGATCAACAACCCCCTCGAAGGGATGGGCAACTACCTGAGCCTCGCCCGGGAGGAGCTCCTGCGGGGGGACGGGGAGGGCGCGGAGCGGCACCTCACCCGGGTGCGGGAGGGACTGGAGCGGATCGCGGCCGTGGTCCGCCAGGTCCTGGCCCACGCGGATCCCGCCGCCGCTCCCCAGGTGCCGGTGGACCTCAACCAGGTGCTCAAGGAGAGCGGGGAGTTCGTCAGCTCGCGGCCGGAGTTCGGGAAGATCCGGTTCGGCCTCGAGCTCCTCCCGGGCCCGCTCCTGGTCCGGGCCAGCCCCGTCATGCTGGGCCAGGTGGCGATAAACCTCGTCCTCAACGCCTGCGAGGCCCAGCCCCGCGGGGGCGAGGTGAGCCTGCGCTCCCGACGCGACGGGGCCCAGGCGCTGGCCGAGATCGCGGACCGGGGGCCGGGGGTGGCTCCCGCCGACCGCGAGCGCATCTTCGAACCGTTCTATTCCACCAAGGACTCGACCGGCCTCGGGCTCTCGATATGCCATTCCATCGTCCGGCAGCACCAGGGTCAGCTCACGGTTCTGCCCCGCGATGGGGGCGGGGCGGTCTTCCGTTTGGCCCTCCCCGCTCTCGAGGTCTGACATGACCGCCCGGAAAGCGTCGCGCGGCCGCGTGCTCGTTGTCGAGGACGAGGCCTACGTCCGGGATTCCCTGGTGGAGATCCTGCGGGCCCGCGGATACGACGTGGAGGGGACGCCTTCCGTGGCCGAGGCGCTCGCCCGGCTGGCCCGGGCCCCGGTGGACATAGTCTTGACGGACCTGCGGATGCCGGACGCGGACGGCCTGGAGCTGGTGCGCCGGGTCCAGGCTTCGACGGCCGAGGTGCCGGTGGTGGTGCTGACCGGCCACGGAACGGTGGCCTCGGCGGTGGAGTGCCTGAAAGCGGGAGCCAGCGAGTACATCCTGAAGCCGGCGGATCCGGAAGCCCTCGACGTGGCCCTGCAGAAGGCGCTGGCCGCGCGGGCCCTCCGCCGGGAGGTGCGCTACCTCCGGAGCACGGTGGGGGAGACCGTGGCGCCCCTGGGCGAAAGCTCGGCCTGGCGGCGCGTGCTGGCCATGGTCGAGGCGGCGGCCCCCTCCGATGCCACCGTCCTCCTCCTGGGCGAGTCGGGCACGGGCAAGGAGCTGCTGGCCCGGCTCCTGCACCGCCGGAGCCCGCGCTCCTCCGGGCCCTTCGTGCGCGTCAACTGCGCGGCGGTGCCCCTCGAGATGTGGGAGAGCGAGTTCTTTGGCCACCGGAAGGGCTCCTTCACGGGGGCGACCACCGATCGCGACGGGCGCTTCCAGCTCGCCCACGGCGGCACCCTCCTCCTCGACGAGGTGGGGGCCATGCCCGCGGCCGGCCAGGCCAAGCTCCTGCGCGTGATCCAAGACGGCGAGTTCGACCGGCTGGGCGACGAGCAGCCCAGCCGGGTGGACGTCCGGGTGGTGGCCGCCACCAACAGCGACCTCCAGGGGGAGGTGGCGGAGGGGAGGTTCCGGGCCGACCTCTACCACCGGCTGGATGTGGTTCGGATCGCGGTGCCGCCCCTCCGGGAGCGTACTGAGGACATCGATCTCCTGGCCCGGAGGTTCGCGGACGCGATCGCGGCCCGCTTGGGCCGGACCGCCCCCCCGCTGGGGCCGGAGACCCTCGCGCGCTTCCGGGCCTACTCCTGGCCGGGCAACGTGCGCGAGCTCAGGAACGTGATCGAGCGCGCGCTCATCCTGGACCCCGAGGGTGGGCTCGAGGCCCTGGACCTCGTCCCCGCCGGGGCCCTGGCCCCGCCCGCCCCCGGCCGCGAGGGCGATCTCAACCTGAGGGCCGCCCTGGGCCGGCTGGAGCGCGAGATGCTTCTCGAGGCGCTGCGCAGCGCGGGTGGCGTTCGCAAGGAGGCCGCACGACGGCTGGGGGTGGATCCCCGCAACCTGGCCTACTATCTGCGCAAGCACGGCCTGGACCCCGGCCCCGCGGACCCGGAGTAGCGACGCGCGAGCGCGCGCGGCTCGAAGGGGCGCTCGCTTGACCCGGCTTTGCGCGCCAGCGTAGCCTCTCTTCCGGGTACCCGATGCCTCCTGCCCACACCTCCCTTCCCCTGCAGTGGATCCTGCTCCTCGGCCCCCTGGCCGGCCCCGCCCCGCCCTCGGAAGCTCCCGTGCCAAGCCCCCCAGCCGCTGCCCCCGCGCGCGCCCAGTCCCTGGCGCGGGAGGGCCTGAAGCTGATCGAGGCCGACGAGCTCGTGCCCGCCCAGGCCAAGTTGGAAGAGGCCCTCGGGTTAGACACGAAGCTGCCCGAGGCGCACTACGGGCTCGGTTTCATCCATGAGCGCAGGGGCGAGCTCGAGGCGGCGCGGGCCTCTTACGAAGCGGCCCTCCGGGGCGCCCCCCGGATGGCAGAGGCCCACGACCGGCGGGGCTTCGTGCTCGGGCAGCTCAACCGCGTGGAAGAGGCGATTGCGGAGTTCCAGAGCGCGGTGGCGCTCAAGCCCGATCTCTTCGACGCCCAGTACCACCTGGGGGCGACGCTCTGGTGGACCAAGAGGCCGGGGGCTTTGGGTCCCCTCGAGAGGGCGGTGACCCTGCGGCCGGACCACCCCGAGGCCCGCTACTACCTCGCCCTCGTCGTGAAGCAGGGAGGAGACCTGCCAAAGGCCATCGAGTAC
>Ga0210409_10002920_pt1 | contig 19700 bp, 14 predicted proteins | sample IncBWH17MmetaG_FD_161649 | JGI IMG/M metagenome (GOLD analysis project Ga0210409, IMG submission 161649) | Forest soil microbial communities from Barre Woods Harvard Forest LTER site, Petersham, Massachusetts, United States - Inc-BW-H-17-M | ecosystem: Environmental > Terrestrial > Soil >... | reverse complement strand
GAGCCTGCCGCCGGCATGAACGCTACAGAGAAACTGGCGCTGCGCGAGCTGCTGGTGAAAATCAAGAATGAAGGAAAGACCATTTTGCTGATTGAACATGATGTCAAGCTGATGATGGGCTTGTGCGACCGCCTGACAGTGCTGGACTACGGCAAGCCGATTGCCGAAGGATTGCCGGCCGAAATCCAGAAGAACCCGGCCGTGATCGAAGCCTACCTGGGAGGTGGTCACTAATGGCAACCAATATTCTCAAAGTCGATAACCTGAAAGTCGCCTACGGCGGCATCCAGGCGGTCAAGGGTATCAACCTAGAGGTCAACGATGGCGAACTGGTGACGCTGATCGGCGCCAACGGCGCCGGCAAGACCACCACCCTGAAAGCCATCACCGGGACTTTGCCGCAGTGTAAAGTCGAGGGCGAGATGCACTACCTGGGCGAACACACCAAGGGCATGACTTCGTTCAGCCTGGTCAAGCAAAAGCTGGCCATGGTGCCGGAAGGGCGTGGCGTGTTCACCCGCATGAGCATCCAGGAAAACCTGCTGATGGGCGCCTACACGCGTGACGACAAGGCTGGCATCGCGGCCGATATCGACAAGTGGTTTACCGTCTTCCCGCGCCTGAAAGAGCGTGCCGCGCAGATGGCCGGCACCTTGTCCGGCGGCGAACAGCAGATGCTGGCGATGGCGCGTGCACTGATGAGCCATCCCAAGTTGCTGCTGCTGGATGAGCCGTCGATGGGCTTGTCGCCGATCATGGTGGAAAAGATCTTTGAAGTGATCCGCAGCGTTTCTGCGCAGGGCATCACCATCCTGCTGGTCGAACAGAACGCCAAGCTGGCGCTGGAAGCGGCACACCGTGCCTACGTGATGGATTCCGGCCTGGTGACCATGAGCGGCAACGCCAGGGACATGCTGGACGATCCTAAGGTGAAGGCGGCCTATCTCGGCGAATAGGCCCGGGTTGCCTGATGTGCAAAAAGGGGACCAGGCTTTGCGCCAGTCCCCTTTTTTGTTGTCGCCAGAAAGTCTTTAGAAGCGATATTGCAAGTTGAGGCCGAGCGTATCCAGCTTCAGTTGACGGTCGTCAAAGTTCAGGCCAACCTTGCCATAGCGTGTGTAGTCTGCAATCAGGTCAATGTTTTTATCCAAGGAATACTTGACGCCGAGGGCGCCGAAGAATTTGTTGCCTTTGCCGTTGGAAGTTGTGCCGCTGTGCCTGATTGTATAGCGCATGACACCAGCCTCGCCGACCAGCGCCCAGTCTGGAGCGATAGCATAGGAGCCCACCGCGGAAAGGCTGACGCCCTGGGTCCTGGCAGTCCCGCCTGGCAGGACTGCGGGCGATATGGTCGCCTTGCCGAAATTCCGGTAGCCCAGCTTGACGCCGAAATTCTCATTGATGTTGTAGCCGCCGTAGAGGTTGAATGCGGCCTTGTCGCTGGATGCCTGGCCGCCTGCCGGCGCATCCGCACGATCACCGATCGCGTAGCCGATGCCGGCGCCGATGAACGGACCGCTGGCATTTTCGGCTGGGGCAGGCTGACCTGCTGCGAAGGCTGTGGAAGACGCCATGAGACTGGCGAGCAGGATGACGGTAGAGAAGTTTTTTTTCACGATGAATGATCTTTGTAAAAATTGACGGAGACTGTAAATACTTCCTTGTGGAAATATATATATCTTGGTGTAAGTAATTGATATATAAGGAGTATTCTGCCAAGTATCGACCTGGGTAATGTCAGGGTCATGTCAATTCATACATGCGCTGCCGGGATTTTCAAGCTGGCGGGCGCGATCGTTCAAGGCGCGGCGATGCGGAGTACGAAAAAAAGCCCGCCTGGTGAAGAGGCGGGCCTGTTCTGCGCTGCGCAAGCCGAGGCTTGCGGTCGCGCGGGTGCTCAGGTCAGAGGCAGCGGATTGAGCTGATTGTCCGATTGCTGGATGCGATGTTCGATAGCATCCGGCACCGTCACCGCAGCTTCGGCCGGTGTCGGGCTTGCGGCATCGGCAGGCGCCACGGCTTGTATCGGCCGCGCCTTCGGCGTGGCGATTGGCGCTGTCGAACCGGTTGACGGCACGTTCTTGCCGGTGGCGACGTCTTGCAGGCGGCGATATTCAGCCAGCACCTTGTAGCCGTAGCCGCCGTCATTGGCAAAAGCCGCAGCGCCGACATAGCGCTTCAGGCCTGCTTCGACCGAGCCGCCCTGGGTCACATAGTCTTTCAGGATCATGGAGCCGACCTTGATGTTGGCGGTCGGATTCAGCGCGGCCTTGATGCCGCCCATGCTTTCGAACTTGTCTTCATGCACCTTCGACATGACCTGCATCAGGCCTTGTGCGCCAACCGGGCTTTCGGCAAACGGATTCAGGCCGGACTCGATCGCCATCACAGCCAGGATCAGGAGCGGATCCAGCTTGGTTTCACGGGCGGTCTTGTAGGCCGTGGTCACGAACATGTTGGTGGCGTCGCCGGCCACGCGATAGCGCTTGGACAGCCAGCTGGTGACCCATTGCTGCTGGCGTGCGCTGTCCATCGGTTTGGCGGCACGGCTGGCCAGGCCATCCATGTGCAGCAGGTGATTCATGTTGGCGCTTGGCGCCGGCACGGTCAGGCTGGCGATATTCTTGCCGGCCGCCGGAACGGCTGCCTGCATTGTCACGGCTGGCACGGCCGCTTGCGGTGCTGTCGGCTGCGGCGCGCTGCTGGCGAACAGCGGCAGGCTTTGCAGCTTGAGGGCCAGATCGGGTTTCACCAGCATGGTGGTGAAGCCGATGATGGCCAGCATGGCGCTGAACAGTACGGTGATGCGCGTGGTGGCGATGATGCCGCCGACGGTGTGGCGCGCGTAAAACACGCCGTTAACGGATTGCATGCCGAATTTCTTTGCTTGGTCGAGCGTCGCCCAACCGGGTAGTGCTCTGGTAGATCTTGCTAACAATTGAACCTCCTGAATCGTCGCGGCGCATGCAGGCTCCTGATTAAAGCTGGAGCGGATCTACCGAATGCTGCGTGCACCGTAATCAATATCGCAAGGCATCGCATTTGGCTGCGGTGTGCCGTTACGTCGTTGTTGTCTGCGCTTAAGTAGCTTTGGAACTATCGGCCGCAGTAGAGCGCGCCGGCTACAGGCAAACAACTTGTTCGGGGGAGAAGGCTGACGCCTTTTGAAAACACTCCTTAAAATGTCATATGGGACCCCGATCCCGTGAGTATTGAGAGCCGTCCTGAAAACGCTTTTCGGGCGTTGCGGCTTCTTCAAGCTGGGCGCATTGTAGGGGGCGGTTTATATCAAGTCAATACTATAAAAAACAAAATACATAACTTTTATGTATAAAGAATATCCCGGTTTACCGCTGCGAGCCAATAAAATCAAGCACTTCGCGGGAAAGCCTTAATTGTTTAATTAATACTCATAAAGATTGTAAGAATCCATGAAATACTCAGATTTGCGTGATTTTATTGTCAAATTGGAACAAATTGGCGAGCTAAAACGGATTTCAGCGCCGATTTCGCCCTATTTGGAGATGACGGAGATCTGCGATCGCACCTTGCGCGCCGGCGGTCCGGCGCTGCTTTTTGAAAATCCGACAGGACATTCGATACCTGTGCTAGGCAATCTGTTCGGTACGCCGCGCCGCGTGGCGCTTGGCATGGGAGCCGACGACGTCAGCGAATTGCGGCGCATCGGCCACGTGCTGGCGAGCTTGAAAGAACCGGAGCCGCCCAAGGGTTTTAAAGATATCCTCGGCCTCGGCACGCTGGTGAAATCCTTGTGGGACATGGCGCCCAAGGAGCAGCGCTCGGCGCCATGCCAGGACATCGTCTGGGAAGGCAACGATGTCGACCTGGCGAAGCTGCCGATCCAGCACTGCTGGCCGGGCGACGTCGCGCCGCTGATCACATGGGGCCTGGTGATCACCAAAGGACCGCACAAGAAGCGCCAGAACCTCGGCATCTACCGCCAGCAGGTGCTGGGCCGCAACAAGGTCATCATGCGCTGGCTGGCGCATCGCGGCGGCGCGCTGGATTTCCGCGAGCACGCGATCGCCACCGGCGGCAAGCCGTATCCGGTGGCGATAGCGCTGGGCGCCGATCCCGCTACTATATTAGGTGCGGTGACGCCGGTGCCGGACAGCCTGTCCGAATACCAGTTCGCCGGCCTGCTGCGCGGCAGCCGCACCGAGCTGGTCAAGGCAATCGGCAGCGAGCTGCGGGTGCCGGCTTCGGCCGAGATCGTGCTGGAAGGGCATATCAATCCCGACCCCTCGCATCCGTCCGGTTACGAGATGGCGCTGGAGGGACCTTACGGCGACCACACCGGCTACTATAATGAGCAGGACTGGTTCCCGGTATTCACGATCGACCGCATCACGATGCGCAAGTCGCCCATCTATCACTCTACGTATACAGGCAAGCCGCCGGACGAGCCGGCAGTGCTGGGTGTGGCGTTGAACGAAGTGTTCATCCCTTTGCTGCAAAAGCAGTTTTCGGAAATCACCGATTTCTATCTGCCGCCGGAAGGCTGCAGTTACCGCATGGCGGTGGTGCAGATGAAAAAGGCTTACGCCGGCCATGCCAAGCGGGTGATGTTCGGCGTCTGGAGCTTCCTGCGCCAGTTCATGTATACCAAGTTCATCGTGGTGGTCGACGAGGACGTGAATATCCGCGACTGGAATGAAGTGATCTGGGCTATCACCACCCGTGTCGATCCGATCCGCGACACCACGATCGTGGATAACACGCCGATCGATTATCTCGACTTCGCTTCGCCGGTGAGCGGCCTCGGCAGCAAGATGGGGATAGACGCCACCAACAAGTGGCCGGGGGAAACCAGCCGCGAGTGGGGCCGCACCATCAGCATGACGGACGAGGTGAAGCTACGGGTCGACCAGATCTGGCAGGAGCTGGGCCTGTAAATCCGGATTTGCAGGATACGCTTTATATAAATAGCGCGGAAAATGGCAGCGCCTGCCAAAAAGCTGTAAAAAGCGCTGCCAGCAATGACGCAATGCGGTACAATTCACCCTGGCGGGCCCCTGCGCATTGTGGCGTGGTCAACCTGGTCAGGTCGGGAACGAAGCAGCCACAGCCATTTCCTGCAAGTGCCGCAGACAAGGCTCGCCTCTATCCTTAGTATCATTCCGCACGGTTTTTTCGGCAGTACCTTTCCACGCACCAATCCATTGACCGATTGCCGGCTTGTATCCGGCAACCGTTGTCGCTCAGGCAAGCCGTTTCATTGCGCCGCAACAGTTGTGGCTGGAATGCTGAAGCCGATGGTCGTCACGCCTGCCACGCTGTCGGCAAACACGCCGCCGCCGTGCATCTTGGCGATCGCCTTGACGATCGCCAGCCCGAGGCCGTGACCGTGCAGCTGGCTTTGGTCTTTATCGTTGCGGGCAGCGTCGACCCGATAGAAGCGGTCGAACAGCCGCGGCAAATGATTCTCGGCGATCGGCTGACCGGGGTTGGAGACGGCGATCCCGATCGCTGCCGGCTGCTGCGTGATGGTAACGACAATGGCCGCCCCCGGAATCGAATGCTGGATCGCGTTATGCAGCAGATTGCTCATGGCGCGCTTGAACAGCGAAGTTTCGATCGACGCTTCGGCGTCGATATCGCCAGCCACCTTGACGGTCATCTTCGACTCATCCAGCACGAATTCAAAGAACTCCACGGTCTTGTTGATTTCCTGCGCGATCAAGGTGCGCACCAGGCTGGTGGCAGCTTCGCCCTGGTCGGCGCGCGCCAGGAACAGCATGTCGTTGATGATGGAACGCAGGCGTTCCAGTTCTTCCAGGTTGGATTGCAGCACTTCTTCGAATTGCGGCGCGGTGCGCTGGCGCGACAGGGCGACCTGGGTCTCGCCGATCAGGTTGGCCAGCGGCGTGCGCAGTTCGTGGGCGACATCGGCATTGAATGCTTCCAGCTGGTTGTAGGCGCCTTCCATGCGCTCCAGCACGCCGTTGAAAGCGCCGGTAAGATCCGACAGTTCGCCCGGCAGCGGCGCGATCTGCAAGCGCTGCGACAGCGTCCTCGGTCCCAGCGACTGCGCCGCGCTGGACAACTGCTTCAGAGGCCGCAGTCCCACCAGCGCAATCCAGTAGCCGAGCAGCATCACCAGAAACACGCCCAGCAGCGACAGGCCGACCAGCGCGCTCATGAAGGCGTGCAGGGTATGCATGTAAGGCGCCGCATCCACTGCCACGATCAGCCTGACCGCAGGCCGTTGCTCGAATGCCGGCAGGGCCTTGGTCAAGGTGTGTAGCGGGTATTCGCGGCCGCGCAAAGTCAGGTTACCCATGCCGTCGGGATTGCGGTCTATCCTTTCGATGTCGGCCAGGTCTTTGCCGTACTGGAAACGCGGGTCGTCGCTCAGCACCCAGTAGCGGAAACTGCCGTCGGCCGGCGTCAGCGTATCCAGTTTGGCCTGCACCCGCGGCCAGCGGGCGGGATCGCCGTTATGCTGGATCATGTACTGGGTATCGAGAAAGCGGGTGTTCAGCTCATCGTGCTGATGGCGCGCCAGTTCGCGCTGCAGCACGCCGTACAGAGCGCTGCCGATCAGGGAGAAAATCAGCAGTGCGGCCAGCGCAAACATCGCCACCAGGCGGACCTTGATGGAGCGCCTCATTCGATGCTCTCGTGATGCGGCGCTTCGCGCGGCTCGCGCGGTTCCAGCACATAACCCATGCCGCGTATGGTATGCAGCAGCTTGAGGCTGAACGGCGCGTCGATCTTGGCGCGCAAGCGCTTGATGGCGACTTCCACTACATTGGTGTTGCTGTCGAAATTCATGTCCCACACCAGTTCGGCGATCGCCGTCTTCGACAGGATTTCGCCTTGCCGCCGCGCCAGCACCGCCAGCAGGGAAAATTCCTTGGCGGTGAGATCGATGCGGACATTGGCGCGATACGCCTTGCGGCTGATGAGGTCGATTTGCAGATCGGCGATGCGCAGCTGCGCCGGCTCCAGCGCGCGGCCGCGCCGGGTCAGCGCCTGCAGGCGCGCCAGCAGTTCAAGGAACGAAAACGGCTTGACCAGGTAATCGTCGGCGCCGCCCTGCAAGCCTTTGATGCGGTCTTCCACGCGGTCGCGCGCGGTCAGCATGATGACCGGGGTCTGCTTGATTTCACGCAGCGCGTGCAGGACTGAAAAGCCATCGACGCCGGGCAGCATGACGTCCAGCACGATCACATCGTAATCGTGCTGCAAGGCCAGGTGCTGGCCGTCAACGCCGTCATGGGCGACATCGACCGCGCAGCCTTGCTCGGTCAGCCCCTTGCATAAATAATCGGCGGTCTTCAGTTCATCTTCGACGATCAGGATCTTCATGTGCTGCCGGTCTCCTGTTCTGTCCTGCCGGCGCCAGCGATACGGCGCCGTGCAGGATTGAGCAATTTCTGTTTTGATTATTTCGAATCTATCACGACTGGCGCGCTTGCAGCTGTTGTTCCAGCCTGACGCGCCGCCTTGCGCGCCTTACGCGCTTCCTTGCGGCGTTCATACCAATAGTGGGCGCGGTCCAGGTACAGGTAGACCACCGGCGTGGTGAACAAGGTCAGCGCCTGGGACAGGATCAGGCCGCCGACCATGGCGTAGCCTAGCGGCCGGCGCAGTTCCGAACCGGCGCCGTGCCCCAGCATCAGCGGCAAGCCGCTCAGCAGTGCGCACATGGTGGTCATCATGATCGGCCGGAAGCGCAACAGGCAAGCCTGGTAGATGGCTTCCTCCGGTTTCATGCCGTGCTGTCGCTCGGCGGTCAGGGCGAAGTCGATCATCATGATGCCGTTTTTCTTGACGATGCCGATCAGCAGGATGATGCCGATCAGCGCAATCACGCTCAAGTCATAACCGCCCATCATCAGGATCAGCAGGGCGCCGACTCCGGCGGACGGCAAAGTCGACAGAATCGTCAGCGGATGGATGTAGCTTTCATACAGCAGGCCCAGCACAATATACACAGCAACGAGAGCTGCGGCGATCAGGTAAGGCTGCGACGACAGCGAGTCGCCGAAGGCCTTGGCAGTGCCCTGAAAAGCCCCGGTCAGGGTCGGCGGGATACCCATCTGGTTCTGCGCCTTGTTGATGGCATCGACCGCTTCGCCCAGCGCCACGCCTGGCGCCAGGTTGAAGGAAATCGTCACTGCCGGGAACTGGCCCTGGTGGCTGATCGACAGATAGGACGTCTTGTTGGTGTCGATGGTGACGAAGGTCGACAGCGGCACCTGCTGGCCGGTCACGGGGGAGGTCAGGTAAAGCTTGTTGAACAGGTCAGGGTCCTGCTGCAGCTTGGGCGTCACTTCCAGGATCACGTGGTAGCTGTTGATCTGGGTGAAGTACTGGGCTACCTGGCGCTGGCCGATGGCGTCGTAGATGGTGGAGTCGATCAGCGCCGGCGTGATGCCGAAACTGGAAGCGCGCGCGCGGTCGATGGTCAGGCTGGCGGATGCCGCGGCATTCTGCTGGTCGGAAGCGACATCGGTCAGCTCCGGCAGCTGGCGGAAGCGGGTCATCAGTTTCGGCGCCCAGACGTTCAGTTCGTCCAGGTTGGAGTCGGTCAAGGTGTACTGATATTGGGTACGCGAGAGACGGCCGCCGACGTTGATATCCTGGCCAGCCTGGAGGAACAGGTTGACGCCCTGCACCTTGGCCAGCTGCGGCCGCAGGCGGGTGATCACTTCGTCGGCGCTGGCGGTGCGTCCTTCGTCTTTCGGTTTCAGGCTGATGAAGAAGTTGCCTGTATTGAAGGTGTTCTGGCCGCCGCTCATGCCGAAACCGGTGACATCCGGATCCTTGCGCACGATGTCGGCCAGCGCCAGCATGTGCTTGTTCATCGCGGTGAACGACGAGTCCTGCGCCGATTCGGCAAAGCCGTAGACGAAACCGGTATCCTGCTGCGGGAAGAAGCCCTTTGGAATCACGATGAACAGCACCACGGTGGCCGCCATGGTGGCGAAGAACACCATCAGAGTGATGAACTGGTGGCGCAATACCACGTTCAAGCCGCGCTTGTAGCCGTTCAGCATGGCGTCGAAACCGCGCTCGAACATCTGGTACATGCGGCCATGCGATTCGGCGGAATGCGGTTTCAGGAAGCGCGAGCAGAGCATCGGCGTCAGCGTCAGCGAAATCACCACCGAGACCGCAATCGTCAGTGTCACGGTGATGGCAAATTCACGGAACAGGCGGCCGACGATGCCGCCCATCAGCAGCAGCGGAATGAATACGGCCACTAGCGAAACCGAGATCGAAATGATGGTGAAGCCGATTTCTCCGGCTCCCTTGTAGGCCGCTTCCATCGGCGTCATGCCTTCTTCCACGTAGCGGTAGATGTTTTCCAGCATGACGATAGCGTCGTCGACCACGAAGCCGACCGCGATGGTAAGGGCCATGAGCGACAGGTTATCCAGGCTGAAGCCCAGCAGATACATGACGCCGGCGGTGCCGAGCAGCGCCAGCGGCACCGTCACGCTAGGGATCAGGGTGGCCGGCACGTTGCGTAGGAACAGGAAGATCACCAGCACCACCAGGGCGATGGTCAGCACCAGCGTGAATTCGACGTCGGCCACCGAAGCGCGGATGGTCTGGGTGCGGTCGATCAGGGTGTTGATATGCACGGTTGGCGGGATCGCAGCCTGCAGGCGCGGCATGGCGGCCTTGATGCGGTCGACGGTTTCGATGACGTTGGCACCCGGCTGCTTGGTCACGGCCAGCACGATAGAGCGGCCGTTGATGATGGTGTTGCCGGCGGGCGCTGCGGCGCCGGCGTAGGCCCAGCCGGCGACCTTGACGTTTTCTGCGGCATCGACGGCGACGCCGATGTCGCGCACGCGGATCGGCGCGCCGTTCTTGTAGGCCAGCACCATGTCGTTCCATGGCTCCGCGCTCAGCAGCTGGTCATTGGTATACACGGTGAAGCTTTGCTTGGCGCCGTCGACCGTCCCTTTCGGCTGGTTGACGGTGGTGTTGGCGATCACGCCCCGAATGTCTTCCAGATTCATGCCCATCGCCGTCAGCTTGGTCGGATCGACCTGGATCCGCACCGACGGTTTCTGCACGCCGCCGATATTCACCAGGCCAACCCCGGGAATCTGCGAAATCTGCTGCGCCAGGATGTTGTCGGCGAAATCATTCACCTGGATCAGCGGCAAGGCATCCGATTGCACTGCGATCACCAGGATAGGCGAGTCGGCCGGGTTGACCTTGCGGAAAGTCGGCGGGCTCGGCAGGTTGGCCGGCAACTGGCCGCTGGCAGCGGTAATGGCCGCCTGGACGTCGAGCGCAGCGGCGTCGATGTTGCGGTTGAGGTCGAACTGCAGCGTGATTTGCGTAGAGCCGAGCGAGCTGCTGGAGGTCATTTGCGACAAGCCGGCAATCAGCGAGAACTGTCGTTCCAGCGGTTGCGCCACGCTCGACGCCATGGTTTCAGGGCTGCCGCCCGGCAGGTTGGCGGAGACCTGGATGGTCGGGAAATCGACCTGCGGCAGCGGCGCGACCGGCAGCAGGGGCCAGACCGCGGCGCCCACCAGGAAAATCGCGATGGCGAGCAGGGTGGTGCCGATAGGGCGTTTGATGAAGGTAGCGGAAATGCTCACTTGCCTGCTCCCGCCGTCGTAGCCTTAGCCGCCGCGCTGGAAGCGTTGGCGGCTGCCGACGTATCTTCGACGACCTTGATGCCGGGCTTGAGCTTGTACTGGCCGTCGACCACTACCCGTTGTCCCGCACTCAGGCCCTTGTCGATGATGGCGATACCGTCCTGGATATTGGCGACCTGGATGGTCTGGATCTGCGCTGTGCCGTCGGCCTTGATGACATACGCGTAAGTACCGTCCTGGCTGCGCTGCACTGCCGCCGCCGGCACCGTCAGCGCCTGTTTACGGTCGCCCAGCACCAGCCGCACGTTGACGTATTGCCCCGGCCACAGTACATGCGAGGGATTCTGGAACAGCCCTTTCAGCTGCACCGTGCCGCTGGTGGTGTCGATCTGATTGTTGAGCAGCGTCAGATTACCCTGGGACAGCATGGTGTCGCTGTTGCGCGGGAAGGTCTGCACGCTGAGCGGCTTCTGGCTGCCGTGCAGGGCGTTGTTGATGCTCTGGAAGCTTTCTTCCGGCAGCGTGAACACCACCGCGATCGGATCGATCTGGTTGATCACCACCAGGCCGTTGGTGTCGGCGGCGTGGACGATATTGCCGGGGTCGACCAGGCGCGCGCCGACGCGGCCGCTGATCGGCGCCAGGATGCTGGTAAAGCTGAGCTGCACCTTGGCGTAGTTGATCTGGGCGTCGTCGGATTGCACTGCGGCTTGCAGCTGGTTGACCAAGGCCTTTTGCGTGTCCAGCGTCTGTTGGGTGGCGGCGTCTTGCTGCACCAGCGTGGTGTAGCGTTGCAGGTCCAGCCTGGCGTTGACCAGTGTCGCCTGGTCCTTGGCTTTTTGCGCTATGGCCTGCTCCAGCTGCGCCTGCAAAGTGCGCGGGTCGAGCTGCGCCAGCAGCTGGCCGGCTTTCACATCCTGTCCTTCGACGAAGCCGACCTTGTCGAGCTGGCCGTCGATGCGCGCCTTGACCGTCACGCTGGCATTCGAGGTGACGGTGCCGACGCCGGTCAGGTACATCGGCATGTCCTGTTGCTTGACGGTGGTGGTGCTCACCGAGACGGCACTGGTGGCGGCAGCGGGCGGCGCGGCGGCGTCAGCCTTGTGGCTCAGGCTCCAGCCGGCAGCGCCGATCAGGACCAGTATCGCGGCGGTGATCAGCAGCGTGGAACGGGTTTTGGAAAGTGTGGTGGTCATGTTGTCGGCTCGGAAAATTAATTGGCAGTATTGTTGTTGTTTGCTTGCGCGGCGTTGTCAGGCTGGCTCAGCTGGGAAGCATCCCAGCCGCCGCCGACCGCCTTGACCAGCGCTACGCTCGCGACCAGCTGGCGTCCCACCAGCTGCACCAGCGTGCGTTCGTTGCTCAGCGCCAGCGTCTGTGCTGTAACTACTGTCAGGTAGGTAGCGGTGCCGGCGCGGTACTGGCTGAGCGCCAGCTGTTCAGCCAGCTGCGAGGCTTTCACGGCCTGGCCTTGGGCTACCGATTCCTGGTCGAGCACGTTCAGCGTCGCCAGGTTGTCTTCGACTTCCTGGAAGCCGCCCAGCACGGTTTGCTTATATTGGGCGACGGCAGCGTCATAGACGGCCACTGCCTGCGCGGTATGCGCGCGGCGCAGGCCGCCGTCGAAAATCGTCTCGGCCAGCGCCGCGCCCAGCGACCAGACCCGGCTTGGCGTATCGAACCATTGCGCCAGGCTGGCGCTATTGAAGCCGCCGCTGGCGCTCAGCGTCAGCGCCGGGAAATAAGCGGCCTTGGCGACGCCGATATTGGCGTTCGCCACCGCCACATTGCGTTCAGCGTTGGCGATGTCCGGCCGCCGTTCCAGCAGGTCCGACGGCAGTCCGGCTGGAATCGCCGGCAAGCTCGCCTGCATCTTGGCCGCCATTTGCGGATCGGCTGCGGTTGCCGCCAGCGTGAATCCGGCCGGCGCCTGGCCGGTCAGGATGGCGATGGCATGCTCCAGCTGGCTGCGTTGCGCCTGCAAGTCAATGGCTTGCGCCTCGGCAGTCTTCAGCTGGCTTTCCGCCAGCGCCACATCGGAGCGCAGCGCGACGCCGACGGCATACTGGCTTTGCGTCAGCTTGAGCGAGCGGGCATAGGCCGCCGTGGTGCGCGCATACAAGTCTTTCAGCAGGTCGGTGACGCGCAATTGCAGATAGTCCTGCGCCAGCGTGGCCTGGATGCTGAGGCGCGCTGCCGCCAGGTTGGCCGCGCTGGCCTGGGTGCCGGCATCGCCGGCTTCGACCGAGCGCCGCACGCTGCCCCAAACGTCCGGTTCCCAGCTGCCCTGCAGGCCAACTGTATAGCTGTCGCCAAGGTTGAGGCCATTGGTGTTGGTGCGGGCCCGGCCGGTACCTGCGCTGGCGCCGATGGTCGGCCAGAAGCCGGCGCGCGCGGCGTCGGCGGCGGCACGCGCCTGGCGATACTGGGCTCCCGCCTGGGCGATATTCTGGTTGGCCTGGTTGGCTTGCTGCATCAGCGTATTCAAGGTGGCGTCGCCATACGCTTCCCACCAGTTGTGATTGCTGTCGATCTGTTTCGGCTCGGCCTGTTTCCATGGCCCGCTTTCTTTATAGTGGGCGGGCACATCCATGGTCGGGCGCACGTAGTCTGGACCGACTGCGCAGCCGGCCAATGCTAGCGCTACCGCGGCAGCCAGAATAGCGCCGGAGAGATTTCTTGAGGGGGGTGAGAAATTCATGAGTCTGATTAGGCTGACGTTCGGAACATCGGATGGAAACGTCCGGGCCGCCTAAGTTGGAAATGAGATTCAGGCGGCAGCGGGCAGTGTGAGGACACTTTAAATCCTGCTGCGGTACCTGATGCTGTCGCTAATATGACAATTCTGTCAGTTTCAGACAGAGTGGCTCAGGAAACCTCTTAGACGGAAGTTTCCTGTACACGCCCGTGGCGGATACGCAAGGCGCTGATGATGGTGGCAAGCAAGGTTGCACTGGCGGCAAGCCAGAGCGACAAATGCACTGCGCTGGCGTCCAGCTGCGCAGTACTGGCGCTGGCCTGGGCGATGCTGGTCGCGGCCAGCACCACGGCAACCAGCGCTGCTCCCAGTGACTGGCCGAAGGTGCGGGCAATCGCCAGCACGCCGGAGGCGGTGCCGCTGCGGGCGCGCGGTGCGTTGCTCAGCATTTCGCGGTTGTTGGGGCTTTGGAAGAAGCCGAAGCCGAGTCCGCAGACGAAGGCGCGCCATAAAATATCCGGGATGGAAGCGTGTTCGCCGAGACAGGCCAGCAGCGCCAGGCCGGTGGTCAGCACCAGCAGGCCGCAGGTTGACAGCAACGCCGCCGAGTAGCGGTCGGCCAGGCGGCCGGCAATCGGCGCCGTGATGGCGATCGCCACAGGCCAGGGTGTGAAGAGGGCAGCGGAGAGCAGCGGCGTGAAGCCGTAGGCGCCCTGGAACAGGAATGGCAATGCAATAAAGGCAATCCCCTGGCCGACGAAGGAGCAGAGCGAGGTGGCGACCGCCATTGAAAAGCGCGGCGATGCAAAAATATCAAGCGGCAGCAGCGGTGCGGAATATTTCCGTTGTCGGATAATAAACAAAACGATCGCGATCAGTGCAGTGCCGCCTAACAGCAGTTCCTTGCTCCAGCTGTCGTGGCGCGACAAGCCGTCCACCGCCATCACGAAAGTGCCGAGTGCGACCGCCGACAACAGCGCGCCGGTGGCGTCGAACTTGCCGCCGCGGCCAGGGTCGCGCGGCAGTACGCGCCGCGCCAGCAGCAAGGTGACAATCCCGATCGGCACGTTGACGGCGAACAGCCAGGGCCAGCTCAGCACCGACAGCATCAGGCCGCCGATGGCCGGCCCGGCGGCGGTGGAGGAGGCCACCACCAGTGCATTGACGCCCAGCGCCGTGCCCAGCAGCCGGGTCGGGAAGATGTTGCGGTACAAGGCCGGTCCGATGCTCATGGCGGCAGCGCCGCCCAGCCCTTGCAGGAAGCGCATGCCGTTGAGGACCGCCAGCGACGGCGCCAGGGCGCAACCGAGCGACGCCAGGGTGAACACCAGGATGCCGCTCATGTATAGCCGGCGGAAGCCGAACACCTCGCCGATCGAGGCGAACGCCACCATGGTCATGGCGCCGGCCAGGATATACGCGTTGGCGATCCAGACTGCGGCAGCCGGATCGACATTCAGGCTGCGCGCGATCATCGGCAGCGCGACATTGACGATGGAACCGTCCAGCACGGTCATGCTGGTGCCCAGGATCATGACGATAATGGCGACCCGCCGTGCTGCGCCGGGCAGGCCGTCGTCTTCCGGCATATCGCCGAACAGCTGGCTCATAAAGGCAGAACGCGCAGCATCGGCGCAACACTTGATTGGAGGAGAGGCAAGATAAGCACGTTCGAATGGGGGAATGGAGAGGAATCGACAGGCCCGGGGGCCGAAGCCGGGAATTATTACATGAAGCGCAATTTCATGCAGGCAGCCAAGCGGCCGCTTGCCGATGGTGAAACACAACAGGCAGTATTTTTCCGCGCAGCGGCGGCTGTCGGGGGCGCTGTTTGATGTATAATTCGAATTTCCCGCATGTGCCGTTCGGCACCTTCTGTAATGACTAAGTTTGTATTTGTTACCGGTGGCGTTGTCTCATCCCTTGGTAAAGGGATTGCAGCCGCCTCACTCGCCGCGATTTTAGAATCACGCGGTCTTAAAGTCACCCTTCTTAAACTCGATCCGTACATCAACGTCGATCCAGGCACCATGAGCCCGTTCCAGCACGGCGAAGTGTTTGTGACCGACGATGGCGCAGAGACCGATCTCGACCTCGGCCACTATGAGCGCTTCATTACGGCCAAGATGAAGAAGGTGAATAACTTCACCACTGGCCAGATCTACGAATCGGTGATCCGCAAGGAACGCCGCGGCGAGTACCTGGGCAAGACGGTGCAAGTCATTCCGCACATCACCAACGAAATCCAGGATTACATCTACCGCGGCGCCGAAGGCTTCGACGTGGCGCTGGTGGAAATCGGCGGCACCGTCGGCGATATCGAATCCCTGCCATTCCTGGAAGCGGCGCGCCAGCTGAGCCTGCGCGCCGGCCGCAAGGCAGCGGCTTTCGTCCATCTGACCCTGGTGCCTTACCTGGTGTCGGCCGGTGAGCTGAAGACCAAGCCGACCCAGCACAGCGTGCAGAAACTGCGCGAAATCGGTATTTCGCCGGATGCCTTGCTGTGCCGCGCCGACCGTCCGATTCCTGACGATGAACGGGCCAAGATTTCGCTGTTCTCCAATGTCCAGGGCGACGCCGTGATTTCGGTGTGGGACGCCGACACCATCTACAAGATTCCGCAAATGCTGCACGACCAGGGCCTGGACGCGATCGTCTGCGAAAAGCTGGGCCTGTCGCCGAAGCCGGCCGACCTTTCGGTCTGGACCAAGCTGGTGCACGCGCTGGAAAACCCGACTTACGAAGTCACCATCGGCATGGTCGGCAAATACGTCGACCTGACCGAATCGTACAAATCGCTGACGGAAGCCTTGCGCCACGCTGGCATCCATACCGGCAGCCGGGTCAACATCGAATACCTGGATTCGGAAGAAATCGAAGCGACTGGCACCGGTCCGCTGGCCAAGTACGATGCGATCCTGGTGCCTGGCGGTTTCGGCAAGCGCGGCGTGGAAGGCAAGATTGCCGCAGCCCGTTTCGCCCGCGAACACAAGATTCCTTACCTCGGCATCTGCCTCGGCATGCAGGTCGCGTTGCTGGAATATGCCCGCAACAAGGCTGGCCTGCCGCACGCCAATTCGACCGAATTCGATGCCCAGACCGACCAGCCTGTGGTCGCCCTGATCACCGAATGGCAAAACCACGACGGCAAGGTAGAGTTGCGCGACGTCAACTCCGACCTGGGCGGCACCATGCGCCTGGGCGCGCAGACCTGCGATATCAAGCCGGATACCCTGGCCGCGGAAATCTACGGCCCGACCGTGACCGAACGCCATCGCCATCGCTACGAAGCCAACAACCATTACCTGGAGCGCATCGAAGCGGCCGGTCTGGTGGTGTCGGCCCGTACCCCGACCGAAGACCTGTGTGAAATCATGGAACTGCCGCGTACCGGCGACAACGCCCACCCTTGGTATGTCGGCGTCCAGTATCACCCGGAATTCAAGTCGACTCCGCGCGACGGCCATCCGCTGTTTATTTCGTTCATCAAGGCTGCGCTGGCGCACAAGCAAGCTAATACTGCAACTGCAGCGTAAGGAAAGAACATGAAACTTTGTGGCTTTGACATCGGCCTGGATCAGCCGTTTTTCCTGATCGCCGGTCCGTGCGTGATCGAATCGCGCCAGATGGCGCTCGACACCGCCGGGAAACTGAAAGAGATCACCAGCGAGCTGGGCATCAATTTCATCTACAAATCGTCGTTCGACAAGGCGAACCGCTCATCCGGCTCCTCGTTCCGCGGTCTCGGCATGGATAAGGGGTTGGAGATCCTGGCGGAAGTCAAAGCGCAAATCGGCGTGCCGGTGCTGACCGATATTCATGAAATCTATGAAATCAAGCCGGTGGCAGCGGTGGTCGATGTCTTGCAGACGCCGGCCTTCCTGTGCCGCCAGACCGATTTCATCAACGCTTGCGCGCAGTCCGGCAAGCCGGTGAATATCAAGAAGGGCCAGTTCCTGGCGCCGCACGACATGATCAACGTCATCGCCAAGGCCCGCGCTGCAGCGCGCGAAGCCGGCCTGGACGAAGATAATTTCATGGCCTGCGAACGCGGCGCCTCGTTCGGCTACAACAACCTGGTGTCCGACATGCGCTCGCTGGCGATCATGCGCGAAACCGGTTGCCCGGTGGTATTCGACGCCACCCATTCGGTGCAACTGCCCGGCGGCCAGGGCAGCACCTCGGGCGGCCAGCGCGAGTTCGTGCCGGTGCTGGCGCGTGCCGCCATCGCCGTGGGCGTCTCGGGCGTGTTCATGGAAACCCATCCGAATCCGGCGGAAGCCAAATCGGACGGCCCCAATGCGGTGCCGCTGGGACGCATCAAAGAATTGTTGTCGACCATGATAGACCTGGACCGGGTCGTCAAAAAGAATGGCTTTATCGAAAGCAATTTCGGTTGATTGCTTGGGGGGACTATATAGCTGCTGCTATACAAGTAAGTGGTGAAGCTTGAACCTTGTCCCCGCAAATGGTTTTAATATCGCGCATATTTTTATTTGATAGGGAAATACATGAGTGCAATCGTTGACATCATTGGCCGCGAAATTATTGATTCGCGCGGTAATCCGACTGTAGAGTGCGACGTCCTGCTGGAATCCGGCGTGATGGGCCGTGCGGCTGTGCCGTCCGGTGCCTCCACCGGTTCGCGCGAAGCGATCGAGCTGCGCGACGGCGACAAGAGCCGTTACGGCGGCAAGGGCGTCCTCAAAGCCTGCGAGCATATCAACACCGAAATCTCCGAAGCCATCATGGGCCTGGATGCCAGCGAACAAGCGTTCCTGGATCGTACCCTGATCGACCTCGACGGCACTGAAAACAAGGGCCGCCTGGGCGCCAACGCCATGCTGGCAGTATCGATGGCGGTGGCCAAGGCTGCTGCCGAAGAAGCCGGCCTGCCGCTGTACCGTTATTTCGGCGGCAGCGGCGCGATGCAGATGCCGGTGCCGATGATGAACGTCATCAACGGCGGCGAGCATGCCGACAACAACCTGGACATCCAGGAATTCATGATCATCCCGGTCGGCGCACCGAGCTTCCGCGAAGCGCTGCGTTACGGCGCAGAAGTATTCCACGCGCTGAAGAAAATCCTGCATGACAAGGGTTTGTCGACCGCGGTTGGCGACGAAGGCGGTTTTGCGCCTAACCTGGCCAGCCACGAAGAAGCGCTGAAGCTGATCATCCAGGCGATCGAAGCCGCCGGCTATGAGCCAGGCACGCAAATCGCCCTCGGCCTGGATTGCGCGGCCAGCGAATTCTACAAGAACGGCAGCTATGTCCTGGCCGGCGAAAACATGACCCTGACCGGCGCCCAATTCACCGGCCTGCTGGCATCGTGGTGCGACAAGTACCCGATCATCAGCATCGAAGACGGCATGGCGGAAAACGACTGGGATGGCTGGAAACTGCTGACCGAAACCCTCGGCAAGAAGATCCAGCTGGTGGGCGACGACCTGTTCGTCACCAACACCAAGATCCTGAAAGAAGGCATCGACAAGGATATCGCCAACTCGATCCTGATCAAGATCAACCAGATCGGCACCCTGACCGAAACTTTCGCTGCGATCGAAATGGCCAAGCGCGCCGGCTACACCGCAGTGATCTCGCACCGTTCCGGCGAGACCGAAGATTCGACCATCGCCGATATCGCGGTTGGCATGAACGCCTTGCAGATCAAGACCGGCTCGATGTCGCGTTCGGACCGCATGGCCAAGTACAACCAGCTGCTGCGCATCGAAGAAGACCTGGGCGATGTCGCCAGCTATCCTGGCCGTAGCGCGTTCTATAATATTAAGTAATTCGCAAGGAGTAGGGTGGGCACTTGTGCTCACCCTACGTTTGATTTGATAAGACGGTAAGTCGACCCTGACACGATGCGCTTAATTGCTATTTTCCTGACCGTTCTACTGCTGCTGGTCCAGTACCCGCTGTGGCTGGGCAAGGGCGGCTGGCTGCGCGTCTGGGACATGGATCAGCAAGTGCATGCCGCGCACGACAAGATCACCGAGCTGAAAGCGCGCAACGCCAAGCTCGACTCGGAAGTGCACGATTTGAAGGAAGGCACCGGCGCCGTGGAAGAACGGGCGCGGACTGAGCTGGGCATGATCAAGCAGGATGAGATCTTCATCCAGATCCTCGATCCGAACGGTAATCCGGCCGATGCGCCGGCGCCGCCGAATCCGGAACTGACCGCGGTGGAAAAAACGATTGCGGTTGCGGTCCCGGATGAGCGAGGCAAGAAGCCGCAGCATTGAGGTACAGGATTTCGCGGGCAGAGAGCAGGAACTGGCCGCCGCAGGAGAAGCGACGGCGCCGCATTATGTTGAATAATGCGGCGCCGTTTTGTCTTAGTGCTTGCTGGATCCGGTAGGCAGCAGCGCCTCGACCGGCGCTTCGGTGGCGAACAG
>Ga0210409_10002919_pt1 | contig 19706 bp, 13 predicted proteins | sample IncBWH17MmetaG_FD_161649 | JGI IMG/M metagenome (GOLD analysis project Ga0210409, IMG submission 161649) | Forest soil microbial communities from Barre Woods Harvard Forest LTER site, Petersham, Massachusetts, United States - Inc-BW-H-17-M | ecosystem: Environmental > Terrestrial > Soil >... | reverse complement strand
CGCGATCGCGCCGAAAAGGAACTGCGGCATTCGCAAGCACGTTACCGCGCACTGGCAGGAAATCTAAGCTACGGAATTTGCCGCTGCTGTGTAGACGGTAAGTTTTTGGAAGTGAACGAAGCGATGTTGAGGATGCTCGGCTATGAATCAAGAGAGGAACTCTTGGCCTTACGCCTTATGTACGACATTATTCAAGACCCGGGCAGACGGGCACAATTGCTGGGTCAAGCGAGCACGGATGCTCTCGTCGATCCCATCGAAATAGAATGGAAGCGAAAGGACGATGCGACCCTGAAGGTCCGGCTCAGCGGGCGAGAAGTCCTCAGCGAACAAGGGGAGTTGGAAGCCTACGAAGTGATCGCCGAAGACGTCACCAGGCAGCGAGAGTTGGAGGATCACCTCCGTCGGCAAGCAGCCAGCGACTCGCTGACCGGTTTGGCCAATTATCGCCACCTTGTGGATGTGCTTGATTCGGAAATCAGGCGCAGCAAGCGCACGAATCGTGAGTTTGCCGTGCTGTTTTTTGATCTGGACGGATTGAAACGAATCAACGACCGCTATGGACATATGATCGGGAGCCAAGCGCTTTGCCGGCTGGCCGATGCTTTGTGCTCGTGTTGCCGGGACATTGATACTCCTGCGCGTTTCGGCGGGGACGAGTTTGCTGTTGTCTTACCGGAGACTGACGCAGAGGCGGCCAACCTAGTGGCACAACGTATCTTTGAGAGCGTTGCCAATGACGGCAAAGGACCAAGGCTTTCCGTGAGCTTCGGTGTTGCCGTTTATCCCACAAATGGTGGTTCCCTTGGGAGCCTCTTGTGCCAAGCAGATTCAGCACTTTACTCGATGAAGCGGCAAAGAATTGTCGCTTCAGAGTCCCGACAAGCCGCCGCTGGGCAGTAGACTTATTTCGTCAATCCGGCGTGGGTTCCCTGCGCACCACAATTGGCTAAAACAATTCTGTCACACCGAGCATCCCAACCCGAGATAACATGCCGGCACCCACCTCTCCGTAACCAATCGCAGAAGGTATCCGTGATGAGAGATCGTGACCTGCCATGGCAAGCCTCGCAGAAATGGAAAGGGCGGCCCGCAGAAGAGCCGCCCTAAAAGCTATACGTTCCTCAGGTCCTCTCAACGAGCCCCTTTATTGCTTGTCATAGACAGACACGTCGGTCGTCGGCTGCCCCGCTTTGTCAGTACCCTTCGACGTGACAATCGTGACCTTCCCGTCCTGCGAAACCTTGACATTGGACGTTGAAATCAATTTCCCCGCTTTTGTCAAAGTCGCTTCAAACGTGTTGGAGTCCGTGCGCTTGATGGCGATGGTGTCTGCACCACTCGGCATCGAACCCATGATGGGATTCTCTTTGCCGTCAAAGCTGATCGCAAAACTGTACGAGATGGCGGTTCCATCACCGCCGATTCCATCGAAAGTATATTTTGCTCCATTGCCTTGCGCTTCCACCGTCCGCGTTAGGCTCTTTGGTGCTGGCCCGGGATTGAATTTTGATTTTTCCAGATTCAGCTTCCATGTTCCGACTACCGGATTGCTCTGTGCTAGCACCGGGGCCGAAGCAACGACGGTTAAGAAAGCAATAGCGGCAAACTCCAAAAGACGTTTCATATATTCTCCTCAGTTCCTATCTTGGGTACGAGTAGTTACTTTTTGTGTTCCTGGAACGAGCTGGGATTGCGGGCCGGAATATTGGACTGCGGGAATAGTACGTTGTATCTAAACATATGTCAATAATTATTCAGTTACCGCCGCACACCATGCTAGCTGCCTTCTGAGCCGGGTGCGGCCCCCATAGACGCCGGTCGGATTCAAGTCAAAGCTCCTGCTTCATAAACGCGCTTACCGGACATGAACTAATACTTCACATCTCCGGTAATCCGACTAACCCTGAGAAGCCCGACAGTCATCGAGCTAATCTCTCCAGTTCTTGCTAGACTGCGTGCAAAGGGGATTACCATGCCCGGCGTTTACAGTCTTCTCTATCAGGCCATAGAAGAGAAAAAACAAGTGATTGCCATGTATGGCGGTCATCTTCGAGAGATGTGTCCTCACGTATTAGGATCAAAGAATGGTGTGAGGCATGTACTCTCATTTCAATTCGCCGGGGACAGTAGCGAAGGTTTGCCTCCGGGTGGACAGTGGAAATGCATGGACGTAGATGGGCTGTCAGACGTATCCCTGAGAGAAGGGCTATGGATGACAGGCCCACGCAGGCCTGGAAAACCGGAACCGTGCATTGATATTGCACACACTTCTGTGACCCTTTAGTCAGACTTTCTTTGTTCTTGATGTTCGCGTGCCTTCAAGCCTCAAGTACCTGGTCAGCGGTTATCGGACAAGTAGTTTTCGCATCGGGGTAAACTTCCCGCACTCTAGAAAGAAGGCCCGGGCCCGGGCCTTCCGGTTTAGGTGAAAAAGCTTGGGCTGCTACCTTGCGACGGCGACTTGAGCTCTGGCGGCGCTCTGTTCTTTTATTGCGAGTGGGGGAACGACGCCGAGCTGCTGCAGGAGGCCCAGAGCGTCCCAGTTGACGTAGCCTTCCACCATCTTGCCGTTCGAGAAGCGGAGGATGGTCACGCCGGAGATAGTGAACTGCTTCCCGGTTGGAGCAATGCCGTTGAGATCGCCTTTATGGGTCCCGTGGCAGGACCAGCGGGTCATTACTGTTTCGCCTTCGGCAATGATGTCCTCGACCGTCAATCGAAGGTCGGGGAAAGCAGTGCGGTAAAGAGTTGACCTCTTCCGTTCACCCTTCGGGCCCTGGCCGAAATCGGGTGTCGAGGCGTCATGGTGTGTATAGATAGGGGCAAAGAGCTGGTCTGCCAGTGACTGATTGCCCTTGTTCCAAAATTCTTCGATCAGACGACGAACGATAGTTTTGTTATTTTCTGACATGAATGGTTCTCCTTTTTGAAAAGCGTGAAAACGATCCTCGCATGAAGCGAGTAGGACTCGAATGGAGCGGCCTGGAATCGCTGCGGTCCTGGGCGTGCAGTCTTGTAAGTCGAAGCGAAGGTTAGGCCCCGCCCGAGCGGAGAAAAGCGAGCCGAGGACGCACTGCCCTCCTGGCGCTCGATGCGAAACTTAACTGTTAAAGAAGTTGCCCGTGGAGTACGAAGCGGGAGTTTCGCCGGAAGCGGCTAAACTTCAAGATGATGCTGTGCTTCGCGGAGGTGCGTGTCAAGGTTAATCTGAAGATTCTTTCGTGCGAAAGGAGCAGCGAGGAGGGAAGATCGAAACTAGAAAAGCGAAACTAGAGACTTGAAAATAGAAAAGAGAATGCCCCCACCCTTTCCGACAGGAGTCGGAATGGATGGAGCATCCGGCTAAGTCCTGATTAACGCGCAAACCGAACAAGTGCCGTTCAGCGAATCCACTTGATTGCATAACTAATGTCGGCTCCTCTCGACGCGAGCAGCCTTGATTGATACGCTCGGGAAGAAGGAGCCGGAGTTCGGTTCGTACGCGGGACAGCCCGGTACCGGACATGGCGTGTAGTTAAGCGTCGTCCACTTGATAGGGCATCCCGCTCCCTCGTGAGAGGGAGTTCGAAGAAATAATCATGGTCGAAGTTTTGATCGAAGAGATGTTTGGGTCGGACTGAAACCGACCGCTAGATTACGAACGAACCGTGCTTGTCGAGGCCGATCAGAAGGACAACGAAGAAAGCGGAAGAAAAAACTCTTTCAAGTGAATGGAGAAGGAGAAGTGCGCTCAAAAAAGGTGTTTGACACTGCCGACACTGCCTGGGCCGACAACGGGTGGAAGGCGGATTTAGAAACACCCGTCGGCGGCGTGTGGGGGCGGTGGTCACTTTCCGGAATGCAGACTTCTCATTCCGGGTCCGCAATTTTTGATACCGAACAACGCGTTTTGTACGGTGTGGGTGACACCTGGCTATGACATTCAGCTAGCGAATGAAAAGTGCAGGCGTGTGATTAACGGGAAGAAATGCATCGGCTGGAATGGGCCTGCCACGAAACTCCGTAAGTCACACGATAAAATACTGGGCAAGGTCCCTTTTTAGGGTGATTCAATTTGGCGCGATGGGGTTGGGTTCGATTTCGGCAAACAGTCGGCTCATTTTGCGAACGAGCAACCGCCTACGCTCAGGGTCCTTCGCCACCTTGAGCATCGCAAGGGTTTCTTCAAGCTCTCGCAGTAGCTCCGACAATTCTCTTAATTCGTTCTCAGTCATACAGAATAAAACTATGCCAAGTCACCAAACTGTGTGCTTCTTTGAAAGCTCGTCCTTGAAATGGCTTTCAACATCTCCACGACTAAGCGGGTTTCTTGCCTTGGTCAATACGACCGAATAGACGACCTCATTACCTGCAAGCTGCGCGGTGATAAACGCCCCGTCTTTCGGCAGCTCTTGGTAGATGAATTTCACCTTTCGGCCATCTTCAAGTGTTTTGATCCACTCTTCGTCTGGCATTTTCGCTTCTCTCCAGGCGGGACCAGCCTGGCCCGAGTATACGTCGTTCAGTGCCAGAAATCGCGGATAGCCGCGACACCGACACCGGGGCCTGGAAAGGCCGCCGCTACGAGAATGGAAAAGGGGCTGACGATGTCGCCAGCCCCTTGCTACTTCGTGTTCGGTCTGATCTATTTAGCGGGCGCCGGGGCTGCCAGCCGATGCGGCCATTGCACGGGTTCCGGATTGCGTTCCGATGTTGATCTTGATCTGCTTCGGCTTGGCTTCTTCACGCTTCGGAAGGCTCAGCGTGAGCACGCCATTGTGATAATCAGCCTTGATGGCTTCCGAATTTACCGAGTTAGCCAGCGAGAAGCTGCGGCTGAACGAGCCATAAGCGCGTTCGATGCGCAGATAGTTGTTCTCGTTCACCTTCTCGTGGCCCTGGGTCTCAAACTTGCGTTCCCCACGAATGGTGAGGATGTTGTTCTCGACGCGGATGTCGAGGTCCTCGGGATTCACGTCGGGCACGTCCGCCTTAACGACGAGTTCGTTCTCGGTCTCATAGATGTCGACGGCCGGAGCCCAAGCGGTGAGGTTCGACTCCTCACCGGTACGTCCCACTACCTCGCCAAATACACGATTGATCTGTTCCTGCAGGGTGGAAGCCCCGCGGAACGGTTGTTCCAAACGATTCATAGTTCTCATATAAGCCTCCATTGAAGATTTAGGGCTGTCTGAAGGCAATTTCAGATAACTCAGGTCAACTCAGATTGCGCTTCTGCCTTGAGGGTATGCAATCAGCCTGCGCCACTGCATCGCGGTCGTCAAGCACAATCCCAGGCATTCTTCATGACTCAATTGCTTACGGTTACCCGTTCATCAAATCCAAGAAGCGTTTTGAGTCCTGACGGAAGCTGGCACTTGAAGACGGAACTCGCGCAAAGCAACAGCATTTCGGCACGCCGAGGAGAAAGAGCGTAGAATGTGCGCAGGGCACATATTGAACTCTCAAATGCAAGCGGGTACGCCTAGTAAGATCGTGGACTATCATCTAGACGAGCGTTTCGACTGGATTGCTGATCTTGAATGCGGGCATCAGCAGTATGTCCGGCACAATCCGCCTTGGACGAATGGGCATTGGGTAACAACGCCTCGAGGGCGGTATGCGCATCTCGGGTACGAATTGCAGTGTCTAGTCTGTCTGGCCCCTGTCTCCTCCAGAAAGTTGCTCTAGATTAAGTCGGACTGAAACGGACTGATCCATATTGCCCTGAATCCATCAGCAACAGTCGACTGTCAGCTCAAGAAATCTAAATCTCAGTTTAACCCGTCACCAGAATACGGGTGTCGCCAATCCAGCAGGAAGTTTCGGACGTCGGAAACGAAAGGGCTCTGATGACTGACAACATGATCGTCCAGCACGTTGGTTTCCAAGCCAAGGCGCTCGTGCGCGAGTACAGATTTATCGTGCGGCGAGCCTTAAACGAGACCAGCGAATTTACCTTAATAATTGGGAACGATGCATTTGGTTCTCGGCGTGTGCGCTTTCAAGACGCTCCCGAAATCTGCTCGCTCAGGCTCCACCGTGAGCTGGCTGTTTTCGGAAACCATCCTTCGCGATCGCATTACTGTATCAGCGAGACAGACCTGGACGACTACCGAAGCTCTCATGCACCGAAGACTTGGGGTACCCTTACAAGCCAAAGGTTCCGCGGGACCTCTAGTTTGGCTGCGGGCGTTGCCTCGGCAGTATGGTTCCCCTTCAACTCGTAGACTCAACTCCCGCGCTAACCGGAAACTGACCCACCAACCAGTTGGGGGAGCAGCATGCTGCGCTCCAGCTTGGCAACACTGTGCCCCCTCGGCCGTCCTCCCGCGCTTATGGCCGAACTCCAAGCACAAGAACGGACCCCAATTTCCCTGCCCAAACCTTCCTTATCAAGAATTCAATTCAGTCAATCTAAATTCTGCGTTGTACAACCACGTCCCTCCCGCCCGATAACTAGATATGCTTTATCCGCATCGTCGAGGACTGAGCGTAAAACAGGATGCTCAACCACGTCCGGCCGCGCCCCGCCATCCCAACTGGGGCCACCCCGACCACGATGCTTGCGGCACAGGCTTCATCGCCCGCCTCGGCGGCGGCCCTAGCTACGACATTATCCAGTTCGCCTTGACGGCGCTTGAGCGGCTCACCCACCGCGGTGGAGTCGATGCCGACGGCGCCAGCGGCGATGGCGCCGGCTTGCTCACTTCGCTCCCCAAGCCGTTCTTCCGCGCCCGCGCGCAGGAACTAAGCATTGAGCTGCCCGAACAGTTCGCCGTCGGCTTTGCATTTTTCCCCGCCTCCGAAGCCCCCGAAGCCCGCGCCGCCATCGAAGCCGCCGCCGACAGCGAGCGGCTACGAGTCCTTGGCTGGCGCCGGGTTCCCATAAACACCGATTCGCTCGGCCGCCGCGCCCTGGAAACCATGCCGGAAATCTGGCAATTCTTCGTCGAGCCCTTCCATCCGTCCCGCGGAAGCGCCCGCTTCGAATGGCGCCTCGCTCTCCTCCGCAAGCGCGCCGAATCGCTTCTGCCTTCGCGATCCTATATCTGCTCGCTTTCTTCCCAGACCATCGTCTACAAGGGCCTCCTCACGCCCTGGCAGTTTCCCCAGTTCTACGAAGATTTGCGCGATCCCTCTTTCGAAACGACATTCGCCATTTTTCACCAGCGCTATTCCACGAATACGCAGCCATCTTGGCATCTCGCGCAACCGTTCCGTTACGTCGCGCACAATGGTGAGATCAACACTATCGTGTCCAACCGCCGCTGGCTGCGCGCCAAAGAACGCGAAGTTCGCTTGCGGCTAACGGTAGGTTCCTGGTTCCCGATCCTGGAAGAAAACGTCAGCGATTCCGCGAGCTTCGACAACGGCTTCGAGCTGAAATTGCTCGAAGGCTTGTCCTCGGAACAAGCCATGCTGGCGATGGTTCCTCCGGCCTTCGAAAAAGATCCCCTGCTCTCTCGTGATGTTCGTAGCGCGCTGACTGCGCTCTCCCATCAGAACGAGCCCTGGGACGGTCCTGCCGCTCTGGTCTTTTCCGATGGCGAATTTGTCGGCGCAAAGCTCGACCGCAATGGCCTGCGCCCCATGCGTTACACGCTGACGCACGACGGCTTGCTCATCGCCGGCTCGGAAACCGGCCTCGTCGATCTGGAAGAATCGCGCATCGCCGAACGTCAGCGGCTCGGCCCCGGCGAAATGATTCTCGCCAACCCAGCCACCGGACTATTCTTGCGTTGGCGCGAAATCCTGAAGCGCCTGGCCATCCAGCAGGCGCGCAACGCCGTCCCGCAGAGAAAGCATTCGGCGCCGGCCTCTGCTTCTGCGCCTTCGGCCGTCGTGGACAATCCCAAACGCGTCGCCGCCGCTGCTGGCTGGACGGATGACCAATTCAAGATCCTCTTCTCTTCGTTGGTCCAGGGGAAGGAAGCGGACTGGAGCATGGGCGACGACGCCCCGCCCGCTTTTCTTTCCGCGCTTCCAAGAACTCTGTGGGATTACTGTAAGCAGCGCTTCGCGCAGGTCACCAATCCTCCGATCGATCCTTTGCGCGAAACCCACGTGATGTCTCTGGATGTTCACCTCAAAGACGGAGTCACGCTCCCAGGCCCGGTCATCACCGCGGGCCAGTTGACGCATCTCGGCGCCATCTTTGGCCCCGTGCAAACGATCGATTTCACTTTTCCTCCTGCAACTGGAGTCCCGGGGGCGCGCTGCAGTTTTGCTCAGCTCTCCACTACCCCTCTGAGCAGCAGCGGGCGTCCGGGGCTCCTCCTCCTTTCCGATCGCGAGATCAATGCAAACCACGCGCCGCTGCCCGCGTTGCTTGCCACTGCGGCCGTCTGGAAAGCCATGGTTCGCGAAGGCTTGTGGGACGTGCCGCTCATCGTCGAATCGGCCCAGGTTTTTGACACCCACCACGTTGCAATGCTCGTGGCCGCTGGAGCCAGCGCGGTTGTTCCTTATCTCGCCGACCAATTTGCCGAATCTGTTGAGCCCGGCGGAGCCGAAAAAATTCGTGTCGCGATGAACGCCGGTCTGCGCAAGGTTCTCGCGCGTATGGGCGTCTCGACTCTCGCGAGCTATCGCAACAGCCACCTCTTCGAGGTGGTTGGACTTTCGGAACAACTTTGCGCCGATGTGTTCGAAGACGCCGCCGATTTTCCCGGCCAAAAATCGCTGGACGATCTGCTGGCCGACTATCTAGGCCTGCACAAAAAAGCCTTCTCTGAAAAAACCGATGATCTCGCTGATTCGGGTCTCTACCGCTTCCGCAAGGGCGCGGAGCTTCACGCAAACTCCCCGGAAGTCGTGCGGCGGCTTCATGCTCATGTGCGCGCGCCGGATGCCAAGAAGTATTCCGCGTTTGAAGAATTGGCGGAACGCCAGGGTCCGGTCTTCCTCCGCGATCTCTTGGACACCGTTCTGGACGCCGGCATTCCGCTCGCCGAAGTCGAGCCTCTCGAATCCATCTTCAAGCGCTTCAGCACGCAGGCGATGTCTCTCGGCTCGCTCAGCCCAGAAGCGCATCGAACGCTCGCGCTTGCTATGAATCAGTTGGGCGGCCGCAGCAATACCGGCGAAGGCGGCGAAGATCCCGACACCTATCGTTTCGAGCCGGCTGCCGCCAACAAAATCAAACAGGTTGCCTCGGCGCGGTTTGGCGTGACCACCGACTATCTCGTTCACGCCCAAGAACTCGAAATCAAAATGGCGCAAGGCTCCAAACCCGGCGAAGGCGGCCAATTGCCCGCGCGCAAGGTCAGCGAATACATCGCGCGCATCCGCCACGCAACTCCTGGGACGCCGCTGATTTCGCCCCCGCCGCATCATGATATTTACAGCATCGAAGATCTCGCCCAATTAATCCACGACCTCCGCGCCGTCAATCCGCGCGCGCGCATCGGCGTGAAATTGGTCTCTGGCTCGGGCGTCGGCATTATCGCCGCCGGTGTCGCCAAAGCCGGCGCGGACGTCATCACCATCAGCGGCCACAACGGCGGCACCGGCTCTTCGCCGCTCACTTCGATCAAGAACACCGGTCTTCCCTGGGAAATCGGGCTGCGCGAAGCACACGACACCTTGGTTCGGGCGGGCCTCCGTTCACGACTCTCTCTCCGCGTGGACGGAGGCCTGAAGTTCGCGCGCGATATCGTGCTCGCCGCCATTCTCGGCGCCGACGAATTCGGCTTCGGCACCGCCGCGCTCCTCGCCATCGGCTGCGTCATGGCGCGCCAATGCCATCTGAATACTTGCCCCGTCGGCATCGCCACCCAGGACGATACGCTTCGCTCGCGCTTCACCGGCAAGCCGGAAATGGTCATCGCCTATTTCCGTTCGCTCGCCGAGGAAGTCCGCAACCGCCTGGCGCAGCTAGGCGTGCGTTCCCTGGCCGAACTCACCGGCTGGTACGATCGTCTAAGCGCGCGCTCGGGAATGGATCCCTTCCTGGTCGTGCCGATTTCCCCGTCGAATCGCATTGCTCCGCAGCAGGAGCCCGGGCTTCATGCTGCCGCGCTCGAGGATTCGATCCACTTCAACGCCTCGCTCGGGCTCCAGCACGAGTCGCAACCCATTCAGAACTCCGATCGCAGTGTCGGCGCGGGCCTGAGCGGGGAACTCATACGCCGGCGTAACGCGGGCCGATCCGCGAATGATGAACTCTGCCAGGAATTCCACGGCGCCGCGGGTCAAAGCTTTGGTGCATTTCTTGCGTCTGGTGTGACGCTCAAGCTCACCGGCGAAGCCAACGACTACGTTGCGAAAGGATTGTCGGGCGGCACGATTGCGATCGCCGCGGGTCTTGCTGCTTCTCGTCGAGGTGACGTCCTCGCCGGAAATACCGTGCTCTACGGGGCCACCTCGGGTCAGCTTTTCATCGCCGGCCGCGCCGGTGAACGCTTCGCTGTGCGCAACAGCGGCGCGCTCGCCGTCGTCGAAGGCGTCGGCCAGCATGGATGCGAGTATATGACCGGCGGTGTGGCCGTGATTCTCGGGCCGCTCGGGCTCAATTTTGGTTCGGGAATGACTGGCGGTCTCGCCTATGTGCTCCGTGCGGAAGCCGAAGATGTCCTCCACCGCGATTTTGTGACCATCGCTGAGACCGACACCGATGAACAGGCCTGGCTGCGGCGCTCACTCAAGGAGCATGTGCACTTCACGGCCAGTCCGCGTGCCGCGCGCCTGCTCTCTCGCCGTGGCGCGCTCCCGCTGGTCCGCGTTCAGCCGATTCATTTTCAGGGAACCGTCGAAGCCACCTGGAGCCCCATTCTTGCTCAGTTTAAGCACCGTCTTGATATTTTGACGGCACCGATAGCGGCGCCCATCTCGCAAACAGCGCTTCACGCCTGAAAGGAAAAATAATCGCTCCGCCTCCGGCAAGAAGAATCCGTTATAATCCTTGCCGGGCGTTCTGACTATGGACTTCGATCAACTCACTACTTTCGTATACGTCGCTAAGCTCAAGAGTTTCTCCCGCGCGGGCCAGAAAGTATTCCGCTCGCAATCCGCTGTTAGCGCGCAAATCCGCCAGTTGGAGCAGGCCTACAAGGCCCGTCTCCTCGACCGGTCCGCCAAGTCCGTCGAGCTGACTCCCGCCGGTGTCGTTCTATTCGAATACGCGGAAAAGCTTCTTCGCCTGCGCGATGAATCCATCCAGTTTGTCGCGGACCGCGGCAACGTCGTGCAGGGCCCTATCGTTTTCGGCGCCAACGAAGCCACCTGCCTCTACCTGCTTCCCAACATTTTTGCGGAATTTCAGCGGCGCTATCCGCTGGTGCATATCAGCATTTACCGCAATTTCAGCCACAAGATTCTGCAGCGCGTGGAAGACGGCTCCGTCGACGTGGGCATCGTCACCATGCCCATCAAGTCGCCAACCTTGAAAGTGCATCCCATCTATCGCGACCGGCTGCGTTTCATGGTCAGCGCGCGCAACCCGCTCGCCCATCGCGCCAAAATCACCCTCGAAGAAGTCGCCGGGCAGCCGCTAATCTTTCCGCGCACCGGTTTTACACGCCAGGTGCTCGATAAGCTCTTTCGGCCCTACCGCTCGCGCCTTCACGTGGCCATGGAGTTGCCGAGCATCGGCATGATCAAGCGCTTCGTGGCCGCCGATGCCGGCCTCTCCATCATTAGCGAGAGTTTTGCCAAAGACTATGTTAAAGCCGGCGAAGTGAAGCTGCTTACGGTTGAGGGTGTGGACCTCTGGCGTGAACTCGGCCTCGTCTACCGCCGCGACCGCAGCCTCCCCCGCGCCGCCCAGGCCCTCATCGGCCTGATCCGCGAGCACCGCAAACTAGCCGAACCCGCCGAGTCCGCTGCCGCCGCCAGCTAGCAGCGTGTGGTGAAAAGCCAAGAATTCCGGCTGTGCGGTGGTGGTTCGAATCTCGTGCCGCGACCGCAGCCTCCCCGCGCCGCCCAGGCCCTCATCGGACTAGCTAATCCGCGAACACAGCTACACGAACCCGGTGAAGCCGCCGCATCGTCCTTACACGGACGGCCATCCGCAATCGAGCGTACTTTGCTACTAAACTCTGGCTTATTCTTGAGGTCCAGCTTCATGCCGACGAGGAAGGTGGCACGACATTGTGAGGCGGCAAAGCACCGGTCCCACTTTAGGGAATCGATAAGGGAGCAGAGGATCCCAAATACCGGTAAAGCAGTTCAAACTTTTTGGCCCAGAAAAAACCAAGTGTACGCAGCGCTCGCTTTGGACTGCTGAAGTCGTACAAATCTGTTGAAAGTGCGTCGATCGCGCGATTTAGCAGCTTGTCTTCGCCCTTGTTCTTGAATTCCCGGTCCAGATACATCCCGGACACCGCCGTAGTCCCCCAGCCCCAGGTATGCGCGGACGTATACCACAATACTTGGCTGCACATTGTGTACCGCGCGCTGACTGCGTTCTCCGCATTCGCGTCACGAAATTCGCAACTCTGCCCGCCGGGATCGATCGCTGCAACTCGCTTTAGGTCATGAACGTAAACTTCAAAACGGCTCAGCCTCCTTAAGACCGCCTTCCCGAACTTCTCTTGCAGCGCCGCCAACAGTTGTAATACCGCGGCCTTGATCTTATCTTCCCCCACGCCCGGCGGTGTTGCTCTCTATTCTCTGATCTTTGTTTTCTGATCTCAGTTCTCTGATCCCTGATCACTGATCGCTGCCCTAATGCACATTAAAATCCAGGCTCGCAATCGCCCGCGCGATCACATTCTCCTGGATCTGAATCAGGTCCGTGTCGGCGTAGGTCATTCCCAGTATCGTCAGAATGTCCTTACCGCGCGCGACGACGACGAGCTTTCCTGACCAATCGTGGTCATCCGCCGTTCCGCGATACTGATACTCCACCGCCGGCAGTCCGCCAACCACCGTCTTGCGCTGCGAAATTCGCTGGTACTTCGCATAAACATCATGCAGCCGCCTTTCCACGCCCGCGGCAGCTGCGTCCAGCGGTTCTTTCGTGCTTTCTTCGCCAACCACCATCAGCGTGGATTCGTTCGACGTGCCCATGGCCACGATGGCGTTCGGTAGCGCGCTGCGTGCCTCTTCGATCATGCTCCAGCTCGGCGCTTTGTACATGCGAAAGCCGTGTGTGAAATTCGTGTAGAGATTGCCTTGAATTTCTTCACGATTCGCCGGCAGTTCGGGTTCTTTCGGAGGAGCCGGCGCCGCGCCGATTGCCGTTGGACTATTCGCGGGCGCGTTTGCGGATCCTTTGATTGCCGGTGCCGCTACATTCCCTGCGGGAGCCCCTGCTGGCAGTTCAGGCTTGACAACCACGTTGGTGACTTTGGGCGCAGCTTTATCAGTCTTTTTCGGCGTGCCCGAGCTCGCGGACTTTTCACTGGTGTTTGTCGCCGTTGTTGGCGCGTCCGCTGAAGATCCCACCGCCGGCTCTGTCTGCGGTTGGGAATCGCCTGCGGGCTTTGGCCTAGCTGGAGGGACATCTTTCTTCGCCGCTGGTTGCGGTTCCGATTTTGACGCCGGCGTCGATGGAATAATCTTCGCAATCTTGTCTTTTTCGACGAGGACGAATCCGTAGTCCGTCTTGACCTTGAACATGTTGTCTTCGTAAGCCACGATCACGCCGTACAGCTTCTTGCCATCCTTCAGCTGAATCTCGTCTGCACGCGCAGTTAGCGCATTCGCGGAAATCATCAGCAAGAATGCGGCAGCGAAGAGGGCAGCGCGCTTGTGGAAGACAGTCATGAGGAAATTATCCCGCCGCCACCGGTGCGCCGCAACCTTCACTCGCCGCGTGGTGTCCGTCGTGCTACCTCCAGCAGCAGCGCCCGGAGCCGCGCCAGATGCCGCTCCAATTCGTCGATCGCCGTGCTCAGCCGCGCGCGCAATGGTTCCGGCAATTGTGCGTGTGTCTGCTGAAGCGCCAGTGCCTCGGCCAGCACGCGAATCTGCTTACGGCTCCGCGGGTTCAGCCGTTCCCAAAGCTTCCGCTTCGAGCTGCGGTTCCGCCCCAGCCACTCTTCGCCGCTCCCCGCCGGCCGCCCGGCCTCCGGCTCCGCTACGGATTCCGTGCTTCGTTTTTTTGGGTGAATCATGAAGTTCATATTGCCTTCATCACAGTCTTCGGATGATTTCGCCAACCGCCACAAGTCATTTCTTCAACGCCTCCAGCTTCTCCCCCTTGATCTGACCATCCGGTTCGACGCGCCCGGTCACGCGCATCGTCCGCGTCTCGAACACCAGACCGCCATAGCGGTCGTAGGCGTCGGGGAAGAGCACCACTTCATACATGCCGCGCTGATCCTCCAGCGTCACGAACATCATGTTGCGGTAGTTTTTTGTTCCCACATGGCGGTAGGTCACCACCCAGCCGCACAGCGTTACGCGCTTCCCGCGCAAACTCTGCAGCTCATCGCTCCAGACCTCGCCGTTGCGCGGCAGAAAATCGAGTGGATGCCCGCTCACGCAAACCTCGAGGATTTCTCGCTCGTATCGCAGCTTCTGCTCCGGCGTGTACTGTGGGACAGACATTCTTGTCTGTCCGCTTTTTTCTTCCGTCGAAAAAAGGGCCGGCATGCATCCCTGTCCCGCTCCCATTGCCACCGATGCACTTGCCTGTATACCTTTGTCCGCCTGCAACAGATTCCAGTGCCAGAGCAACTCCGGCCGCGTCCTCTGGCCTGCTTCATCGCTCATTTCATCGAATGCTCCGCACTTGATCAGCGCGTGGATCTCATCGCATTCCACCGGCACGCGCTGCAGAAAATCTTCGAGCGAGCGAAACGCTCCGTTTTCTTCCCGCGCCTGCACCATCGTCGTCATCGTTTCGACGCGCAGGCCTTTCACCTGCATCAACCCGACACGCAGCGCGCGCTTTCCGTCCTCGCCATTGTCCGCCGTATATTCCATTCGCGAATGATTCACCGATGGCAGCCGCACCCCGATGCGCCAGCGCTTGGCCTCCTCCACATACGCCGACACGTGATAGAACCCCGCACCCGCGCTGCACATGGCCGCAAGAAACTCCGCCGTGTGGTGCGTTTTCAGATAGGCCATCCGGTAGGAAATGTCCGCATACGTCGCCGCGTGTGCTTTGCAGAAACCGAAGCCGGCGAATTTCTCCACCATCATCCACGTTTCTTCGCGCTGTGCTTCGTTCAGCCCCATCATTCCCGCGGCTTGCAGGAATTTTCCATGCAAGCGGTCGAGGTCACGCCGCCCGGCGAATTTTGCAGATGACCGCCGCACCAGGTCCGCCTCTGCCAGCGTCATGCTCCCCAGCGCCTGCGAGATCTGCATCACCTGCTCCTGAAAAATGCATACACCGCGTGAGTCGCCTAAAATTGTTTCCAGCGAAGGGTGCGCGTATTTGACTTCTTCCTCGCCGCGCAGCCGCTTCACAAATAATTCTTTCGAACCATACTCCGACGCTCCCGGCCGGATCAGCGCCAGCGCTTGCGCAATTTCTTCCAGCGTCCGCGCTTTCATCATGCGCAGCAGTCCGCGCATCGCCGGCGACTCGATCTGAAAAACACCCATCGTCCGGCCCGTGGCGATGACATCGCAAGTCGCGAGATCGTTTTCCGGTATCGCATCGAAATTGATCTCTCGCGCTTTCGGCCTTGGCGTCACTCCATCGGGTGCAACATTGTTTTTCTCCTCTACTTCCTTTACCTCCTTTCTCTCCTTAACTTCGTTCTTCTCGATGTTGTCCAGCGCCAGCGACATCGTTGTGAAGCCGCGCTGGCCCAGCAAATCCATCTTGATCAGCCCGAGCGCCTCGACGGCGTTCATGTCGTATTGCGTTACGACGATCCCTTTCGTGGCGCGCTCCAGCGGCGCCAACCGCGTCAGCGGCCGCGCGGAAATCACCGTTCCGCAGGGATGAATCCCCAGGTGCCGCGGCGCATCGTCGAGACGCAACGCCACTTGCAGAATGGTTTTCCACGGTTCGTCGTCTACGGGAAGATCCTGGCACTCCGGCAAATCGCGAATCGCCGTCAGAATTTCCCGCACCGGCCGGTGTGGGAGCCGCTTCGTGAATCGATCCACTTCGCCCGGCGGCACGCCGAATACTTTTGCCACTTCGCGCACCGCCAGCCGCGCATGCATAGTGATGAAGCTGCCGATCATCGCGACGTGGGGCTCTTGCCGAGCCCCCGCGACGTGTTCGGCGCCCCAGTGTTCGTAAACATAATCGAGCAGCTCGTCGCGGCGCGCGCCGCAAATATCGATATCAATGTCCGGGCAATCGCCGCGCTGCTCGTTCAAAAATCTTTCAAAGTACAGCCCCCACCGTATGGGGCACACCCGCGAAACCCCCAGGCAATACGTCACCATCGAACTCGCCGCCGAGCCGCGCGCCACTGCGGGAATTCCGCGCCGCCGCGCTTCCTCCACAATGTCCCATACCAGCAGAAAATAGGGCGCCAGATGCAGCTTTTCGATCACTTCCAGTTCGTGCGTGAGCCGCGAAAGCACTTCCGGGCGCAGGGGCTTGTAGCGTTTTCGCGCGCCGTCGAAACTCAGCTTCCACAAATACGAAAATGCCGACTCACCTTCCGGCACGCTGAATTCTGGGAAAATGGTTTTCCCGAGTTCGAGTTGTAAATTGCAGCGGTCCGCGATCTCCGTCGTTGCTTGCAATAATTCTGGATGGTCGGGGAATATACGCTGCATTTCCGCAAAAGATTTGAACCACGCTTCGCTTGTCGTAATTTCGGGTGCGGTCACCGTCGTCAGCAATCCGCCCGTTCGAATGGCGTTCACCGCGCGGTGATGCAGATGCTCCTCCGGCCGCAGAAAATGCACGTTGTTCGTCGCAACCAGCGACACGCTAAGTTCGCGCCCGATCTGTTCGGCCTCGCGCAGCGTTCGCCGATCTCCCGGCGACAGAATCTGCACCTCGATGTACAAGCGGTCGCCGAAAATCTCTTTGAGGCGTGAAAAGTGATTGGTAATTGGTAACTGGTGATTGGTGCTAGACGCTTCTTGCTCGTGGGCATTGGCCTCTGGTTGAGCAGGGGCACGATGTATCGTGCCCCTACGGTTGCTCGCATCGCGCGATCTTGCCAGCATCGGGTACAGCGCCATTACGCCGCGGCTGTGTTCCGCTAATTCCTGTAACGTCACCGGCCGGCCACCTTCTCTTCCGGCCGCCGCAGCCACATCCCGCGCCAGCTGCGTCGTGCCCAAATGCCGCAGCGTCACGAGCTGGCACAAATTGCTGTAGCCCTCCATGTCCGCCGCGAGCAACGTTAGTTGTGTGCTTTGCGAGTTTTGAATTTCGTTTTTCGAATTTCGAAACGCGTCGTTCGAAGCACCAAATTCGACATCCAGTACCACGCCGACGATCGGCTTGATGCCAGCCGATTGAGCAGCCTTATAAAATGGCACCGCCGCATACAAACCATTCAAATCCGTCAGCGCCACCGCCGGCATTTTCTGCTCCACCGCAGCGGCGATGATCTCTTCGGGCGACCCAACACCCCACAAGAACGAATAGTGACTGTGACAATGCAAATGTACGAACACGGAAGCCCCGGTCTAGAAAAGGGAAGACGGCATGCCCGCTTTTCAGCAGGCATGCTCGTTAATTCAAAGATCCAAATGGGGTAGGGAAGGGAGGGAAAACTTCAGCAAACTACCGCGATAAACACGGTGTCGAGAGGACCAGACCGTTGGGCTTGGTGGCGTAATGTTCGCGGAGTTCGAGGCCGTTGCCGTAGAAGACGGCGTTCCAGCCATAGCGGCCGCGGACGGAATCGAGGCCGCGGTTCAAATACCACCGCCGGTTCGCATCCGTGTCGAACAGTTCGTGTTGCCGGAGATCGGCCTCGAGATTTGTTACGTTGACGCCCACCAGCCGGACCGCCACGCGCCGCGTGAACAGTTTTTCGAACAGCTCTTTTGCCGCGGCGAGCAACTCGCGCTCGTCATTCGTGGGCTTGCCGAGCCGCACCGTCTGGTGCGCGGAAAAATGATCGACATAGCGAATGCGCAGGCCGATGGTGCGGGCCTGCTTGCCGTATTCGCGCAGGGTCGAGCCGATGCGCTCGCTCAAATATTCGATCAAGCCACCGAGAAACTCGGTGTCAATGGTGCCGCCTTCGATGGTGGTTTCGCGCGAAACGGATTTCGGCGTCGAGGGCAGCAGCACTTCGCGGCCGTCGAGACCGCGCGCGCGTTCCCAGATCTGCTGGCCGATGACTTCGCCGAAAGCAGCCTGCAGCGCGAGTTTCGGCACTTCGCGCAGTTGCCCGATGGTGGTAACGCCGCGCTCGGCCAGCATTCCGGCATGCACATGGCCGATCCCATGCAATTTCTCCGCCGGCAGCGGCGTCAGAAAGTTTTCTTCTTCGCCGGGAGTCACGATGCGAAAGCCGCGCGGGCGCTCCAGGCGCGATGCGATGGACGCCACTACTTTCGTCCGCGCCGCGCCAACCGAAACGCTCAACCCCGTGCGCTTCAAAATTTCCATCTGCAGCCGGCGCAGGGTTCCCGGAAAATCCGGATACAGCCGCTCGGTACCGGCAAAGTCGAGGTAAAAATCGTCCAGCGCCGCAGTTTCCACCGCAGGCGTGTACGTTTCCAAAATTCGTCGCACGCGTTCGGCAAAATCGGCGTAGTGCTCGTACTGTCCGGGGACGACGATGGCTTTCGGGCAGATGCGCAGCGCTTCACGAAAGCCCATCGCCGTTTTCACGCCGAGGAATTTTGCTTCGTAGCTCGCCGAAGCCACGCAGCCGCGCCCCACCAGCACGGGTTTTCCATGCAGCCGGGGATTCAAGACCTGCTCGACCGACGCGAAAAACGCGTCCACATCCACGTGGACGATGTTGGGAATTTTGGGGCTGGAAGTTTTGGGATTCGAATTTTTGCACCATCCGAGCCAGGACCAGCCGGCCCACGGATTTTTCTCTTCCGCCGGTTCCGTTTGCAGCGCGTCCGGCTTCGGCGACGGGTCTAAAGACCCGCCACTACAACGGCCCTCAACCGCTGGGTTGGGGAATACGCTTTCGACACAGACGTCCATGGCGGCTCCTGTTAACTGTGACCGCACCAGCGGCCAATGCAGGGAAGCAGGATGCATATACTGTCTCCCGAGCGAATCGCCGTTGGCCGATGATGCCATCGGCTCGGGATCGAGGGATCGTCTTGCAGCCGACCCCTCACCCCGCTTACGGCTCGGAACTTTCAACGGGCGGCGGCCAACTCGTGAGAGCCTAATCGGCAATGGAGGCGGCGCGCCACCCGTTTCCCGTTTCCTCTACCGCCCCGACTATAGGCGAACAAAAAGCGAAAGTCAAGAATGAAAATAGCCGTAGAGGGTCAGTTTTCGGTTGAGCCCGCAGCGTTAAATCAGGAGTTTGCGATTAGCCGTCAAAAATGTGTGGGCGCGGTTCCCAACAGCGTGTGACAGAAACCGCGTCGTTCAGCGAACGCCTCTCGCCGTAAGTTCAATGTATACAACATTAGTGTTCCAACGTTATGCGAACAAAATCAATTGGTTATCGAAAACCGGTTGAATTTTGTCGCTTATCGTTTGTGCAAGTAGTTGATCCAACGGGATTTTCTCGAACATGGTCGGGCTGAGGATCTGTAGGATTTCATACAGGCTGGCCGAGATATGCAATCGCTTTTTGACGATGGCGACCAGCACGTAGGCGGAGACGGCGATCCAGATTTGTGACCTGACCGCGTTCTCCGAAGTTCCGAAGAAAGCTTTGATTCGAAGATGCTGCTTGATCCATTTG